>Ga0207100_1049_pt2 | contig 27374 bp, 26 predicted proteins | sample Alteio_BWMinHeat_82_FD_153520 | JGI IMG/M metagenome (GOLD analysis project Ga0207100, IMG submission 153520) | Enriched cells from forest soil in Barre Woods Harvard Forest LTER site, Petersham, Massachusetts, United States -... | ecosystem: Environmental > Terrestrial > Soil > Temperate forest >...
ATCTGGAACAGAAACTGGAAGAACTGAAGAAGCGCGACCGCCTGGCGGCAGAAGGCGGCGGGGAGCAGCGCCGCGAGCGGCAGCATAAGGAAGGCAAGATGTCGGCCCGCGAGCGGGTCGAGTTCCTGCTCGATGAGGGGACCTTCGAGGAGACCGACAAGCTGGTCACCCATCGCTCGAACGACTTCGGCATGGCCGAGCAGAAGTTCTACGGCGACGGCTTCATCACCGGCTACGGGCGCATCGAAGGACGGTTGGTGTTCGTCTTTGCCCAGGACTTTACCGTTTTCGGCGGGTCACTGTCTGAGACCAACGCTGCCAAGATCGTCAAGATTATGGACCTGGCCGCCAAGATGGGGGCGCCGCTAATTGGCCTGAATGATTCGGGCGGGGCCCGCATTCAGGAAGGCGTGGTGTCCCTGGCGGGATACGCTGACATTTTTCTGCGCAATACGCTGTACAGCGGAGTGGTGCCGCAGATTTCCGCCATCATGGGGCCGTGCGCGGGCGGCGCGGTGTATTCACCGGCGATCACCGATTTCATCCTGATGGTGGACAAAACCTCCTACATGTTCATTACCGGACCCGACGTGATCAAGACGGTCACGCATGAAGAGGTCACCAAGGAGCAGTTGGGTGGAGCGCACACCCACAACGAGACTTCGGGCGTGGCGCACTTCATGGCGCACGACGATGCGGAATGCCTGTCCATGGTGCGCGAACTGTTGAGCTTTCTTCCTTCCAATAATCTCGACGATCCACCGCGCCGCGCCTGCAGTGATCCTGTCGACCGCACCGACGCCGCGCTGGACCGGATTGTGCCGAATGAATCGAACCTGCCGTATGACATTAAGGACGTGATTCATTCGGTCGCCGATGACGGGTATTTTTTCGAGGTGCAGGAGCACTACGCCAAGAATATCGTCGTCGGCTTTGCTCGCATGAACGGGCGTTCGGTCGGGATCGTGGCCAACCAGCCGGCGTTTCTGGCCGGGACACTTGATATCAATGCGTCGACCAAAGGCGCGCGGTTCGTCCGTTTCTGCGACTGCTTCAACATCCCGCTGATCACGTTTGAAGATGTACCGGGATTCTTACCCGGCACCACGCAAGAGTATGGCGGAATTATCAAGCACGGCGCCAAGCTGCTGTTCGCCTTTGCCGAAGCCACGGTGCCAAAGATCACGGTAATTACGCGCAAGGCTTACGGCGGGGCGTATTGCGTGATGGCGTCAAAGCATATCCGCACGGATGTGAACTATGCGTGGCCGACTGCAGAAATTGCGGTCATGGGGCCCGAGGGTGCGGTGGACATCGTCTACAAGCGCGAGCTCGACCGCGCCCCAAAGCGCGAAGAACTTCGCCAGGAAAAGATTGAAGAGTTCCGCGAGAGGTTTGCTAATCCCTATGTGGCAGCGGAGCGAGGGTATGTCGACGCTGTCATCCAGCCACGGGAAACGCGCAAGAAGCTGATTCAGGCGCTGGCCATGTTAGAGACTAAGCGGGATAAGAACCCGCTGAAGAAGCATGGGAATATTCCGCTATAGGGCCCAAGCCGTGTGGGGCGGACACTGCTGTCCGCCGACTTTGAAGTTGATTTTGATCTCGCGTCCTTGGGGTACCCGCCTGAGTAGGTCATTTCGACAATGAATCTCGCAACATCGAACGTCCAAGTCAAGAGCGGCGGACAAGAGTGTCCGCTCCACACATGCAGCAGCTACTCAGCCGGGCGCTCCACCATCATCGGCTGCGGTTTTTTGGGATCTGCGCTGGGCGCCGGGGGGACGGCCGACACTGAGGGCACAACCGGCACCCCGTTCACCGCGGCCCGAGAATCACTGCGACTGCCGGTACGGTCGTCCCACTTGCCAAAAATCATTTTGCCGGCGGTGGTTTGCAGCACCGACGTGACCGAGATGTCGATGGTCTTGCCGATCATCTTTCTGGCGTTGTCCACGACCACCATGGTTCCGTCGTCGAGATAGGCCACGCCCTGGTTGTATTCCTTGCCTTCCTTCAGGATGAAGACCCGCATGGTTTCACCGGGCAGCACAATTGGCTTTAGCGAGTTGGCGAGTTCGTTGATGTTCAGTACGGCGACACCCTGAAGTTGCGCGACCTTGTTCAGGTTGAAGTCGTTGGTGATGATTTTGCCTTCGTACAGTTTGGCCAGTTCGATCAGCTTCAAATCCACTTCGCGGACTGCGGGAAAGTCATCTTCGACGATCTGAATCTGGAGCGATGCCACTTTCTGCAGGCGTTGCAGGATGTCGAGGCCGCGGCGGCCACGGTTCCGCTTCAGCGAGTCGGCGGAGTCGGCGACGAGTTGCAGTTCGCGGAGCACGAACTGCGGAGTGACGATGATGCCGTCGAGAAATCCGGTCTCGGCAATGTCCGCGATCCGGCCGTCTATGATCACGCTGGTATCGAGGATCTTGAAGCTTTTCTTGCCCTGCTTCTCTCCGCCGAAGACGCCTCCCAATGCCGCAAGGTTCAGCAGGTCGCCTTTGTTGGCCCCAACCACCAGTCCGACGTAGGCCATCAGCAGCATTACCAGGATTTGCAGGAAGCTCTGGGTGGGGCCGGGTATGATGCTGTTGCGAATGACCAGCGAGAACAGATAGGCACCGAGGATGCCGAGGACGCTGCCCACCGCAGCGCCGATGAGGCGTTTCAGACTGACCCGGCGTAGCCTCCACTCGAAAAGGATGATGCCGAGGCCGATCAGCGCCCCTACACCGGCATCCAACTTGGCGGGCAGGCTGAACGGATCCGTCAGATAGCAAGTAACAGCAATTATGAGAACAAATAAAAAACGCACCACAACCAAGTCCACCGAAGGACCTCCCCGGAACTCGCGCGCGGACCCCTCCGCACATGAGCGTCCCGCACTGGTTACCCGGTGCTTCTAAACTCTCGGTACCAGTGATCTTTTAAACGGAGCCTATGAATTGATTATGAAAAGCGCTCCGACCTCCCCTTCCTGATATTGTCCCGGAAAGGAAGCCCCAACTTTTGTTACGCAAAGTATATACCTGCCGCGAAAGTGTGGCTGTCGCAAATTCGCTGTCGCGGCGCTGTTACACTGCGGGTCATGAAGGCCCTTGTCATCAGCCGCTTAGGCGACCCCGAGGTGCTTGAAGTACGAACGGTCCCGGACCCGGTGCCCACTTCGGGGCAGGAGTTGGTGCAAGTGGAAGCGGGCGGGATCAACTTCGCCGACATCATGTCGGCGCAAGGCGGATATCCCGGAACTCCGAAACCGCCTCTGGTAGCGGGACGCGAATTCTGCGGAACCCGGATGAGCGATGGACAGCGCGTCATGGGCTATACCCAGTGGTCCGCGTTCGCGGAACGCGTTGTGGCTCCATCGCAATTGCTGTGGCCAGTGCCTGCAGCGTGGAGCGCGGAAGAAGGCGCGGCATTCCCGGTCAATTACTTCACCGCATACTTTGCATACTGGAAGGCCGGGTTGCTGGGGCCGCCTGCAGGCAAAACTGCGCCGCGAATCCTGATTCATGCCGTGGCTGGCGGAGTGGGAACGGCCGCGGTGCAGATTGGGAAACTGCTGGGCCTCGAGATGTACGGGACCTCTTCTTCGGAAGAAAAACTGGCGCGAGTGAAAGCGCTGGGGCTGCAGCACGGGATCAATTACAAGCAGCACGATTACGAAGACGCAATCAAAGAATTGACTCATGGAGAAGGTGTTGATGCGGTGTTTGAAATGCTGGGCGGTGAGCACACGGCGAAAAGTGTGCGCTGCCTCCGCGATTTCGGACGAGTTATTGTTTACGGTGCGGCCACCGGACAACCCGCGCACCTGAATGCTCGCATCCTATATGCAAAAGGCTCGAGTGTGCATGGCTTGTGGTTGACCTATTTGTCCGGGAACCGCGAACTGATGCAACAGGCCTGGATACGGCTCTCTGCGTGGACTGCGGACGGGCATTTGCGGCCTGTCGTCGGGCATGTGTTTCCTTTGGATCGGGCTGTAGAAGCGTATCGGTTACTGCTCGAGGGCAAGAATTTCGGGAAAGTGGTGCTCAAGATTGATTAGATCTTCTTGTTTGAGACCTGTTCTGACAACTTCAATTCAACATCCAAGTCAAAAGCGGCGGACAAGAGTGTCCGCCCCACACCTAATCATAGACAAGACAAATCGCTGTTGTGTTGCGGCTTTCAAGGCAACAGGGTTGCTAACAACGGCGCGTGCATGTCGTCCAAAGAGGTGCAGATGAAAATATTGCAGCGGAACTTTTCAACTGCGGGTTGCGTATCAGGCAATGATTGAAAACTGGGTCTGAGGGCACAACCACCAGCCGACCTGGTTTTGTAGAAAAGAATTTCAGGGGTTAAAGGGACTGGCTCACGCTCGGTTTGGCGGCCCAGGTGAGGACAATCCCCGAAGCAGAAAGCGCGCGGCCTTGCGGCCGGACTCTTTTCGCTTAACCCCGAGGCAGCATTTTAGGCCTTCGACGGTAAAACGCAAGTTTTTCCTGCCCAGGCAACTTCAGGCCGCCCAGAACCGGTTCCCGACGTTTTCGGGAAAGAAAAAGGAGTGCAATGAGCGTATCGAAAATCTCCAAGGGCCTGCTGCTGGGTTTGGCATTGCTGCTGGCTACAAGCGGGTTTGCCGCCAACAAGGGTTCCATCCAGGTGAACGATCCCGTCACCGTAAACGGAAAGCAGCTGGCCTCCGGCACATACAGCGTGACATGGGACGGCGCTGGACCGAACGTCGAACTGAATATCCTGAAAGGCAAGAATGTCGTCGCCATTGTGCCGGCCCACATGCTCGATCTCGAGCAATCCCCCGCCCGGGACTCGGTGGTGACCAACACCAACAGCGATGGACACAAATCGCTGAGCGAAATTCGCTTTTCGGGAAAGAAGTACGCCTTCGCGGTGAGCAATGAATCTGCCAAAGCGGAATCGAGCGGAACCAACAAGTAGAGTTGAATTGCTTTCATGAAAAGGGCGGGAAGCCAGGAGCTCCCCGCCCTTCGTTTCTGAAGACTAATCAGCGAACCGACTTTAATACTTCGGCATTTTGGGATCGACGCGATCCGCCCAGGCCAATATTCCGCCGGCCAGGTTGTGTACTTTCTTGAATCCTGCCTGGCGCAGGAAATCCACTGCCTTCGCGCTGCGCACACCAGAGCGGCAATGGGCCACGATCTCCAGACTGGAATCCAGTTCGTTGACTCGCTTAGGTAGGTCGCCCAGCGGAATCAGGTGTCCGCCGATATTGCAGATCTGATATTCGTGGGGCTCGCGCACGTCGAGCACGAACAGGTTTTCACCTGCATCCAGCCGTTTCTTTAATTCTTCCACTTGAATGTCCGCCGTCAATGTCTCCACTGGCTTCTCCTCACCGCGAATTCCGCAAAACTCGTTGTAATCGATCAACTGCTTGATCGTGGGATGGGTCCCGCAGACCGGGCAATCGGGGTTCTTGCGCAGCTTAAGTTCGCGAAACTTCATGTCCAGTGCATCGATCAGCAGCAACCGGCCAATCAGTGGCTCACCCTTGCCCAGAATCAGCTTGATGACTTCCGTAGCCTGCATCACACCGACCAGTCCGGGCAGAATGCCCAGGACTCCACCCTCGGCGCATGAAGGCACCAGTCCGGGCGGTGGCGGCTCGGGGTACAAGCAGCGGTAGCACGGACCTTCCTTAGTCGCGAATACACTGGCTTGCCCTTCGAACCGGAAAATCGAACCGTAGACGTTAGGTTTGCCGGTAAGCACGCAAGCGTCATTCACCAAATAGCGCGTGGGAAAGTTGTCGGTGCCGTCGGCAATGACGTCGAACTCGCGGAAGAGTTCCAGTGCGTTCTCGCTGGAGAGCCGGGTGTCAAATTTCCGGATATTCAGGAAGGGGTTGATCGCCTTCAACTTCTCGGCTGCCGAATCCAGCTTCTTGCGCCCAACGTCCGAAGTTGAATGGATGATCTGCCGCTGCAGGTTGGTGTAGTCGACGACATCGAAATCCACGATGCCGAGCGTGCCTACGCCCGCAGCGCCCAGGTACAACGCCAGTGGCGAGCCCAAACCGCCCGCTCCGATGCAGAGCACCCGGGCCGCTTTCAGTTTGAGCTGCCCTTCCATTCCTACCTCGGGCATGATCAGGTGGCGCGAGTAGCGCAGAATCTCGTCGTTGCTAAGGGTGACCGCTTCGGGTTTGACTTCAAGTGTGGTGGCCATAATGACCTCATTTAAGATTCTAAATTGCTGATTGTTGATTGGCCGAAACAGATTACAGACAGGAGGGGCAACAACAACCTGGAAGTGGCGGATTGGGGTTGTTTTTCATTCAACAATCAAAAATCAACAATCTGCAATCTTATCGGCCTCCCGCAATGGAAGGCACAATCGAAATACTATCACCGTCCTTTACCGCCGTGGCTTCCTTCTGCAGATAGCGAACGTCCTCGTCATTGAGGTAGACATTGACGAAGGCGCGCAGCTTCCCCTCGTCGGTATAAAGATGACGGCGCAAGTCGGGATGCTGGGCGACGAGATCGGAAAGGGCGCCGCCAATGGTGCCAGCCTTAACCTCAACCGCAGGCTGCTTGCCAGCGTACTGGCGCAGGGGGGTGGGGATTTGGATCTTGGGCATAGGCTATACATGATGCCACAGGACGGTCGGGAGATTCAGCCCGTGTAGGGCGGGCGCCCTCGCCCCGCCGCTTTTGACTTTGGGCTTTCCATTGAAGGGTGATTCGATTTCCTCAGTGAGCACCCAAAGACCGTAAGATCCCTAAACTAAAATCAGGGTCAAAGGCGGTGGGGGCGGGCGCCCTCGCCCCATACCCACGCACATCGATCACATTACTTCGATCTTTTCATCTACCAGCTTCTTGTCGTTCTCGTCACTCCCCGTCAGCTCGAACGCGTTGGTGAGCACGGCTTTGCCCTTCTCCACACTGGTGATCACATAAGAGCAGCCGAACCAGTGCGCTTCCGAAAGATCCGTCTGCGACCACTGTGCCGGGTGGTCGGGATGCGAATGATAGAAACCGATGATGTCCTCGCCGCACTCGCGGCCGTCGCGCTGGATGCGAATCAATTCCTTAGGATCGATGTTGTAGCGATTGTGGGCGGAATCGGTGCGGGTGTTGCCGGCCCGCGCCACCGAAGTCACGTTACGTGCGCCGTCGTCGCCCATCTGCCCGAGCAGCACGCCGCAGCACTCGTGCGGATACGTTTCTTCACCGTGCTGTCGGAGAGCTTCGTATTCTTTGCGACGGATATTCAGCATCAAGAACCCAATTACTGCAAAGACGCAGAGGTGCGAGAAACCGAAGATTCAACTCGCGATAAAAGGAAAACCAGTTCTCGGTTGTGAGTTTGAAGTTCTTAGTCGCACTTATGCGATTTCACCTTCCTCCCAGAACCGCTCACTCAAATATTTGTCGCCGGAATCGCAGAGGATGGTCACAAACACGGCGGGCTCGCCACTTCTGAGCCTCCGTGCTACCTGCAGGCAACCCACAACAGCGGCGGCCGCCGAAATCCCGACCAGCAGTCCCTCTTCGCGGGCCAGTCGAATGGCCATGCGGTACGCGTCTTCGGTCGAAATGCCTATGTCCTCATCGGCCAGCTTTGCGTCATAAATCTTGGGGACGATGGCGCTGGCCATGTGCTTGGCTCCTTCGATCCCGTGGAAGGGCGAGTCGGGTTGGAGCGATATGCAGCGAATCGCCGGATTCAATTCTTTCAAACGCCGTGTGGTGCCGACAAAAGTGCCGCTAGTGCCCATCATGGAAACGAAATGTGTGACACGCCCCGCTGTCTGTTGCCAGATTTCGTTGGCTGTGCCATGGTAATGGGCCTGCCAGTTGGCATCGTTGGAATACTGGTCGGCATAAAAATATTTGCCGGGATCCTTTGCGTAGAGTTCGCGAGCGGTACGAATGGCGCCGTCAGAGCCGTCGGCTGGGTCGGTGTAAATAATGTTGGCGCCATAGGCATGCAGGATGCGCTTGCGCTCGACAGAAACATTTTGCGGCATGCACAGAGTTATAGGGAAGCCCTGCGCAGCCGCGATCATGGCGTAGGCGATCCCGGTGTTTCCGCTGGTGGAATCGAGCAGGGCTTTGCCCGGGCCGAATTTTCCGCTGGTGCGAGCCTGAGTGACGATGTTCGATGCGGCGCGGTCCTTCACAGATCCGCCGGGGTTGTACCACTCGGCTTTGCCCAGCACTTGAATTCCGGGCAAATCGCGAGTGAGACGCTCCAGACGCAACAGTGGAGTATTGCCGATAAGCTCGAGGCTTCGCTGGCCGAACGCATAACTCGCGGCGGGCTTGGCCGCGGTTTCCGCGGACGCTGTGGCCGGAGAATCAGGCACTTCCGTTGATTTGGTTGAGACTGGCTGCATGGATCCAGATTAAGGCCGTGACCATCGTAACGTATCGCGAACTCGAATTAACGACGTCGTAACGGTTGATTGGATTATAAAAGAGTCTACTTTGATCCATCCAGACGGCGGAAATGCAGTCTTTCCGTCAAATTTGGCATCTGATGGGATAGAACGACCAGAGGTAGGACGTAAAGAGATTTGAACGGGATTGGATACCCACAACGAATGACAACCAAGGTAGAGCAGCGAAGTTATGAGGACGCGCTGAGTTGGCTGCGCGAGCACGGTTTTGATTTGATCGAAGCGCCGGGCACGCAGGGGCGCGTGTTCCTCAAGAAATACAGCGTTTCCGCCGCCATCCAGAAAGACGGCGACGACGGCGTGAAAATCTTCGCCTATCCGGGATACCTGATCGGCAGCGAGATTTCCAAACTGGTCAACCGTGGCTATCAGCAGTTTCTGAAGACTGCCAAGACAGAGGTTCCTGCCACCGCGGACCACCTGAAAGCGCTGCAGCAATTTACTGAAGAGTTGAAGGAAGGGCTCGGATTACCAGTTCTCTACAACGAATCGCTGGGTACGGTGAGCGAATCGTATCACTACGACCGCATCAAGGACCGGGACAAACCCGCAGCGGAGCGCCCCAAGCGTCCGTGGGAAAAAGCGGGAGCAGTGGCCGCAGCCGCAAAAAAGGGCCGCGCTTAAGGTTTGTGGGAGGACGGGCGGGGACGCCCGTACCTCATTTCTTTACACCCCAGAACTTATTTTCTTACCCGCACTTGCACCCGGGTCCCATCTGGCAACTGACCGTTCATCAGTCTGATTAGGCCGCGTTCCACTATTCCTTCAAACTCCTGAGGGCTGGCAGCAGTCTTCAGGGGCGAGTCGCCCGCGGCCACACGGGCTGTGCTGCTGGCTCGGCCAGTGCCCTTGTCCATCGCTTGATTCGCCAACTCGTCCGCTTCGCGATTGTGTTCTCGCAGCGCGTGGTCGATGGAGAACCACTCCAGCTGCACAATCAACTCTTTGGCGCGGGCGTGAAGTTCCTGCAACGTCAAGTTCTTCACTTTGTAGATGCCTTTGATCTGCCGTACCAGGAGTTCGGAATCGCTTACGACCTTGAGGGCTTTATGTCCGTGCTCGATGGCATACTCGAGCGCCGCAATCAGACCTTGATATTCCGCGAAGTTGTTGGTCTGGTGACCCAGGTACTGGCTGAGCGCGGCAACTTTTTTTCCGGCTTCATCCTGAATCACAACGCCATAACCGGCGGGACCGGGATTGCCTCGAGCTCCGCCATCGCTGTGGGCAATCAGGTAGTGCTCGGGAGCTTTGATGTGTGACGCGGGAAATAGACTGCGAGCTGAGTGTGAGGGCATGGCGAGAGTTTACATCCGCGCCCATGTGGGGCGGACACTCCTGTCCGCCGCCTTTGACTTGGTGTTGTAAATCGGAAACCCCAGCCTAGAGATCAACTTCAAAAGCAGGGGGGCGAGGGGGTTATCTTCCTGCGGCCAATCGCGTGGCAAGTCGTTGAGGTAGGTTGGCAGCCATGATGCGGTCCTGGGCTTGCTTCAGGTTGTAGGGAACGCGACAGAAGGTGACGATGCGGGCATCGGAGTCGAATACCGCAAACGCGGCCCGCCAGTCTCCATCACGGGGCTGACCGACCGAGCCCGGGTTCACCATGTAACGCATGTTCTCCTTGAGCGGAAATTCGGCAGTCTCACTCTGTCCCACAGTGTTGTATTGCGGGCGAAAATAATCGCTGGCCACCACATTGGTGCAAAAACTTCCCTGCAGATGGGTGTGCCCGAAAAAAGTCAGCGGCGTCGCGGCACTGAGCAGCGGTTCAATGGCGTCGCGCAAAGTAACGACGTATTCATCTTCATCCACTGGGGAGCCGTGGACGAACTGTACGGCGGACAGTTCCCCGGTCTGGATGGGGCCGTGGGGCAGGCCCTGAAGCCATTTCAGGTTTTGGGGAGTGAGTTGATCGCGGGTCCACAGCGCCGCCAGTCCGGCGATAGGATTGAAATCTCTCAGATCCATCGCTCCGCTGGCTGCCTTGTCATGGTTGCCGCGCACGAAGATGTGCCCCAGGGTGCGCGAGCGCTCGATTACCTCGTTGGGGCTGGCGCCGTATCCGACGATGTCCCCGAGGTTGACCACCATGTCGTGCGCCGGGGCAGCGGCCAGACACGCTTCGAGAGCTTCCAGGTTGCTATGAATGTCACTTATAAGAAGAATGCGCACAGTTCACCGGACAAACTCGCGATTATAGACCTGTCGGGCTTGTCTGTGCGCTGAAATGTAGGCGCAAGCGTCCTCGCTCGTGCAAGGTACGTGTGGGGCGGACACTCTTGTCCGCCCCCCACCGGGACCTAGCCGGCATTCATCACCGGGCATCTCGCAGAATGCCCGGCCGATACTTCCGCCAGGGGCGGAAGACTGCGGGCGCACTCTTCGACCCGAAACTCACATCGCGGCTCGAACGGACATCCCGGAGGAACCGCGTGTAGCGGAGGCACGGTGCCTTCGATGGTCTCGAGCGGTTGGTTGCGATCGGTCTTCAGCGTGGGAACGGCGTTGAGCAATCCGCGAGTGTATGGATGTGCCGGGGTCTCGAATATGTCGCGCTTCGGTCCCAGCTCTACCAAGTTCCCCGCGTACATCACGGCCACGCGGTCGGCGACTTGCGAGACCACGGCCAGATCATGTGAAATAAATAGCATGGTCAGGCCAAATTTGGACCGCAGTTCGGCCAGCAGTTCTAAGATCTGCGCCTGAATGGTGACATCGAGCGCGGTTGTAGGCTCGTCGGCGATCAGCAGCCTGGGACGGTTGACGATGGCCATGGCGATCATCACGCGCTGTCGCATGCCGCCTGAAAGCTGGTGAGGATAGTCCCGGGCGCGGCGTTCGAAATCGGCGATGCCAACTTCACTCAAGGCAACGAGGGTCCGCTTCCAGGCCTCATCTTTTCCGACTTGATTGTGGGCGAGAACGGCCTCGGCAACCTGGTCGCCCACACGCATCACCGGATTCAGGGCGGTCATCGGCTCCTGGAAAATCATGGCGAGTTGAGAACCGCGCAACGGGCGCATCGCCGCGTCGGATAATTGCAGCAAATCAATACTGCTATCTCCGTCGGCAAACCGGACCTCGCCGGTGGCTCGGGCATTCGGCGGAAGCAACCGCATCAAAGCCAGTGAAGTAACCGATTTTCCCGAACCTGATTCCCCCACCAACCCCAAGACTTCTCCCGCCGCGATCGAGATGCTGAGATCCCGAACAGCCTTGCGCGCGGCCGGAGCAGCCGGGCCGCTATTGCCAGGGCGAGGAAATTCAATGGTCAAATGCCGGACATCAAGCAGTGCAGCCACTTCGGTATGTTAGCAGCGGAGGCCTTGCAGGGTCATAGACAACCAGGATCGCAGAACAATTCGACCGGTAATTGACCTCCGTGTAGGGAGAGGCTGCTATTTCTTCTCTTGCCGCGTAGCCTGTGCTATAAGTTTCGCGAATGACAAGTCTTCGCCAGGGATCGATTCGTCTATTTCGCCTCGCCGGAGTTGATGTATTCCTGCATTGGTCATGGTTCCTGGTGGCCGCATTTGAAATCAGTGGCCGCGCCGGAACCTACTCCTCCGTCAGCTGGAACGTGCTCGAATATCTGGCGCTTTTTTTCATCGTGTTGCTTCATGAATATGGCCACGCACTGGCCTGCCGGCAGGTTGGCGGGACGGCAAATCAGATCGTGCTTTGGCCCATGGGCGGGGTGGCATACGTGGACGCGCCGCCGCGGCCGGGCGCAACGCTCTGGAGCATCGCGGCGGGCCCTTTGGTTAATGTGGTTCTCCTGGTGCTCCTGTCCCTCGTCGGCATATTGAGCCGATCGTTGGGCTGGGCGCAAACCATACCCAATGCTGACGCGTTGCTGCGCGCGGTCTGGTTCATCAACCTGGGCTTGCTGATGTTCAACATCCTGCCCATCTATCCTCTGGATGGCGGCCAAATTCTTCGATCCCTGCTCTGGTTTCTGGTGGGGCGCGCCCGGAGTTTGATGGCGGCGGCAATCATCGGACTGTTCGGCGCGGCCGGATTTGTCGTGCTCGCCTTTTGGATTCGATCGCCCTGGCTTGGCCTTCTGTCCGTGTTCATCCTGATGAATTGTTGGAGGGGCCTGCGTCAGGCGCAAGCATTGTCGCGCTTGGCAAAGTTGCCGCGGCGCGAATGGTTCGCCTGTCCACGGTGCAAGACAGCCCCACCCGTCGGAGAGTTCTGGAAGTGCTCGCGCTGCAGCCAGGCCTTTGACACGTTTCAGACACAGGCGGTTTGCCCGCACTGTACGACCCGGTTTTCCGTTACCAAGTGTTTGGACTGTGGCGGACTACATGCCATCGGTGAATGGGCGGTTCCTTACCTTGCACCGGCAAAGGTCTAGCCGGGGCCTGCCGCATTCGGTGCCGACGCCTCGGAACTGCTGGCTCACTGCCCTACTGCCCCAGAATCAGCGGTAACCCATTTTTACTGTTGCCAATCACAACCACTTTCGCGTTTGAACTCTTGGCCAGGCTCTCCGTCGCCTCGATGCCCTTCCATTCCAGCAACTGCGGGCTGATCCCCTGGGCCACGATCTGCTGGAAGTCGCGAATGCCGGCGGCTTCGATGCGTTTACGTTGGGCCTCCTGCGTTTCCTTTTGCAGGCGGAAGCTCATCGCCAACGCCTCCTGCTCGGCCTGCTGTTTCGATTCAATGGACGCCTTCAACGTGGCCGGCAACTGGATATCGCGCAGGAGCACGCTTTCGACTAGGATGCCGCGCTGTCCCAGCTTGTCAGTGAGCTGGTCGTGAATCTGCTTGGCCACCATTTCGCGCTCTCCGGTGTAGAGCGCATTGGCAGAGTGCGACGCGGTGGCTTCACGGATTGCCGCCCGCAAGTTGGGCTCGACCAGGACCGCCATATAATTCGGCCCGATTGTCTTGTACACGTCGGCGGCTTTCTCGGGATTGAGGTGATAGATCAGCGACGTATCCAGGTTCATGACCAGCCCCTCGCTCGAAGGCACGCTGGCGGATTCCTTGATCTCCTGAGTCCGAATGGAAAATTCATGGCTGGTCTTAAGGGGATTGATCAGGTGAATGCCCTCGGGCAACACCTCTCCTGTCACCGTCCCAAGTCGGGTGAGCACGCCCACATGCCCGGAATCCACACGGGCAATTGAGGCAAAAATCAGGATCACGAGCACGAACGCGCCTGCGGCGATCCCGACCAGCCGCAGTACGGAGCCGGAATTGGCATCGATCACGTGACCGCGGGGCTCATTGAATATCGTCATAGGATTCCCTCCCCGGCGATTGTATGCCAACTTTTAAATGCGCCAAGTAGCATGTGTGGTCGCGGGCGACTCGCCCGCGACCAACACAAACACATCCCCACTAAATCAAAACCCGCGTAGTAATTGATTTTTCCAGAAATTTTCACAACGGTAAGATTTACGTTCGTCGAACGCCAAACCTCTCATACAAATCGAATCGCTCAAGAAATCGCGATGCCGCCAACGCCGCCAGCACGGCGCGCCCGGGCCGATGCACCAATTCCGGGCACCCCCTTGTGGAGAGGCTGCACTCGATTGCATGCAAACGAGATAAAGCGAGTCATTTTTTATTGACTATAAAAACAAAAGGAGTAAAAACAACCTCGTTCTTTGACGCGTTCTGAAGTTTACCCGGTTGGTGTGGCGTCCGGGGCTCAAGCGAGGTCACTCTGAAACATCGCAAGATGTTTCAGGGAGGGTCAGCGAGGGTCTATAGCCAAACGCTGGTCGAGGCGAACGAGAACACCCGTCAGAGGCAAGATAGAGTCCCGAGGCGTTGAACAGTTTTTCCGGTTGGCGGTAAGCCCGGAGCCCAAGCACAGATCGCGCGCCGTCGTCTTCGCAAGGAGACAACGAATGCAGGTCAGCAAGGGTCTAAAGCGAGCTACTGGCCGAGGCGAACAGGTTCAACACCACCTCGGGGCTCTTAATTTTTATAGCCACTTCGAATTGTCCATGGCATCCTCCCCAAAGTTTCGCGACTCAATGCTCTTCGTGTGCCTGGGCCCGCGGCGCTGCCCTCTTCAGAGAAGATCGCGCGACCCGCGAAGCTGGACTTCGCCGGAAATCCAAACACTATCGTCTAGGTCCCCTTGGGAAGTTGAAGCCTAGGGCCGCGCGTAGGATCGATCTGTCGCCCCGGTTGGTGTTAGGGCTGTCTCTGGAATGCCAGACGACGCAGATGACAGATCCCGACTTCGAGGAATAGAAATTCTTAGACGCTCACCTTAACCGACAGTCCTGAGCTGAGTAAGAGCTCAAGTCACAACGGTGCGACTAACACTCTGCGGAGAAACAAGCAGGGTCATCCTGAGCCCAGTCAGCCCATTCGCTTGCGAATGGGCCGATGGAGTCGAACGACACCTAGCGGCGTCTGCGTAGCGGGAGGGTGAGGGATTATTTCGATGGGATCACACAGCAAGAGCGTGCTGCTTATAGGGGTCCTTCGACTGCGTGGCTGCTTCGCGTAGCGAAGCGGTCACTTCGCTCAGGATGACAGGCTGTTTTGGGCAGGCCGCATTTGAACCGACGCTCCCCGGGCCGTATACTTGCAGCCCGCGATGAAGGTCGTAGTGATCATTCCGGCGGCCGGGTTGGGGACACGCATGACCTCCGTCTCCGATGCCAGGAGCAAGAAGCCCGCGGCATCCAAACAGTTCTCCGAGATTGGGGGAACGCCGATCCTGATCCATGCGCTGCGCAAGTTCGCCTCCAGCCCGGAGGTTGGAGAGATCTACGTGGCCCTGCGGGCCAACGAGATCGCGGGTTTTCGCGCCCGTCTGCAAGCGGATAGGGACCTTTCGCGGAAGAGGATTGAGTTGGTGGAGGGGGGCGAGCATCGCCAGCAATCCGTGGCCAACGCGATTGCGGCGGTCTCGGCCGATGCGAACGACATTGTCCTGGTGCACGACGCAGTTCGTCCCTTTGTCACCCCTGAAATCATTCACGACGTGATCGCGGCGGCGCGAAAATATGGCGCGGCCATCGCCGGAATGCCAGCCATGGATACGATCAAGGAAGTGCAACGAACCGCCGAAGGCGCCGTGATCACGGCAACGCTGCCGCGCGAGCGCGTGGTCATGGCCCAAACGCCTCAAGGTTTTCGGCACAGTGTGTTGAAAAAGGCCTTCGATGAAGCCACGGCTGACGGGTTTCTCGGGACCGATGAAGCCTCGCTGGTCGAGCGCTCGGGGCATGAGGTCGTCGTCGTGATGGGCTCGCCGCGAAATATCAAGATCACGACGCCCGCGGATATGGAGCTGGCGGAGTTCTTCCTGAAACAGTAAGAGCGGCACCGGATTTTCGGCCAACAACTAACGACCAACGACAAGACTGGAAACCTTGAAACCAGAGACTCGCATCGGCTATGGCTGGGATTCTCACGAATTCAAACGCGGTATTCCGTTGAAGATTGGCGGCCTTACCCTGCCGCACCCGAAGGGGTTGGGTGGGCACTCCGACGGCGATGTACTTTTGCACGCCATCACGGACGCCTTGCTGGGCGCGGTTGCTGCTCCCGATATTGGTTCCCTTTTTTCCCCGTCCGACCCGCGCTGGAAGGGTGCCGACTCCGCACTTTTCCTGGCGCAGGCAGTCAAGCGAGTGCGCACGGCGGGCTATGAGGTGGTTAATCTGGATTCGACCCTGATTCTGGCTGCACCCAAGATTGGCCCGCATGCTGGCGCCATTCGGGCCCACGTGGCCAAGTTGCTGGGGATTCCAGCCGATTGCGTCGGGGTGAAAGCCAAGACTCCGGAAGGCATGGGGACGGATAATGCTGCGATCGCGCACGCCGTGGTGCTGCTGGGGAAAACGGCCGTGAAACAGGCGCCCGGAAGGGCCAAGAAATAGTGTGGGCGCGAGCGCCATCGCTCGTGCGGAGGTGCCCGTGGCGCTGCGGCACGAGCGGGACGCTCGCCCCCCAGTGTCAGTGGCGCGCCGCTTCTACCAGGGCGTGGAAGATTGCCCGCGAGCCTTCGTCATCTTCTACCGAACGTTCCGGGTGCCATTGCACTGCCAGGACAAAGTGATCGGGAGACGTTCCCTCCAACGCCTCGATGATTCCATCCTGCGGACATCGGGCCACGATGCGGAGTCCGTCGCCGATTTCTTCCGCTGACTGATGGTGACTCGAGTTGACTGCGACGGAAATCTGCTTTCCCTTCCCGTCCGGAGCAACAATCCTGCCTGCTTTCGAACCGGAATCCACGTCTATGGTGTGGGCGATCCGCACATCCCGACCCGCCTCATGATTGACGGGCGACTCGATGTGCTGCAAAAGCGTTCCGCCGCGAAACACGTTCAGGATTTGCAACCCGTAGCAGATGCCAAGAATCGGTTTGCGCACCGCATAGGCATTGCGCAGCAGCAACTCATCGACCGCATCACGCATGGGATCGGCCGGCGCGGTCCGGGCGTCGCGCGCGGCCGTGTACTTCGCCGGGTCGATATCGGCTTTGCTGCCGGGCAACAGAACCGCATCGCAGCCTTCGATTAGTTTCACGACTGCCGTGGGCGACTGGTCCAAGGGGATACGCACCGGGTCTCCGCCAGCCATCTCGACCGCGTGTGCGTACTGCGGGAAGGCCCGCTCGGCGTATTCCGGGTCGGTCGAGTGGGGAACGGGAATGGCGATGCGCGGAAGCATGGAACGATTGTAGCGTCCCGTGGAGGTTCGTATGACCGCAGGTTGCGGCTGAAACCCCGCCCAAACGAAGCTTGAACGGGGCACCCTCGAGGTAGAAGTCGCTAGAGCAGGAGATCTCCGCGATAGATCAGTTGGCCATTAATGACACGCGCTTCGGCGAGCATCTTGTGGGACTTTACCGGCCCGGTTCCGTCAATGTGAAGAACCTCATGCCCCTGAGCTGTCAGCCAGTCCGACACCAGCATGCGATGGCACTGGAAATAGACGCGCTCGGCACACATGTACGCGGTGCGTGACATCTCAGCCATCTCGATCAGGTTGGCACCGGCGCGCTGAAATTCCTCTGTGAGCATGTAATCGGCGTAATTGCGGAAGCTGGAGTTGCGTATTGCGATGTTGGGCGAGTCATCACGGATGGTTTTGCGCCGTCCTCCGAGGTCTTTCATCCAGACGTATTGAATTCCAGTCGCGGACAAGGTTTGCTCCAGTGATTCACGATTGAAGTGAGGCAGACGACGCGACACGGGGAACGAACGAATATCAGCCAGCCTCAAGATGGAATGGGCGTGCAGAGCTTCGATCAATTCATCGAGAGTGCGAGTGGAATGGCCGATGGTGTAGAGGTTCGCCAAGTGAAAATCACAGCGCTCGCAGGGCTGCGATTACGTTCTCGTCCTGCTCCGGGAACACGGTGCGCAGATCCAACAGGACCCGGCCTTCTTCTACGCGAGCGATGACTGGCGGCTCCGAAGCGCGGAGGCGCGCGGATATTTCATCCGCGCTCAGACCGTCGCGCGTCACGGCAAGCAGCTTGGTCGGTAGCACTGCCGAGGGAGCTGCGCCGCCGCCAATAACGGATTCGCCGTCAATCATTTCTACGGCTAGTTCCGGCGATCCGGATTTCGCAGCGACCGCTACTGTCCGCCGAGCAATTCCGTCTTTGGACAAATGCATCATGCGCAGCGCGGGAATCGCGTTGTGGTCATGCTTGACGTAGGCGAGCAGCGTGGCCTCGAGTGCGGCGTAGGTCAGCTTGTCCACTCGAAGGGCTCGGAACAGGGAGTTGGCACGCATGCGGCCGATGAGGTCGGCGCGGCCGCTGAGAAGCCCCGCTTGTGGGCCGCCCAGCAGCTTGTCCCCGCTGTAGCTGACTATGTCCGCGCCGGCCTGCAGACCGTCCAGCACGCCCGGTTCGCCACTGACTCCGATGGTGCGCAGGTCGAACAGCGCGCCGCTTCCCAAGTCTTCCATCAACGGAATGTTTCGCGCGCGGGCCAGAGCCGCGAGTTCCTCGATCGCCGGCTGCTCGGTGAATCCGGTAATCTGGAAATTGGAGCGGTGCACGCGCAACAACAACCGGGTCTTCTCGTTGATCGCTCGCTCGTAGTCGGCCACCCGCGTGCGGTTGGTCGAGCCTACCTCGCGCAAGGCGGCGTTCGATTTCGACATGACATCCGGGATGCGGAACGATCCGCCGATCTCGACCAGTTCTCCGCGTGAGACGATGACTTCTCCGTCCTCGGCAAGCGTGTTCATTGCCAGCAGGACAGCGGCTGCGTTGTTGTTGACGACGATAGTCGAGATGGTGGCTGGTGCGTGAACTGGCGACATTTGTTCGCCCGGACAGCCGAGGGCGGTTGTCCCCAGGTGTGCATCCAGGAGTTTGCGAAAAAGCCTGTCGAGGTGGACGTCGCGCTTGCCCCGGTCTGCGGTTTCGACATCGAATTCCAGGTTGGAATATCCGGAAGCAACGTTGCGAATGTGTTCCAACGCGGATGCTGCGATCGGGGCCCGTCCCAGATTGGTGTGCAGGATCACGCCAGTCGCATTGATGAGCGGACGCAGTGAGTAGGTCAGCGACTGTCGGACCTGGCGCTCAATGGCTCGGGAGACTCCGGATAGAGCGAGGTCAACGGCGGCTGCGTCCAGTCTGGCGGATGCAATCTCCGCGCGCATCCGGGCTAGCACGGCGCGGGCTGCGTCAGCGACGGGGGCCTGGCCCTCGCTCGAAATGATAGCGGCTAGGTCGGGGCTGTGCAGCAACTCGTCGACGGAGGGCAGTTTCCGGTAGAGATCGGCTTTGGAAGACGTCGGCACCCGGGATGATTATCCCATCCGGTGCGGTGGAAGCCAAAATCAAACGCATAAACCACGAAGGACACGAAGTACCACGAAGGACTTCCTCCGACTTCGAGGTTTCCTTTGTGATAGTTCGTGTCCTTGGTGGTTTATGCCTTTGTTCTGCTGCCTACCGTCCTACGATTTTGCTCTTCAACCCAGCGATGGCGCTTACTACTTCTCCTTGTTCGCGGGCGGGCACTTTGAACTTGTTCAGGGTGTCGCCCAGGGCCTTGACGGCTATGGTCCAATCCTCTTCGCTAATGTTCAGGCCGGTGTGCGCGGTTTCCATATCGCGTCCGGTGTATTTGCAGGGGCCGCCGGTGGCCACGCACAGGAAGTCCACAACGTGCTGGCGGACGCGGGTCTTGGAATCGTTGCTCAGGCCCACAAAGAAACGGCCCTCCTTGGCGTCAGTGGCCAGGCGGCCGAGGAAGTCGTCAGTGACTGCGGCCAGGGCGTCATAGCCTCCCAGGCGTTTGTACAGCGAGTCCTGGGCCGCTGCGGCCTGCGGCTCAGCCGGGGTTGGGGGGAGAGGTACGGCAAGGGTGTTCAACACGCTGGCCGGGATGAAGCCCAGCATCAGCGCCACCAACAGGGAATGCCGGAAGGTTCTTGGCATGGCGGATAGTCTCCTTCAGAGATGTGATTTTTTGGGCCCACATCAAATACGGGTGGGAGCAGATTCCGGATTTAGGGGGTTGTCAACTGGGGCGTGTGGCGCGGGCGCCCCCGCCCGCGAAAGCCGGAAGCTTAAAGGGAGGCTGGGTCCACAAGCAAAGTCAAATTCAGGGTCAAGGTCAATTCAAAGTCAAAAGCAGCGGGCAGAACTATCCCACTTCTACCAGGCCGTAGGTCTTGTGCCAGTGGGTGCGCATGTGGCGTAGGGCGCGGTCGATTTCTTCTTTCGGGATCTCCACGGTGGGGCCAGCCAGGACGGCTGCGGCCTCGCGCTTGGCGGCTTCCAGAAGCTGACGGTCGCGGATCAGGCTGGCCACCTGGAAGCTGGGCATGCCGGCCTGGCGGGTACCGAAGAACTCGCCCGGGCCGCGTAGTTCGAGATCGAGTTCGGCGATCTGGAAGCCGTCGGTAGTGCGGACCATGGCGTCAAGGCGGCGTTCGCCGTCCTCGGAGATTTTTCCGCCGGTCATGAGAATGCAGAAAGACTTGGCTGCTCCGCGGCCGATGCGTCCGCGGAGCTGGTGTAGCTGGGAGAGGCCGAAGCGCTCGGCGTGTTCGATCACCATCACGGTAGCGTTGGCTACATCGACTCCGACTTCGATCACGGTAGTCGCGACCAGAATATCCACCTCGCCTTTTTGGAATCGCCGCATGACGTCTTCCTTCTGATCAGGGTGCAGGCGTCCATGCAGGAGTTCCACTCGCCGGTCGGGAAAGATCTTTTTGCTGAGTTCTTTGTGCATCTTGAGTGCGGCTTTGAGTTCGGACTCCTCGTTTTCCTCGATCACCGGATACACAACATACGCTTGGTGGCCAGCGACAACCTGCTTGCCAACGAATTGCCAGACTTCGGCGGCCCGATCGTCGGAGATGCGGCGGGTGACGATGGGGGTGCGGCCCGGCGGCATTTCGTCGAGGACACTGATGTCGAGATCACCGTAAAGGGTCAGGGCGAGGGTGCGTGGGATGGGAGTGGCGGTCATGACCAGGACATCGGGCTCTCCGGGGGTTGCCGAGTTTTCCTCCGCTGGGCGGACGAGGGCGTCTGTCCCTACGTGGTTCGCGACAGTGGCCATTCGTGGGTGGCCGTTGCCGGCTCCTTCGTCTGTGGATTTTTTCATCAGCTTGAAGCGTTGCATCACGCCGAAACGGTGTTGTTCGTCGACGATGACTAGCCCCAGTTTGGCGAACTCGACTTTTTGCTCAATCAGTGCGTGAGTTCCGATGACGAGTTGGGCGTTGCCCTGGGCGATGTGGCGGCGGATTTCGCGCTTGCGGTCTTCTTCCACCGAGCCGGTGAGGAGGACGATCCGGTATCCGGCATTTTCCAGAATTCGGCGGGCGGAAAAGTAATGTTGCTGGGCCAGAATTTCAGTGGGCGCCATGAGCGCGACCTGGTATCCATTTTCCATTGCGATGATGGCCGCCTCGAAGGCAACGATGGTTTTGCCAGAGCCCACGTCGCCTTGCAGCAGCCGCCGCATGGGGAAAGGCTTTTCCATGTCAGCGGCGATTTCCTTGAGCACGCGCTTCTGCGCCGCTGTGGGATGGAAAGGCAGAATCTTCTTGATCGCCTCACGCGCCCGATTGTCCAGGTTAAACGCAATTCCGGTTTGCGCCTTCTGCTCGCGGCGCTTGAGCTCGAGTCCCAACTCGAGAAAGAAGAGCTCTTCGAAGATCAAGCGGATGTGAGCCGGAGTGCGGGAGGCCTGCAAGTCTTGAAAACTCTCGCCGGGATCGGGCCAATGGACTTGTCGCAGCGCGTCCAGCGGTGGAATCAAGCTCAAGTGGTTGCGCACTGCGGTTGGCACCGGATCGTTGCGTTGCGGCGAGAGATTCTCCAACACGGTATGGATGATGCGCCGAAACCAGCGCGGAGTCAGGCGTCCCTGGCCGGCGGACTCGTAGATGGGGACAATCCTGCCGACTTCAAGCGATGCGGCAGCTTTCTGTTCTCCGCCTTCGCCCTCGTCGGCCGAGTCGCCGAGAATCTCAAACTGCGGCTGGACCAGTTGCAATTCTCCACCGCGCTCCTCCTCCACCTTGCCGTAAAGGGCCACCAGTTGCCCGGGCTTGAAGCGGTCACGCAGATACGTGGCGTTAAACCAGATACATTTCAATCGGCTTCTGCCCTGGCCGGCAGTCATCTGAAAAATCGGCATACGGCGTGTGCGGAAAAGGCCCGAGGTGCGGACTTCGGCAATGACGGTGGCCATCTCGCCCGCGCGCAGTTCTGAAATCCCACGCGGGTTCACGCGATCCTCGTAGCGGAAGGGCAGGTAATGGAGCAGATCGTCGACGGTATGGATGCCTTTGGCACCCAACACCTCGGCCAGGCGAGGGCCGATGCCCTTCACATATTGGACCGAGGTGGAGAGCTCGAGCATCTCAGCGATGTTAGCAGGAGAGATCGGTGAAGAACTTCGTCCATGCCCTGGTCGCGGTGCTGGGAGGCAATGCGGCTTATTTTCTCCTCATGCCCTACCTGCCACAGCCACTCCGGCACGTGCCTTTCCAGACCGATGTGGGACTCGCGGTGGATGCCGCCTTCTGCCTGGTCGCTTTGGGGATCGTCAAATGGGTGAACGGCCGGGTCGTGCGGTAACCTCAGAAATCCTTGCGTTCTTTGCGAAGTTTCTTAACGAACTCTGCGGTTTAAGACTTTGATCTCCGCCAGAGCTAAATCTTTAACCGCAAAGGGCGCAAAGAAGCCGGGAGTGAAATCTTAGGACATCACCGTCGGCTGGAAACGCAAGTCTAGACTTTCCCGATGACCAGGATCCCGCAATCTTCCACGTTACTTTGGGAACATCGGTCAGGTATCTCTGGCGGGTTACAATCCGGCTGGTCCCATGCAAAAAATCGCCATCCTATACGACGCCAGCCAGGCCGTCCTGTCCACCTTTGACCTGGACGAGGTGTTGCAGCGCATTCTGGTGATTGCGCAGGACTATTTCCATTTGCAGAACGTCGCTATCCTGTTGCTGGATAAGGACACAGACCAGCTTTGCACTCGCTCCCAGATCGGCGGTGAGCAGGGGTTTGACAAGGTCACGGTGAGCATCGGGATGGGGTTGATCGGCACCGCCGCCCAGAAGAAACGTCCTCTGTACGTGCCAGACTTCACCAAAGAAAGCCGTTACAAGCCGTGGGGCAAGAAGACCCGTTCTGAACTGGCGATTCCGCTCATGGTGCGGGACGAAGTAGTCGGTGTCCTGGATTGTCAAAGCGAGAACCCGGACCACTTTGATTCCGAAACCGTCGATCTGTTAACCCTGTTTTCCACGCAAGCTTCGATGGCTCTGCAGAATGCCCGGCTGTATTCACTGGAAAGGCGGCGGGCGTCGCAACTCGAAGCGATCAATACCGTCGCGCGAGAGACTACGGTTGTGCTGGACGTGAAGGAACTGCTGTCAAAAGCCTGCGCGAAGATTCGGCCGGCGTTCGAGGTCTCTCACGTTTCGATGCTGGTCAAGGAAGAGGAAGACCTGGTGCTGCAGGCACACCATGGCGACCTGACGCTGCGCATTCCGGAGGGCGGCAAAGTGCCGGCGGGGGCAGGTCTTTGGGGGCAAGCGCTGCGCGAGAGCAAGACCGTGATCGAGAACAACGTAAAGGCGGACCCGGATTTCGTGGGGATCTATGTGGAATCGGGTTCCCGAATGTGCATTCCGCTGGTTTCCTTCGGGCAGACGTTGGGCGTCCTGGTGCTGGACAGTGCGCGGCCGGGTTCGTTCAGTGTCAGCGATATTCAGTCTCTGGAATCGGTAGCCGACATTTGCGCGACTGCAATTCAGAATGCTCACTATGTGGAACGGGTCAAACGTCTGGCCTACCTGGATGGCCTGACAGGGATCTTTAACCGCCGTTACTTCGAACTCCGAATCGAGGAGGAGCTGGAGCGTGCTCGCCGGTTTAATTCTGGCATGGCTGTGATCATGGTGGATATCGACCAGTTCAAGAGACTGAACGATGAATTCGGCCACCTGCTGGGCGATGAAGTGTTGCGCCAGGTGTCCTCGATCTTTTCGCAGCAGTTGAGGAAGATCGACGTGGTTTGCCGCTATGGAGGAGAAGAGTTCGCCGTCCTGCTCTCCCAAACCAGCCAGCAGCACGCTCTGGGGGTGGCCGAGAAGCTGCGGCGGATGGTGGATAGCTGGCAATTTCCCGGAGTGCCGCGGTCGGTTACAATCAGCGCCGGCGTCGCAACTTGCCCGGATCACGGCAGCACTCGCGAGGAGCTGGTAAAAGCGGCCGACGCCGGGTTGTATGCGGCAAAACAAGCGGGAAGAAATTGCGTCCGGGAAGCGTTGTCTAGTAAGCAGGGAAGGGCGCCTAAATCGGAAGATAAGGCAGCGAGCGTGATCCCGGGCTTGTAGACGTTTGCGACGTCTTCTCTGGGGCAATTGCCTTTTCACGCTTTCGGAGTTTCTGCTTTACCCTCCCAAACTTGTAAGTCTGTGCCGCAGGCGTTCCTTCGCCCTTCCAGGGCTAAAGCCATCTTCCACTCCGACCCGGGGCTTGCGCCCGGGCTACATTTTTCCGCCGCTTCGGCTGACCGTTTAGATTCCGGATGTTCAACGCCAACGACTAAGCGCCAAGAGCTCAGGGCTAAGAGTTGAACCTTGGTGTTATAAACTCCACTGCAGTGTCCTCCACCGACCAACTTGGATTCAGTTTCAAACCACCCGATCACCGCATATGGACCGTGCGTGATCTGGTGGCGGCGGTGCGCACGGATATTGAGCGCGAGTATGGCGATACCTGGGTGGAAGGCGAGATATCGAATTTCAAAGCGCATGACTCGGGACACCTGTACTTCACTTTGAAGGACCAGAACTCGCAGATTCGTTCCGTGATGTTCCGATCACAGGCGCGGTTGCTGAGGTTTCGTCCTGAGAACGGCATGCAGGTGGTGCTGCGCGGGCGAGTCACCATCTACGAGGATCGCGGCGAACTTCAGATTTCGGCCGAGTACCTCGAGCCCAAGGGTGCGGGCGCTTTGCAGGTTGCATTCGAACAGCTCAAGGCCAAGCTCGAAGCTGAAGGATTGTTTGATGCCAGCCGCAAAAAGCCGATCCCTACTTTGCCGCGACGGATCGGGATTGTGACTTCACCGCAAGCGGCGGCGTTGCGCGACATTCTTAACATTCTGCTGCGGCGTCACCATACCGCCGGGGTTCTCATTTTTCCTGCACAGGTGCAAGGAGAAGCGGCCGGAGCGGAAGTCAGCGCCGGCGTGCGCTACTTCAATAAAGCACGCAACGTGGACGTCATCATCGTGGCCCGGGGAGGAGGTTCCGCGGAAGATCTGGCCGCGTTCAATAACGAGGCGTTGGCGCGCGTCGTTGCCGCGTCCGGGATTCCCGTGATTTCCGCGGTGGGACACGAGACCGACTTCACCATTATTGATTTTGTGGCTGACCTGCGAGCCCCGACCCCATCCGCTGCAGCCGAGTTGGTGATTCGTTCCCGCCAGGAGGTAGAGGACCAAGCCGAGGGGCTGCGCCAGCGATTGGTTCGCGCCGTCCGCTACCGGTTGCTGATGGGCCGGCAGGCACTCACTGACGTCGCGCAGCACGTTGCGTTTGCGCGCATGGTCGATGTCATCAACCGGCGTCAGCAGAGGCTCGATGAGCTGAAGAACCGGCTGGACCGGTCGGAGGGTCAGATTCTGGAGCAGCACAGGCGGCGCTTGGAAACTGCGGCGGCCGCGGTCCGGCACTACGACGTGCGACGGATGCTGGCCGGTATCCATCAGGAACTGGATTCTCGCCTGGCTGCACTCACGGCCGCTGCCCGGACTTTGTTGTTACGCCAGCGAGGCATATTCAATCAACTTACGGGGCAGTTGGAAGCGCTTTCGCCTCTTGCGATTCTCGATCGTGGGTATGCCCTGGTGTTCGATTCCGCCGGGGTGCTGTTGAAAGATGCGGCTCGAGTGAAGGCTGGAGACAAGATTTCTGCCCGGCTGGCAAAAGGTACGGTGACCGCGACCGTCGGCCGTCGACAACCAGAGTAGCCATGTGGGGCGGGCGCCCTCGCCCGCCGCTTTTGACTTGGACTTCCAGTATTGAACTCACTCGGATTCTGCGTGTTTACCCAGCACCATCTAAATCAAAGTCAAAGGCGGCGGACAAGAGTGTCCCGCCCCACACAGACACATCTTTACAAAGCCTTTACTTCGATAAAGATAGCCGGGATCACATGACCCTGGATTACAATTAGTTTTTGTCGCGATTCAGCTAAGGCGAATTTTCGGAAAGGTAACGCAGGTGAAGTTTTTTGCAGCGCCGTGGCCGCATTTGTCGGTGATCTCGGTCATCGACATTCTGCTGGTCGCTGTGATCATTTACGAGTTGCTGGCGCTCATCAAGGGCACCCGCGCCGCCTACATGCTGGTGGGCGTGGCCGGCCTGGCCCTGGCGTTCTATTTTTCCCGCGCCGGAGAACTGGCCACGCTGAACTGGCTGCTGAGCACATTGTTGCCTTACGCTGTGTTCGCACTGATCGTAATTTTCGCTGGCGAAATCCGACAGGCCTTGGCGCGCCTGGGGCGGCGACTTCTGCGCAGCCGGACAGCGGCGTCTGAGGCGGACGCTTATGACGACATCGTGCTTGCGGCCAATCTATTCTCTCAGAACCAGACAGGCGCCCTGATTGTGATCGAGCGGGAAATAGGATTGCGCACCTACATCGAGAGCGGTGTCCCGCTGGATGCGCATCTCTCCTACGACTTGCTGGCCACGATTTTTCGTCCCAGCGCGCCCTTGCACGATGGCGCGGTGATCGTGCAGAAGGACCGTATCGCGGCCGCGGCGTGCTTTCTGCCGCTTTCCATGAACCCGGTGCTTTCGACTCAACTCGGCACCCGGCATCGCGCCGGCATCGGCGTGACCGAAGAGACCGATGCTATCGCCGTCATCGTTTCCGAGGAGACCGGCGCCATTAGCCTGGCGGTGGGCGGGACGATCGAACGGGACCTGACCGTGGAGCAACTGCGAGAGCGCATCGGAGAACTGCTACGCCGCTACGTGCCTCCCTCTACCCTGCCCACTCCCATGATGAATGGCAATGAGGAACTTGCGGGTTCCGAGGACGATACTCAGAGGTCCGCGCCACGCCCGGCTGATTCGCGGGTAACTCCGGGAGGCGAGCGCTAGTTATGAAGGACTTTCTTCGCCGGCGTGTGCTGCACAATTTCGGCATCAAGCTGCTATCGCTGGCACTGGCCGTGGGTTTGTGGCTTGCGGTGACGCGTGATCCTGTGGCCGAGATCGCGGTGGAAGTGCCTATTGAATTCCGCAACATTCCGGAAAACCTGGAGATCAGTACCGAGAGCGTTCCGCGGGCCGAAATCCGGGTGCGCGGTCCGCAGCGGATTGTGCGGCGTCTGCAGCCCGCGGATATTTACGCCGAGATCGAGCTTAGCGGGATGAGGCCCGGGGGGCGCACGTTT
>Ga0207100_1065_pt1 | contig 27363 bp, 18 predicted proteins | sample Alteio_BWMinHeat_82_FD_153520 | JGI IMG/M metagenome (GOLD analysis project Ga0207100, IMG submission 153520) | Enriched cells from forest soil in Barre Woods Harvard Forest LTER site, Petersham, Massachusetts, United States -... | ecosystem: Environmental > Terrestrial > Soil > Temperate forest >...
AGTTTGAGTCCAGGCACGGTGTCAGTTTGAACACTGACGGTTTCGATTCTGACCTTTTCCAGCCGCGTGAAGGCGATGATCCCCATCACGAGCATCAGCACCAGGACAACGACAAAACTTCCAATGATTCGGGATCGGATGGTCCAGTGCTTCATGATGGGTCCACCGTTCTGCTTTGGTCTGCTGCGATGTAACGAACCATGCTAACCAAGTTTCGCCAGCGGCGCCATCAGCGATTCCCCAAGCCGCGAATCTTGCGTCGACCGGGCAGCATCGAGCGGAGCGTGGAGGTAGTCTCGCAGAGGCTTGTCCGCGCCCAAAGCTTTCACTTATCTTTCAGCACCAGTAATGGATCGATCGGCAATGGATCAACCATTGTGACATGGATGCCGAGATCTACCAAGAAACCATCGTTCTTCAGCCCAGGTCATTTAATCTTGGAGCGGAGGTGAGGCAGAAGCGTAGACTGGCAACAATTCACGGGGTGCGAGCTAATCGTTTTCAGCACGGCGGTTGATACGATAACCGAGTAGAGCGAGCCGCATGATTTCGGTCATCGAGTTTCAGCGTAGGGATGATGGCTGGGTTTGCAGCCCAAGTCCTTCGCGCCCTGCCTCCCCGCTTCTTCTCCAAGGGCGGACAATGATCCGAAGGATGGAAGCAATCATCCATGGTCGACGAATAGGCTGAAATCCACGGTTCAAAGGAGCTGCATGTGAGTGAGGCAGACAGTCCGGGCATGCGCATGAGGGCATCTATTGGATCGTCGACGGATTATCCTGCGATGGTCTTGCTAATTGATGACCAGGCAATTGTGGCGCAGGCTGTGCGCCGGCTTTTGGCCGGCCTCCCCGATATCGATCTCCACTATTGCCCCGATCCTATCGACGCCATCAGAATTGCCAATGAAGTCCGGCCGACCGTGATCCTCCAGGATTGGATCATGCCTTCCATTGACGGATTCGATCTTCTTCAACTCTTTCGCGCGAATCCCTCTACAGCTGATACACCCATCATTGTTCTATCCAGCGAAGAGAACCCCGAGATCAAGAGCCGGGCCTTTGCCGCCGGCGCCAACGACTACCTGGTTAAGCTGCCGGACAAGATCGAGGTCATTGCCCGAATCCGCTACCACTCCAGAGCCTACCTGAATGCCATCCAGCGTGAAGAGGCGTTCCGCGCCCTGCGGGAAAGTCAGCAACAGCTCTTGGAGAGCAATACGGCTTTGATCGCGCTCAATCAGAAACTGGAGGAGGCTACCCGCGCCAAGGCCGAATTCCTCGCCAACATGAGCCATGAGATCAGAACACCCATCAATGCGGTAATCGGGATGACTTCTTTGTTGCTGGATACCGAACTTAGCGACGAGCAGCGCGACTTTATGGAGACCGTTCGCACCTCTGGTGAATCCCTGCTCAGCATCATTAACGACATCCTGGATTTCTCGAAAATCGAATCTGGCAAGCTCGACCTGGAAGAACACTCGTTTGACCTGAGGAGCTGTGTCGAGGAGTCAATCGAGCTTCTGGCTGCCAAGGCCGCTGAAAAGAAGTTAGACCTGGCTTACGACATGGACGAAGGTGTCCCGGATACGGTCGTCGGAGATACTAGCAGGCTGCGGCAGATTTTAGTAAACCTGGTAGGCAATGCGATCAAATTTACGGCGGAGGGAGAAGTGGTAGTCAGGGTAAGTCTGCCGCAAGACGATCCTCGCCCAGGATTACTCCACTTTTGCGTGAAGGATACGGGCATTGGCATCGCGGAGAGCAAGCGCGAGCTGCTCTTCAAGTCATTCAGTCAGGTCGACAGCTCGACAACTCGCCTGTTCGGGGGCACTGGGCTCGGGTTGGCAATTTGCAAGCGGCTTGCTGAACTTATGGGCGGCCGCGTGTGGGTGGAGAGTGAGTTGGGGCGTGGCAGTTCTTTCCATTTCACCATTCGGGTTCAATTCGGTCAGTCTGTCGGAGCGCTGGCTGTTCCCTGGGACAAGGGCAATTCTCACCTGGTTGGGAAACGTGTGATAGCGGTCGTGGACAATGTTACGAATCGGCGGATCCTCGCTCGATGGCTGCAAACATTCGGCATGCAGAGCGTGATTGTAGCGACCGGGCAGGAAGTGCTTCGCCATTTGCAGGCAGACAAATTCTTTGACTGCGCGATTTTGGATTTGCAGTTGCCGGAGATGGATGGACTATCGCTCGCAGAAGCCGTGCGCAAATTGCCCGATTGCCAGGCCCTGCGCATCTTGCTGCTTACCTCGGTCCACCTGCGCGCCGGCGACCCACGGGCTTCCGCAGCCGGAGTCTCGATCTCCGTTTACAAACCAATCCGTCCCAGACAACTGCTGGAGGCTCTGGGTCAGGCATTCGACCCCCAAAGACACTCCGTCCGCAAGGTAGTTTCAACGTCGATGTTCGACCCGCTCATGGGTTCTCGCCTCCCTTTGCGAATCTTGTTGGCCGACGACAGCCAGGTAAATCAAAAAGTGGGTCAGGCTTTGTTGGAGAAACTGGGATACCGGGCCGACGTTGTAAGTAATGGCCTGGAAGTACTGCACGCTCTTGAACTGCAACCGTATGACATGGTGTTTCTCGATGTTCAAATGCCTGAGATGGACGGTTGCAGTGCTTCCCGGGAAATCCGCCGGCGCTGGAGTGAGGATGCCAGACCCCGTCTGGTTGCTCTCACCGGCGCAGCAATGTTGGGAGACCGCGATAAGTGCCTGGAAGCGGGTATGGACGACTATATTGCCAAGCCGATCCGAATTGTCGATTTGCGTGCGGCAATCGAACGTTGGGGACGCGAAGTACCCTCTGCCAAATTGGGCCCGTAATCTGGTGGCACCAGGCTTCAGGTAAGTCCGTCAGAGTTCCTCCTCTCGATCATCCGCGTCGCACCCCACTTCGCCAGTTCCCCTTCAGCATTGGTTTGCGGATACCACGAGACCTTGGCGACCGGGCCTGGTTGCGCCGGTGAATCTGCATTGCTATTGAGGTTGGCACACCAGGTGCGTCCCCAAGACCCTGCTTCTATCAGGGCGCTGGTTGATCACGTTCAATAGTGTCTCTCATGCGGGCCTCTTTTCCTGGCTCAGTGGCAAGTCGGAGAACAGTGGGTGCGCGATAAAAGATTCGGGGGGAGCTATTTCGAACCTTAGAACATCTTGGGGCTTGTAAGAATACTCTTCGCCGCAATCGTCACACTTGACTTTAAAGTGGCCCCCGAGATATGGAGGACACGCATAAGCATCCGTTTCGCCAAGCGCGATCTTGTGCGGTGAGAACAGGTTTTGTCGGCGATGAAATCCGTGGTTCTTGCAAAGGACGATCCAGTAGTAATCGGTCTCAGTCATATTCCACTCCGTTGACGATCGCAGTAATGGGGTCGGTCCTTCGAGCTTCACTTAGTAAGTGTGCTGAACTCGTAAGAAAGTTGCCAAAAATCCGACCGAACAAAATGCTGTGAAGTGTGCTGTTTTCTGCACGCGCCACTAAGTGGCTGCAAGAGTGATACTTGCTTCGGCACCACGTTGGCTAGTAATGAACTTTCTGCGGCAGGCCACCAGCAGTAGCCTTACGCGCATCTAGTACTGTCCTGCATCTTTCGCACTTTCACTTTTCGCTGCATGATGAGGAGCTGAAGGTCTCTGCAGCTTCAACGCTGTATCTCGTCGCGTCGAAGATGTTCATTTGCGGCATGTTCTCCGATATTCTCTCGCAAGGCAACCATTGGATCCATGCTGATGGCCCGTCACGCCGGCATCCGGGCCGCGCGCGACCAGGATGCCGATCTCGTGTGTGCTCTGAGGGCACGTTCTCTGACCAGACCCATGCCCACCCATTCGCGACGATGTTCACCCGAGAGTCTAAATCAAGCTACCAAAGGCCATTACGCGTATATGGTCGCGACCAAAGGGTCACGTGCAATTGAACCGCCTTGTTCCAGGCTCGTTCGACGGCTGCACGTTCCCCTTGGTCGGCGATATCAACCTCGAGGAATCTACGCACATCGCTGACGACCGGCACAAAGGCAAGCAGATAGCGAAGTGGCACCAGAGGTTCGGTTTGGGCTGCGTCGGTTTGGTTCTTCTTCTCAGGGGTGTGGCGAAGGCCTATCTCCTCCTGGTAATTTAGCCAGCGCCGGTCATGGGGACGTGTCGCCACGTCGATAACCCACTGGACGAACCTGCGCTTCACGCGCGCTTTATAGTCGTCATCCGGCTTTCCGCTCGGACCAGCAAACCATTTGGAGAGATGTGCCTGCGATCCAATGATGGCCCGCCAAGCATCCACCATCAGCTCTGCATGAGCGCGAAATAGTGCGGCGTGTTTCTGCAACAAATCGCTGTCGGCCTCTGTCCAGCCCATCGTTTGTTCAAGATGCATCAGATCTTCCGCCGAGAGCGGTGACTCGGCGATCTCAAAGGCGTCAAAGTCGTAGCCAGGGATGCCCTGGCTTGCGGTCTTCTGTAGATCAGTCACGGTCCCGCCCTTCCGTCGGTTCTACTCGCTGGATCAGCGATCGTTGAATCGACAACAAAGCGCCAGTGCGCTGCAGGGCTTCAGCACTCTCTATGTGGAGTGGATGCGCCGCCAATTTAGCTCGATATATTTCGTATTCGGCGAGCGACGGGAAATCGATGAGGCCAAAGGCTTCATTGGTAGCTCCCGCGAAATCGGTGGGCAAAAAATAGCCAATGATCTTGCCGCCGCTCTCCTCAATCGGCTTCTGTTCCGCCTTGGCGTACGCTCTGATATCAGAAATCTTGTTGGGATCGATGGTGTAACGGAGGTGAAGTGTGATCATGAAATATCTCCCACGCGCATCCTAGCTCAGTAAGGTATTCCGATATTTCGGCCACGGCCGAAGTGTCGCAATAATTTAAGCGCGATAATAGGACTTATGAACTTAGATTTTTCAACGACCGCGAATCTGCTGGGAGACCCTGCAAGGGCTGCAATCTTGCTCAGCTTGATGGGCGGCATTGCGCTTCCGGCGGGCGAATTGGCCCGCATTGCAAACGTTGCACCGCAAACGGCCAGTGGACACCTTGCCAGGCTCGTGGACGGCCAGTTTCTCAGCGTCGAGCGCCAGGGGCGACATCGTTACTACCGCCTGGCCAGCACTGAGGTTGCTGATGCGATCGAGGCGCTGCTTGTACTTTGCGCGCGGGTCGCCGGAAGGACCGAGAATGGAGTCAAGGCGAATGCCGGTAGCCTGGCCCATGCGCGCACCTGCTATTCGCACCTTGCTGGTTGGCTCGGCGTCCAGATCGCTCGATCCCTCGAAGAGCGCCAACTTCTCCGGCCAGCAGACAAAAAAGCTTACAGCGTCACGCCGTCGGGGAGAGCCTGGTTCGCAGCGCTTGGCTTGTCATCTTCGGAGTTTGATCGGCCAAAAGCGGCGATCCGGTGCCTGGATTGGACGGAGCGTAGACACCATTTGGCCGGTGCCCTTGGCTGCGCGATGTACAGGCGCTTTAAAGAGCTCAGATGGATGGCTCCGGTGGGAGACACCCGGGCTGTTCGGGTCACGATTGAAGGCAGAAGCCGCCTGTGGGATCTTTTGCGGATACCGATATAACCGGCGTGGTCAACTCCATTCCAATCGACTTTCAGGTAGATGCGATCATGAGCGATCTGTTCTTAGGTAACTGAAAGCGATGGAACACGAAGTCATGAGTGCACTGACAGAATGTGGCAAGGTCGTGCGCGGAGGCTGACGCAGAGTGGTTTTGATGGGACCGCCCCGGAGCAGGGCTGAGTCATTGCCACTGACGCTATTCACGGTAGCGAATCAATGCATCGCCTAAACTCTCCCTAAGCGGGCCGAGCCAAGGCTCGTAATTTTGCCATTGTAAGAGACCATCGCGGAAGATCGGCTGGCGGACCTGCTCTGAGCTTGCCGTGCGGACGCTTCGTTCTGTCTTGTGGAACTCGACGCAGGCCGGTTCGAATCCAAGATGGCAGAATTCAACGATCCGCTGCACGTTCCCCTCAAGATCCTCCACGACATCTTCGTACCAGACTCGCAGGATCCGCCCAGGAAGCACCGCATCCCAGTGGCGCATAAGTTCGAGATAAGTGCGATAGTAACGGGCGATATCTTCGATGCTATAAGTGAACTCCTGCCCCCTGGCAAACAATTGCTTCAGGTTGCTGAAGCAGCACGCCATCGTCTCGCGGCGCACGTCGATGATTTTGGCGTTCGGAATCATAAGATGAATGAGCCCGATGTGGCGGAAGTTATTCGGCATCTTGTCGATGAAGAATGCCTTGAGCCCGCGGAACGCGCGTGTGTCCGTCATATACTGCTCGCCGAGCCTGCGGAAATCCTCTGACGCAAGTTCGGCTAGCGCTCTCGGATAAGACTCCTCATTCACTGCTCGCAAGTGCGGCTCACCGAGAGCCGGCTGCCTCTCTTGGATTCCGCCCCCCTGCATTCCGAGCACGATGCGCTGGATGTCAGGGAGTTCCTGCGTGCCCTCGACCTGCGAGTGAGAGGCGAGGATCTGCTCGATGAGTGTGGACCCCGAACGTGGCAAGCCCACAATCAGGATCGGATCCGGGTCCGGCACGCCAAAACCTGCGCGTTCGGCGAAGAACTGCGCTGTGCACACCTCGATCTGCTGGCGCGTGTTCGCCTCGATAATCTCGGGACGGTAGTGGCTTTCGGCGCGCTTGAGTGCGTTGCCGCGTTCGTAAAACTGCCATGATTCCGCATACTCGTTCCGATCCTCAAACGCCTTGCCGAGCGCGAAGCACAGATGGCAGCGATCGACGGAGTTTACGTCCGGTTCAGCTTCCTCGGCGCGCATGCGCAGCATCTCGTCCGGAGAAAACCGATAAGTCTTGAGATTGGCCAGACTCCACCAGGCATCGCCGAAGCTCGGCCTGGCGGCCGCCGCCATTTGGTAGGCCTCGGCCGCCTCCTTCCGGAGCCCGACGATCTGCAGGGAGTGGCCGAGCGATACATTCAGAGCGGGGGACGCCGGCGACGATTCAATCAGCTGCCGGTACAACGCGATTGCTTGCTCGTGTCTTCCCGCGCCGGCGCAAGCGGCCGCGTACAGCGAAAGATAATACCTGTTGGTGGGTTCGAGCTTCAGCAGGCTTTCGATCTCTTCCCCTGCTCGCAGATATTTCTGGCGGTCAATCAGGACTCGCGCATAGTCCAAACGAGCAGCGAGGTAACTCGGCGTGAGCTTCAGAGCTGCATCGAGAAGTGATTCCGCACCATGCAGCAAGTCGCGTTGATGCGCGATTCTGGCCAGCAGCCGCAGCGCCTCGACATCGTCGCCGAACTTTCGCAGATAGGCTCGGAGGATGTCTTCCGCCGCAGACAGCTCGCCATCCGAGAAGAGGCTCCCGGCCCGCACCACCTCCGACGGCATGTGTTTCAGAGTGGAGACGCGCTCCGCTGCGGTCGCGGCATTTCGATCATCCCCCGTGAAGCGATACAGGCGCTCGAGCATGCTCCAGCTCGTCGTCAGCGCCGGGTTGATGTCCACGGCTCGCAGAAAGGCGTCGATCGCGTGCGGCGCATCCCGCAGGCTCATGTAGCAATACCCGCGCTCCTGGTAGAGCAGGCTGTATTGCGGATGTTCTTGCTCCAGGCACTCTAAGGTTGCCAGCGCCTCGGCTATCCGGTTCAGGCATCGTTGGTTCGCGGCGATCAGGTACAGCACATCGCGGTTTTTCGGCGCTGCTGCCGCCAGCTCTTCGGCTGCGGCGAGCGCGTCCCGGTGCAGCCCGCCCTTGCTGAGCTCACGGATGCGGCCCACCTCGAGTTCGATCGGCGAGGACGCGGAGAGGCTTTGCATTCTACCCGCTCATCATACCGGCGTTGCGCGAAGCCTGTGACGCAGCTCCACACGATTCATCGCCAATTCATCGTCGCGTCATCGGAGTGCGACAGTACTTGCCTAGTCTCACCGCTGTCTTTAGGTGTCTATCGACCGGCGAACGCTCGCGGCCGACTTCTCCGAACCGCACAATCCTAAAAAACGAGGAGGCATTTCATGAGCCATACCGAACGGCGCGAATTCCTGCAGTTGATGGGGATGACCGCCATAACGAGCACGCTGAAGACGAACATCGCCAAAGCGCTCGCGATCCCGGCAAACAACCGTACAGGAACGATCCGCGATGTCGAGCACGTCGTGATCCTGATGCAGGAGAACCGCCCGTTCGACCACCATTTCGGCACCCTTCGCGGTGTGCGTGGCTTCAACGATCCGCGCGCGGTCAACATAAATCTCCCGATCCAGAGCGGTACTGGCACCACTCCGGCCTCGGTCTTTCTGCAGCCGGCCAGCGCAGCGGACGTGGCCGCCGGATACGCTGTGCCGCCGAATTTCGGCACCCTGGGCGGCCCGGCTGATGGGGCGGATGTGATCCCACCCTTCCGTGTGAATCCCGCCAGCGTCAGCCCCGGTCTCACGAGCCTGGGTCTCACCTACTTGCCGGGAACGGATCATGGTTGGTCAGGCACCCATGCAGCCTGGAACCTCGGTCAATATGACAACTGGGCGATCCAGAAGGGTCCCATGGCCATGTCGTACATGACTCGCAACGACATCCCCTACCACTACGCATTGGCAGATGCCTTCACGGTTGGGGACGCCTACTTCTGCTCGATCATGGGACCGACCAACCCGAATCGCTGCTATCTGTGGACGGGAAGCATCGGCAACGTGAACTACCTGGGAGCCGCCGGCACCGACGGCCACGGCGCAGGGCCGATCACCTACAACGGTCTCAGCATCAACAATGCGTACCTTGCCTGGGAGACCTTCCCAGAAGTACTGCAGGCCGCCGGCGTGAGTTGGAAGGTGTATCAGGATCTCGCAGGAGCAACCTTCGCGCCGGATTTCGGCGACGGGACGGGCAATTCCTTCGCCGGCAACTTCACCGATAATTCGCTGCTCTACTTCAATCAGTACGCGACGTCCGCTCCCGGCTCGCCACTGTTTGACTTCGGCGCGACGGGCACGCAGATCACCAACACCATTCCCACCGCGTCGGCGCCCGCGCAGGACTGGAAAGCCTGGGCCGAGAGCCTGTTCGACGAATTTCGAAGCGACGTAAGCAGTGGCAAGCTGCCGCAGGTTTCCTGGATCGTGGCCCCGGCGGGTTATACCGAACATTCGGATTGGCCGATCAACTACGGCGCCTGGTATATCTCCCAGGTCCTCGACATCCTGGTGTCCAATCCCGACGTCTTCAGCAAGACCGTCTTCATCATCAACTACGACGAGGCCGACGGGAGCTTCGACCATATCGTGCCGCCGACCACGCCGCTGACACCCGCGTATGGCGCTTCTACGGTAAGCATCGAGAACGAAATCGTCACCACGTCAGATCCAACCGGCCCCATCGGCCTCGGTACCCGCGTGCCGTTCCTTGCCATCTCCCCGTGGAGTAAGGGAGGCTACGTCAATTCCCAGGTCTTCGATCACACGTCGACGATCCAGTTCATCGAAAAGCGCTTCGGGGTCTTCGAGCGGAATCTCACACCGTGGCGCCGGGCCGTTACCGGCGATCTGACCTCGGTCTTCAACTTTGCCAACCCCAATCACGGTCACGTCAACCTGCCGAGCACTGACGGATACCTGCCGCCGACGGCGGAACTCGCGGGTGGAAACGTGGCCACCTTCCAGCCCACTCCCGATAGCGTGATCATCGGTGTGCCGGCCCAGGAAAAAGGGATTCGACCGGCGCGCGCTTTGCCCTACAGACTGGATGTTCATGCATCCGTCAATCCTTCGAACAGCACGGCGAGCCTGAAGTTCATGAACACCGGTCGCGCGACGGCGGTGTTCCAGGTGCGTTCCGGCAACGCTGCGGATCCTGTGCGCTTTTACACCGTAGAGCCCGGCAAGACGCTTACTGGTACGTGGAACGTCCCCTCGTCCTACAACCTGTCGGTTTACGGGCCCAATGGCTTCGTGCGCTTTTTCAATGGCAGCATCGGCACAGGCGCTGCAACTCTCAATGTTCGCGCCAGCTACGACACCGAAGATGGTCGGGCCTCAATCGGCTGGAGAATCACCAATCTCTCCGTCAACGACGCTGAAGTCCACGTACTCGATGCCTATACTGGCGAGTCGGGCATGCGGGTTCTCCAAACCAACGAAACATTTGAAGACGAATTGTCGCTCGATCATTTCCACGGCTGGTACGACCTCATTGTCACGGTTGCCTCAGATCCGAGCTTCAAATACCGGCTTGCGGGTCACGTTGAAACCGGACAGGACAGCTTCTCGGATCCAGCTCTCGGGGGTCTCGTTACCCTCAAGGGCTGATCGGAAGCCTCACAAACGGCGTAACGGATGAGGAGATCGAGGGAATGCGACGGCTGCGCACACAGCGGGCTGTCGCATTCCCCTTTTGATTTGCGCCGAGCTTATCCGAGGAGTCTTATTCCTGACCGACTCCAGGCTAGTGCTCGAAATCTATCCAGCCCAGGTCTCTTAGTTTGTTCCACACGCGGGTCGCGCTTTGCTCCGGAGTTTCGGTTGAGGAATCGATAACCAGTTCGGGATCCAGAGGGGGCTCATACGGATCGGAGATTCCGGTAAAGAGTGCGATTTCTCCTCTTAGCGCCTTTTGGTAGAGGCCCTTCGCATCGCGGGCGATCAGCACATCCATTGGGCAATCAACATGAACTTCGACAAACGCGCCGATCGCCAATCGCAACTCATCCCGTATGGCTCGATATGGAGAAATTGCCGCGACGATGACAATCACGCCATTCCGGCACAGCAACTCGGCGACAAAGCCGATTCGCCTGATATTTTCGTCTCGATCTTCTCGACTGAATCCCAGCCCTTTGGAAAGACGCTTCCTCACCTCATCGCCGTCAAGCCGTTCGACGCGGGCTCCGTGCCCTCGGAGCCATCTCTCCAGGATGGAAGAGATGGTCGTCTTCCCAGCTCCCGACATCCCCGTGAACCACAACGTAAATCCTTGCCGCCTTTCCTCGGTCATGAAACGGCCTCTCCTCTTTGCCTAGCGATCCTAACCTCAAAGGGCTACCAATCCTATCAACGCGGAAAGAAAGAGCAGCGGTGTTGGAAGAATTTTTCTCACGATCAGAAACAATGAAATGAGCCGGCTTCCCACTCGAGCGTTGCCGTCGGTGATCTATTCGGCGAAGCATTGCTCGTATAGTTCTTCCGCGTCAGCTCGGTCCACGGGGCGAGGATTGTTTTTCAGAAGTCGAGTGACGGTCATAGCTGATTCTGCAAGGCGAGGTATGTCTTTGCGGGTTACGCCATAACGAGCCAGGTCGAGGACCAGCCCACAGTCCTCAGCCAGCCGAACTAAGAGGTCGGCACCGATGTTCGCGGTTTCCTCATCGCTTTTGCCGGGGGGTGCACCCATGGCGCGAGCAACCTCCGCATGCCGGCAGGGGGCAGCCTTTGCATTGAACCGAAAGACCGGGGAGAGGAGCATGGCGTTCGAAAGGCCATGGGCCAGGTGGAACTCTCCACCCAGTGGGTAGGCGAGGGCGTGAACAGCAGCAGTGTTGACTGGGCCGAGACAGAGGCCACCGTAAAGGCTGGCCATGGACATGCCGCTGCGAGCCTCGGCGTCGTTCCCGTTGCGGACGGCGGCGGCGAGGTGCTTCGCGCACAGCACGATCCCTTGCAAAGCATAAACGTCCACGAGTGGGTGGGCGAACTTGTTGGTGTATGCCTCTACGCAATGGGTGAGAGCGTCGAGGCCGGTGAAGGCGGTGACCGGGGGTGGGACGGTGTGTGTGAGTTCGGGGTCGATGAAGGTCGCGTCCGGTACGAGGAAAGGGCTGACTACGCCCTTCTTCAATGCGGCAATTTCATCGAGAAGGATGGCGTTCGGGGATACTTCGCTGCCCGTACCCGAGGTGCTGGGAACACAGACCAAGTGGCATTCGCGCGAAGCAAGGAGGCCGATTCCAAAGGCTTCCTGGACAGTTTGTTTGCTGTAGACAAAGGCGGCGATAAGCTTGGCCACGTCAAGAGCGCTGCCTCCTCCTACCCCTAGGACACAGCTTGGTCCGGCTTCGCGAGCTCGGACCAACGCCTCCTCAAACATGCGCAGAGTCGGTTCTGCATTGACGCAGAGATCGGTCGAGACATCGCATCCGGAGGCTGTGAGTGCACCTCGCAAGATGTCTACCCTTTCCGTCATCGAAGGCGACGATACGATGTGAACCCGAGGGGCGCCTAGTGCGGCGAGGTAGGCCACGCACTCGGTGATGCATCCGGATCCGAAGGTAAGGCGCTTCGGTTGAAGGAAGGTAATAGTTCTCATGCGGAAGTTAAACTTTCCCCGCCGAGACGGCAGCTTCCGACGCCGATTTTTCCTCCGCTGCCTGGGCAATGGCCTCAGCCGCCGACTTTAGTGCGGAAAGAGCTCCCGTGCGGAGGCAGACGATGTCGTTGGTGGTGTACAGCAGATCGATACCGAGACGCGTCCAGTGAATATAGTCGGCTGCGCCACAGGCGGTGACGATCTTCTTGCCATGCCGGCGGGCTACACGGACGATGTTTGCCGCTGCTTCCAGAACGACGGGGTGCGAGGTCTGTCCGGGGTAGCCTAAGCTGGCGGCGAGATCGGCGGGCCCAATGAAGATATCGACGCCATCGACTTCGCAAATCTCTTCAATTCGTGAGAGGGCTTCCTTGCTTTCGATCTGGGCGAGAAGAGCCAGGTCCTGGTTGAGCTTTTGCTGCTCGGCATGGATATCGTCCACAAGTCCGTACTTGAGAGCGCGAGAGACGCTGAAGAAGCCGCGTGCTCCAACCGGGGCGAAGCGGGCGTAACGAACGAACTCCTCCACCCGGCCCGGGTCGTCGGCCATAGGGATATCGATGATATCGGGCCCACACTCCGCGGCCTTGAGGACACTGTTGCGGCTTGTATCCGCAATCCGAATCATTGAGAGCATACCGCTGCCGGCAGCCATTCGGCAGAGGTCAGCTGCTTCCGCGAAGGTGATGGCTGCGTGCTCCATCTCGATCCAGATGGCCTTGAAGCCGAGATGGGCGGCCATTTCAAGGAAGATGGGATCGTAGAAATAAACAGCTGCGCCAAGGATCGGTTTATGCTCTGCGAGATCGATGGCTCGGTGAAGACGGTTCATTTGAGTTCTCCTCAACGGACGGCGTGGGTAATGGAACCTGCAATGGCTCATGCATATCGGAGCGTCGGCTGTCTCTCCAACCCCAAAGGGTCAGATTTTCAGCGATGAGCTTTGAGCTGGGAAAGAGGAAGCTGATGGCTACACCAAACGCCAATAGGACGAGATGCCCGATGGCGCCAATCATGTACTCGTGCCAGGGGAAATTGTAGCGGCCGAGGTTTAAGGCCTTGCCGCCAATCGTCAGGGTTGCCCAGACGGTGAAGACCAGGTTAGCGACAATGCCCCCAAGAGCACCCGCGCGATTTGCTTTGCGGACGAGGAAGGCGAGCAGAAACAGGCCGGCCAACCCGCCTGCCACAATCGAGGTAATGGTGTAGTAGATGGAAAGCGCGCCGCCCTGACTGTAGGCCAGGCGAAGTGCTACTCCACCAGCGGCGATGCCGCTGAGGACAACGATGAGGCGAGCCACGATCAAGCGGTCTCGGTCCGTACTCCTGGGACGGGCAAGATGGTAAAAGTCCTCAACGCCAATGGTGGAGAGGCAATTCATGTCGGAAGCGAGCATGGCCATGGCGGAGCCCAACAGTGCAGCTACAAACAAGCCTGCAAGGCCGGACGGTATGTGGGTGATGAGGAAGTGGGGAAACACCTGGTCGGGACGCGTGAGACTCTTCGGAATGGCCTCGCCTGTGAGTCGATAAAAGCTCCAGAGAAGGCTGCCGATCAGCATGAATGCTGTCCACACCGGCAGGCATAGCGACGCGCCCAGAAACATGCCGCGGAGTGCGCTGCGGTCGGTCTTTGCGATGAGGTAACGCTGCACAACGGTTTGATCCGCTGTGTACTTCTGCATGTAAAAGAAGAATCCATAGATGCACAGAACTAGGATTGTCGGCTGATCCAATCGGAGGCTGATGCTGCCGAGACTCATTTTGCCGTGAGACCACGCATCAGAGAGGACGGCGTGCGGACCCTGCTTCGGCAGGAACAGCAGATAGATGACGGAGACCAGGATTCCAGTCCAGAGGACGAAGCCCTGGACAACGTCGCTCCAGACGACGGCCTCGATGCCGCCAAGCATGGTGTAGAAGATGGTGATGATTGCCGTAAAGATGATGACCTTGTTGACGCCCCACCCAGTCATGCTGGAGATGGTGAGGGCGAGCAGATAGAAAACGAAACCCATCTTTGAGAAGTGACCGACAGCGAAAGCAAAGGAGGAGTAAAGGCGGACAACCTTGCCGAAGCGCAGGCCGAAGTATTCGTACGCGCTCATTTTGACTACGTGGCGGAAGAAGGGAACGATCACCGATCCGATCAGCAAGAGGACGGCCACGAACATGATGCCAGGGACGAGGAGCGACCAGTCCCCTGCGTATGCCGATCCCGGATAGGCGATGAAAGTCACGCTGGTGATGATCGTAGCGAGCAGGGACATTGCCATCGCCCAACCGGGAATGGTGCGATTGGCAGTGAAGTACTTCTGGGTTGTGGTCTGGCGGCGTGCGAAATGAAGCCCGATGCCCACGAGCGCGGCCATATATGTGGCCAGAACGAGGAGATCGAGAGGACGCACTAGGAGAACCGTTCCGCGATCTGAGATTTGAGGATGCGGTTCGTGGCCATGGTGACGGCCATCTTCATGGCGGCAATCATGTTGCCTTCTCCCGCGATGTTCTTGCCGGCGATGTCGAAAGCGGTGCCGTGGTCTACGGAAGTGCGAATGATGGGGATGCCCAGCGAAGTGTTGACGGTGGCTTCAAAATCGAGGAGCTTCATCGGAATGTGACCCTGGTCGTGATACATGGCAACGATCAGATCGTGGGAGCCCCTGGCTGCGCGGTAGAAAATCGTGTCCGGCGCCTCGGGACCTTCGCAATTGATGCCCATCGCGCGGCAGGCTTCTACGGCTGGCTTGATGAACTCTTCGTCTTCCGAACCAAATAGCCCGTGCTCGCCGGCGTGGGGATTGAGGCCGCAAACCGCGATGCGGGGCTTGTCTCGCCCCAAAAGCTTCATGGCCTCGTCGCCGAGTTGGATGGTGCGAATGATGCGCGCCGTATCCAGGTTGCAGGCATTGCGAAGGCTGGTGTGCGTGGAGACATGAATGACGCTTAGCTTGACTCCGGCAAGTAACATGCGGGAGTCGGTGGCGCCGCAAAGCTCGGCGATGTACTCCGTGTGGCCTGAGAATTTCATGCCGCTCATGGTCACGGCCTCTTTGTTAAGCGGGGCGGTGACCATCGCTTCGGCGCCGCCATCAAGACACATGAGGGTCGCGTCGTGGACGTAGCGGGCTGCAGCTGCCCCATAGTCGGCGCGCAGGGCGCCGAACTGGATAGGCTCTGTGGGATCGAGCAATCTGGCGTCACGCAAGGTTGCTCCGAGCGATGAAAAGCGGACACCCGTGATTTTTTCCGTGGCAGCAATGGCGGCCCAGTCGCCGAAGATGATCCAGTTTGCTGTGCTGCGAACTTCAACCTTCGCCAGTGCCTTCAGCGCCACTTCGGCACCTATGCCAGCGGGATCGCCAAGGGTGATCGCTATGGTAGGAACGCGGGGTTTTGTCATCAGGCTGGTCTCATTCTTGTAGGTGAATGCCTGGGCTATGCGAGCGAGAACGCTCTCGTCGCCAAAGCCGCCGGACTTGAGGATGAATGTGGCGCCGTCAAGCTTGCCACCGATGATGCGGGATTGGGGAAGACCGCGGTCAAATTCGCACTGGAGTTGCAATCGCGTTATTTTCATGGCGCGGCAGAAGGCCAGGGCTGTGTCACCCCCGGTGGCAAAGACGCAGGAGACTCTTCCGGAGAGATAGGGTTCGACTGCCTGGTAGAGAGCTGCGACAGAGATATCTCGGGAAACAGGAAGAACGATGCAGTCTCTCCGTGCGAGCTTCAAGTGAGCCACTTGCTTCAGGGTTACCGGGTGGTCGCTGCCGATAAGAAAGAGAACCCGGTCGCCTTGGACGACTGGGCAGTTGGGAGCCGAGGCCTTCTTAAGGCTGGTGGAGAGGGCATGGGCCAGGCCCCCGGAGCCGATCCAGAGGATTCGGCCGGAAACGTTCATTGCGAGGGCAGTGCGAACTATATTTAGGAGGTCCTGCTGTGTCTGGCTGTCACAGAGCAGGACCTTCGCTCCAGCCTTCCACACATCCTTCATTCTCACTGCGAGAGATGCACCTGCCTCGATCGTCGATAGGACGACACCTGCCCGGCGCAGTTGCTGATCCACGGCCAGGGCGGACGAGCCGGTCAGATCGCTGCTTATAAGGCATCCATCCTTCAGCGTACGTCCCACTTCCGGGAAAGCAGGCGCGAGTATGGCCAGGGCATGCGGGACTATGGAGAGGTAGCTTGCAATTTCAGTGAACGTGTTTCCGCGAAACACAGAGTCGATCTTCTTAAAGAAGCAATCAGCTTCGCCGTCGATCAAGCGAGCTCCGACTTCCGCCATGCGCAACTTCGATGCCTCGGGCTGAATGTCTCGGCTTTCAGTGTTGTATGCGATCACCTGCGAATTTGAGCTTCCCAGGACACTCCAGTTCGGTTCGACCTCCGCGGTCATGCCGGCGCAGGCGAAAGCTACAGCAGCGTCGCAGGCGCCGGTAAGATCATCCGCGATGATGCGTACAGAAACGGGCTGGAACGGGTTCATCATTTTACCGATTTGTAGATTCCTAGAGTGGTACCGTGCTCAATCCACGATTCCTCGAAGATAACGGCTTTGATTGCCAAGCGGCGGTATGTGTAGGCGACGAGAATCTGACCCGCAGGAGTTTGGATGATAGAGGGGTAGCTGTACTCCTCTTTACCTGGGAACTCGATTGTATTTCCTGCGCCCGGGGAGTTGAGCGCGGTATTGGCGGCGCTGTCGGGAATCTCGAGATCTCGAACCGCAGTCCAGGTAATGCCGGCGTCAGGGGAGGTGGCGACGGACAGGGGTGCACGGGGGCCGGTCTGCGTCTTGTGCTCCGTAGACTTTCCGCGGGTGTTGTCGAAGGCCATCACAATGTCGCCGTTGCGAAGGCGGGTGGCTTGAATGGAAGCATTGTTGTTCGGAAGGACGGTCTTTTCGGGCCTGCTCCATTCGCAGCCGTTGCTCGAGGTGGAGCGGTATACGAAATCAGCGTAGCGGCTGCGGAAGAAGGCTACGTAACTCTTCGGGTGCAGTTTGATGACGTTCATCTGCACGAGTCCGCCCGACTCCGGCACCGGACACTCCCGCCAGGTTTTGCCGGCGTCCTTGCTGATCTCTACGACTGAATAGTTGGTCTCCGCGCCATGAGTGATGCCCTCGCTGGTCGAGTAATAAATCGGGAGCAGCAGTTCGCCGTCCTCACCCGCGACCGTTGGCTGACGAAGATACGATCCCGCTTTGCCGAAGAGAATCTCCTGCCCGGACCAGGTCTTCCCGCCGTCGTCGGAGTAAACCTTAAGCACCTGCGAATCAGCCTGCCCCTTTCCCGCGCTTTGCGACGTATGGAAAAGCCAGATGCGGCCCCTGGCGTCCTCCATTGGCACGGGGTTTTGGTATGACTTGCCGGCTTCGCGGTCGACCAGGACTGCGGGATCCCAGGTCTGGGTACCTTTGCCCAGACGGGAGACCACGATGGCTACATTGGATTCACCTTCTCGTGTGCCGGAAAAGGAAAAGCAAAGGATGTCGCCGTTGCGGAGCACAAGGAGGTTGGCGGCGTGCGACGACGGAAAAAGAGCGGGCAACATGGACGACTCCGAACCACTCAGCGCTCCCGTGGAGGGAGTGAAAGTTGGCGACGCCAGCAATTGTGCCTGGGCGGGGAAAGGTGGTGCGCTCAGTTGCAGACAGCTGATCAGCAGACCAGCAGACAGAGCGAGACGAGTAAAGAGTATGCGAACTGCAATATGACTCACTGGATACCTTCGGCCGGAGATGCGTCTTTCCTTGCGACTTGCGAGAGAGACTAAAACATAACTTTCATAGTTGGCAAGTTATAAAAATTGTGCGACACTTGGGAAATGGTTGAGTAGGCTTGGCTCTCAGGGCACATATCCATAGGCCTGATGCCAAAACGGCGACGATGCCGGTTGGTGAGAGCGAGCACAATAACGCCTGCGCTAGACTGGCAGGAACGCATATCGCGCCTACACAATCTGAGGATTTTCGGGACAAAGATGCCTAAGCGACTGGACCAGCCGGTTATAAGCCCAAGGCGACGCAGACCCCAATGGGCTGCGGCCGCCGTTATCGACGACGCGCAGCCGGAGGTGCAATCGGAACGGTACCACTCTCGAACGATCGAGCGCGCACTGGATGTGCTGGAGGCCTTCGGATCAAGTGCGACGGCGTTGTCTCTGAAGGAGTTGAGCGGTGTAGTCGGGCAGCCCGAATCCTCCCTGTATCGAGTTCTCACCACCTTGCAAAAACGGGATTACCTGCTGCAAAACCGTGACGGAACCTACCAGTTGACGCGCAGAGTCCTGCACGGTCAGCTCTATGAGCGTGCTGACCTGCTGAAGAGGACGGCGCGGCCCTTCCTCGAGGATTTAAGCCGTCAATTCGACGAAACAGTCAGCCTTTCCTATCTCTTTACCGATTTCATTCAGGTATTGGACACGATCGAATCGTTCCATCCAATCCGGGTAATGAACCGCGTGGGAAAGATCATTCCACCGCATTGCAGCTCCATGGGCAAGGCGATCATGGCCAATCAGAGCCGCGAGATGGCAGACCGGATGCTAGAAACCTACGGCCTGGTGCGTCCTACGCAACACAGCATCTCGGACCGACAGACGCTGCGTATGGAGTTGGACGCGGCGCGCTCTGCCGGCTTCGCTGTAGACCGCCAGGAATCCATGCTGGGAGGCATCTGCTACGGAGCGCCCATCTTTTCAGCACCCGGTTACGTGGCCGGGGCTCTCAGCGTGTCCACGCCGATGCAGCGACTGGACGCGAGGCGCGAAGAAGCCATTCGTAATGGTGTGATCAAGGCGGCGGCCCAGATCTCCGAGGCCTTGGCTGCTCCACTCCGTAAGCCTTGATTCATTCTTAATTGAGCCACGACCCGCGACGTTCAACGGTGCGCCCGCAAACGCGTATCCGCGACTGATCCCCATCGTTTGCTCACCCGCATCTCCTCCCCCAGCTCAATTGCCATACTTTATATTTAATGAAATTTATATGTTGACTATGAAAATACTGCAGTGATATATGTGTCCGTCAGAAAATCATCGATTGGAGTTCCGTACATGACTTCACGACCAACCGGCAGGCTCATCCTTCAAACGGCAATCTGCTTTCTTCTTTTGGGCCTCTTTGCACTCGGATCTCCAGCCTTCTCCCAGGTCAGCACCGCAAGCCTTGCGGGGAATGTTTCCGATCCCTCTGGTGCGCTGATACCCGGAGCGCTCGTGGTTCTGAAAAGTACGGGCACCGGCGTTGAACGCAGAGCGTCTTCCAATGCGAACGGCGCGTATTCCTTCGATTTCTTGCCCATCGGCGCGTACAGCCTGGAGGTGACGGCCCCTGGGTTTCAGGGCCAGCGCCAAGCCAACATCCTGTTGAACACGGCTGACGTCCTGCGCGTTGATTTCCAACTGAAACTCTCCACCGATACGACCGTGGTGCAGGTGAAATCCGACGCAATAACAATGGATACGACCACTCCACAGCAAGCCCTTACCCTGAGCAGTCTTGAAATTACCGAACTTCCGGTTTCACGCCAGGATTGGACGTCTGTGCTGCAACTGGGCACAGGCATCACGACCAGCGGCGGCGGAGCTTCACCGGCTGGTGCCTCGCTTTCGATCAACGGGTTGCCTCCCGCCGGCTTCAACCTGACGGTCGATGGAACCAACGCGACATCCGATCCTGAGCTTCCTGCGTTTGGCTTCTACCAGGGCCCCAATATCATCAACACGATCAACAATGATGCAATCGCAGAGGTCAGCGTCATCAAAGGCATCGCGCCGGCGGCAGTTGGCGGCACCATGTCTGGCAGCGTAAACATCGTGACGAAGTCAGGTTCAAATCAGTTCCACGGCAGCCTGTATGAGATCAACGAGACCAGTGCACTGGATGCTAGGAACCAGTTCCTTACCAGCAAGCCTCGGCTGACATTCAATGAATTCGGCGGCTCGATTGGCGGACCTATTGTGCGCCGAAAGATCTTCGGATTCGGGAGCTATGAAGGTGCGCGCGTCTCGGCGTTCCAGGCTGTCTCCGCTACCGTGCCGACGCCTTATTTGAAGAGCATCGCTCCCCAGTATGCAAACGTTCTGAATACCTACCCAACAGTCGCGCAGCCAGCGGGGGATCCGACTGCAATCAGTGCGCAGTACTTCGGTGTCGGCGCATTGAAGCAGACGGATGGCAACGGCGCGGCGCGCATCGACTACAACCCGAACGAAAACAATCTGATCTATGTGCGTTACATAAGGGGTCGTCCGTTCAAGATCAATCCCGACGCGATTGCGGTAAACGCGCGCACAACGACCGGCCATACGGACGCCATCAACGCAAGCTATACGCATGCCACTCCCAAGTGGACGTCAATGACACGCTTCGGTTCCAACCGGATTCGTCTGCAACGGCTGGATGGGGGTTTCGGCACCGACCTGGAAGAATTGGCTGTGGGAGGCATTGATTCCGAGGGCTCTGAACAGTTCGTCAAGAGCGGCCACTTCTACTCCTTCGAACAGCAGTTTGCTGAGACGCTTGGTAATCACTCGTTGACCACTGGCTTCATCCTGCAGTGGCAGGACGCCGGACGAACCGACTACAACACTGCAACGCTGAAGTATGCATCTACTTCGGACTTTGTGAATAACGTGCCCGACCAGATCGTAATTACCTTCGACCTGAATCCGTTCAACCTCCGCTCATTCCAATACGGCGGGTTCCTGCAGGACGACTACAAGATCAGGCCCAACCTGACCCTCAATTTGGGCTTTCGATACGACTACTTCACGATTCCGCAGGAGGATACCGGCCGCGTCTTCAATCGTGGTATCGATCCGGCGAATCCGGAACTCGGGCCAGGCTTCGGCGGTTACCTTCCCGCAGACTCGATGTACAGCGGCGACTTCAACAATTTCCAGCCGCGCCTCGGTTTCACCTACACCCCGAGCATGCTCAGGAACACCGTGATTCGAAGCGGCGTGGGTCTATTCGTCAGCCCTCACCCCATCTTCGGCGGCCCAATTGACGAAGTGCAGGACTCGGCGAGCACACCGTTTCGTATTACGCTCACTGGAAACCAGGCCACGAACTCCGGGTTGAACTATCCGCTTCCTCGGTCAAGTTACCAGGCTGATCTCACCAGCTTGCAGACGAGCGGAATTATTTCAACTCAGGTTGTGAACACGTCGATCAACAGCAATTTCCCCAACCCGTATAGCGCTCAGTGGATGCTCGGAATTGAGCATGCCCTGCCATTCGCTCAGCGTATCGAGATCGACTACCTCGGCAATCGTGGCTTGAAGGAGAACATGACGGAGACCAAGAACCTGCCGGACCGGGTCACAGGCGTTCTGCCTCAGCCGAACTTCTCGCAGTTCCGCTATTACTATGCAGGCGATTCAAGCAGCTATCACGGGTTGCAGCTCCAGTTGATCAAGGCTGCGTGGCATGGGCTGAGCTATGGCGCGTCGTATGTATGGTCCAGGTCTATGTCGTTCGCGGACGCGAACCTGCTGCTCCAGACAAATCCGCAAGACAATGACAACATCAAGGCTGACTATGGACGAGCGCCATTCGACGTCCGCCAGAGGTTCAATGCGAACTTCCTCTGGGTCCCGAATTTTACGGAATTTGTAGGCATGCGCTCTCGTCCCTCCAAACTTCTGCTGGATGGATGGCAGGTGGCCGGAATTGTGAGCGCTATGACGGGATCTCCGGTTGTGATTCGGAACTCCAACTCGTCCTATCCGTCGGATCGTCCCGACTTGGTGAGCGGTGTGAACCCGTATCTTCCGAACTCTCGCAATACACGGCTGTACCTCAATCCGGCTGCGTTTGCGCCCGTGCCAATTTCGCCACTAAGCAAGGCACAGATTCGAGGAGGAAATCTGCAACGAAACGTCATCTCCCAACCTGGATTGGTCAATCTGGACTTAACGCTTGGAAAGACATTCAATTTCAGCGACACGCTGAAATTTCAGGTGAAGGCGAGTGCCTTCAACGCCTTCAATCACACCAACTACAGTGGACTGGTGGGAAACACAGCTTCGGCGCAGTTCGGTCAGCTTACTTCTGCGACAGCAAGGACGCTACAGTTGACCGGCCGCATCACGTTCTAAGTGTGTCGTTCCGGGCGTAAGCCGCTGCGGTGTAGGGTCGCCGGAGCGGCTTCAGTTTTCTAGGTTGAGTTTTGGTGGACGTTTTTCGATTACCAGACGCGGTGACCACCTCTTTGCCATCGCAGACTCGCCGACATGAGGTTCTGCCACAGTTTTTGCAAAGGAACCCGCTTCGCTGCAGCTAACGGGTCAATTTGCCAGCTCGGCGAGACCCATTCAATTGAAATCCCAATTGATTTACCAGCGCTAACATTTGCGCTTATGGATCTAGGTTGGCTCAACCGCTCTAATCTAGCTCCGACTGTCAGATGATTTGTATGACCCACTCCGGCATGTAGTTGGACTGCTCCACATCCTTCAACTTTACAAACGGACTCTTTTTCCTGGCATCTTCCCTGCATTAACGAGAGACTTCGCTGCACTTCAGGTTGGTTTTGCTGCAAACTGCTGGCACAAACTCGCCGGGCGCTTGAATCTTGAAGCTTGGAGTCGACAATGGCCCGGGTAACACTCGAGATCAACAGCCACCAACAGACCATAGAAGCCGATCCGGAGATGCCCTTGCTCTGGGTGCTCCGCGACCTGCTCAACATGACAGGCACAAAATACGGTTGCGGTATTGGGCTTTGCGGAGCCTGCACCGTCCACATCGACGGTGAAGCAACCCGCTCTTGCCAGACCCCCCTCGCAATGTCAGTGGGGAAGCGAATAGTCACCATTGAGGGCCTTGCAGCAAACGGTCTACATCCAATCCAGAAAGCCTGGATCGCTGAACAAGTCCCCCAATGCGGCTACTGCCAACCTGGACAAATCATGTCCGCAGCCGCTTTGCTCGTCCAGAAATCTCGCCCAACCGACGCCGATATTGACGAGGCCATGGCTGGGAACGTCTGCCGTTGCGCTACTTACTTCCGCATTCGGAATGCCATCCGGCGCGCCGCAGTGGAGATGCAATTGTGACCACCAGACCCAGTTCGCCGCCAGCCACGAGCGGCGCCGCAATTTCGCGCCGCACCTTCCTGGTCACCTCCGCGGCCGCCGGCGGAGCCTTTGTCGTAGGCCTTACTCTTCGCCGCCGTCTTCACCATCCCTCTTCCGACGCTTCCCAAGACCCGTATAACGCCTGGATCCATATTCATCCGGACGGAGAAACCCAACTCGTTCTGAACAAATCCGAGATGGGTCAGGGAGTGTTCACCGCCTTGCCCATGATCCTCGCCGAAGAAGCCGAGATCGACTTCTCCCGGATCACCGTCATTCAGGCCGACAATGCAGATGGTACTGGCGGGAGCGGCTCAGTAAGGGAGGGCTACCTACCTCTCCGCCAGGCCGGAGCTCAGGTACGCGAAACCATGATTGCCGCCGCTGCTCGCCGCTGGCGGGTCGCCGCCGCCGAGTGCAGCGCCCGCAACAGCCAGGTCACTCACACTCCCTCCGGCCGCATCCTCTCCTATGCTGCCCTCGTAAATGATGCCCGCCGTCTTCCCCTTCCCGCCCCTGGCACCGTGCCGTTGAAGGACCCCAAAAACTTCACCCTTCTCGGCGGCTCTGTCCCTCACCTCGACATTCCCGACAAGGTAAAAGGAGCAGCTCAGTTCGGCCTCGATGTTCGTCTCCCCGGCATGGTCTACGCCGTTGTCGCCCAATGTCCGTACTTGCGCGGCGATATTCTCGACTTCGATGCCGCCAGAGCCAAGGCAGTTCACGGCGTCCTCGATGTCTTTGAAATCCCCACCGATACCAACTCGACAAACAAGAATACGCGCGAAGTTGCCGTAGTCGCGACCAACACGTGGGCTGCCATCCAGGGCCGCAAGGCGCTAGCCATCAAATGGAGACCAGGGCAATACCACGACGAGTCTAGCGAGTCTCTCACCGCAAGTCTGCGAGCAGGCCTCGACGCTCAGGAGTACTGGAACTCGGCCAACACGAGCCAGAATCCCGACAACGTACCTGCCGCCAAACGCATAGAGAGTGTTTACGAGTTTCCTTTTCTCGCCCACGCCACCATGGAGCCTATGAACATGACCGTCAGGCTCGAGGATGGTCGATGCGAAATTTGGTCCCCGACCCAGGCTGGCGGAGGAAGCCAAGAGACCGCCGCCAAAGTCCTCGGAATCGACAAACGCGATGTCACCGTCCACGTCACCTTTATGGGCGGAGGCCTGGGCCGCCGCTTCGGAGTACCTTATGACCACCAGGCCCTCCAGATCGCTCGTCGTATCCATCGACCGGTCCAACTTGTCTGGACCCGCGAAGACGACTTCACTCATGATCGCTACCGCCCCGCCTGCATGCACCGTCTCCGCGGCGGCATCGATCGGGACGGAAACCTTGTTTCGTGGACCGACCGCATCGCCGACACCACCATCATTGGCCAAGATGACCCGAAGCAAGCTCAAGCCTTTGAACTCGGAGGAGCCGTCGATCAACCCTACCCGGTCCAGTATTTCCGCATGTCCTACGCGCCCGTCGAAAGCGGCGTCACCCGAGGGGCGTGGCGCGGGGTCGAGATTGCCTTCAACGTTCTTGCTGTCGAATGCTTTATCGACGAACTCGCTCACCTCGCCAAACAGGATCCCTACCTCTTCCGCCGCCGTCTGCTTGAGAATGCTGCCGCCCACGCCGCTGCGCCCAGATCCAATTTCGATGGCACGCTTGCCGATCCCGGGCCTTTGGTCCGCATGCTTGACCTCGCAGTAGAGAAGGCCAATTGGGGTAAGCCCATTGGCGCCAATCGTGGTCGCGGTATCTCCTGTTTCTTCTCCAAGACTACTTATCTCGCTCAGGTCGCTGAGGTCACTGTCAAAGATGGCAACATTCGCGTCGACCGGGTGATCACGGTTGCTGATCCTGGCCGGGTTATCAACATGAATGGCATCCGTGCACAGATCGAAGGCGCCGTTCTTATGGGTCTAAGCGCTACTCTAAAAGAGCGCATCACCGTCAAGAACGGCATGATTCAGCAACAGAACTTCGATAGCTATGACCTGTTGCGCATGCCCGATACCCCGCAGCTCGAGACCTATCTCGTGGAAAGCGGCCGTCCACCCGGCGGGATCGGCGAGCCGCCGCTCGCGCTCATCGGCCCCAGCGTCGGTAACGCTATCTTCGCGGCTACTGGAAAACGCCTCCGCAAGCTTCCATTTCAATTTGATGAGGTGCCCACGTAAAGCTTGTTTTACCGGCGGCCCTCATTCGTTTGGAAAGCGGTCTGAAACCTCCGAGCACACGTCTACGCATGCTCAACAGTGCAAGCAGGAAAGACGGTGAGCCGCAAATGAGTGCTGCCTAGAGGCACAAGAGAGAGTCTTTCTGCAGGGCCAAGCCGACTCTTGTCCGCCGGCAAGGGAGGCGTCATGAACCACTCCGGATCGTTTTCATGGGAACGAACGAGCTCCCATCCTTGAACGCGCCGGGCCTGAACATCTAGACAGACCGGTGGACTCTTCCAGAGATCGTGACTCGTCGGGTGGGACTGAACCCGCACCTGCTCATCCAATGGGACAGATTCATCCACAACGAGTGCGTAATTCCAACTAGACGTTGCCGCTACAGCCCACATCGGAAAATAGTCCCGCGAAGTGATCTCAAGTTCGGGCATGGCAATGGGTGTCCACTCTGCGCGTGGTTGCAGCGAATAGACCAGGGGACCTCTTTCAAGAAAAATGCCGCCGTCGGATGAATGCCCTAGAGCAGTGTGCATAGGCAGTTCCAAAGTGATGACGTCGTTCGGACGGTGGATGCGATCGACAACGGTGAAGCCGTCTTACTTGCCCAGTGACGACGATCGAATGGAAAGCAGAAATCGGTTTGAGGACGCGTCATCCCGTTCGCCTGCTTTACCATTTCAACCTTCGGCCACCCTTCAGGGTACACGCTGCCCAGCTGCAACTCCCGAAAGCTGGCATACGGAGCTAAAAGCCTGTCCCGTTCACCGAGAGATTCAGGAGGTTGCCTGGTTACGGGATTCGTGACTGAAGTGTCCGCGGCAGCCTGACCGCTTGCACGCAGTGCACCGGCTGACAGGAGTTCTGCTCCAGCCAGACGCAGACTCGCCGCAGCTGCGAGCGAGCCCCGAAGAAAGCCTCGCCGTCCAATGCTTCCGCCACCCCTTCTTTTCTCCATCTCTCTCGCGATTCTCCATAGCGTTCCAGCCGCCCGAATCTTTATAATTGGTACATCCAATTTTAGAGATTGGCAATTCAGAAAAGAATCCAAGCCCCCTCGGGAGAATTCTCCCCCTGCGAAGCGGGGTGCCGCCAGAAATGCCACACATTCGCGGACAGCAATGAGAGAATTCTCAGCGATACGTTGCTAAATGAACGCATCTTTTTGTAGGGTCTCAAACTAACAGGTTATTGGTGCATCCACTATGCGGAGTCGAGATCGCCTTCTTTCGATATTGCTTCTGGCCTCCCATACTCCTGCTGGAATCTTTGCTCAGGCGGTAGGCTCTGCACCCGTAGCATCGTGGAAGTTTGACGAGCAAGGTGGAGATAAAGCAATCGACAGCGCTACTGGAAAGGCAGATACCATTCTCGGCTATACCAACTGGGTCAAAGGAGTGGACGGTCACGCTCTCAGCTTTGATGGGTTCTCCACCATCATCCTCCGCAACGGAGACACTGTGCCCAACCTCAAAGGCTCCTTTACTCTCGAGGCCTGGGTCGCGCTTCAATCCTACCCTTGGAACTGGGTAGCCATCGCCGAACAGAGGGACGAGCACTCAGGTTTCTCCTTTGGTCTGGACGAGGACGGTCATCTTGGCCTGCAACTCGGAGTATGGGGGCGTTGGGAGGAAGTCCTCTCTCAGAATGAAATCCCGCTCAATACCTGGACACACATCGCCGCCGTTTATGACGCGACCCTGGGCGTAACCCTCTACATTAACGGGCAAAACGCCGGTGGTCTATTTCTACAGGGAGATATGGAACCGGCTGCGAAGCAG
>Ga0207100_1066_pt1 | contig 27281 bp, 39 predicted proteins | sample Alteio_BWMinHeat_82_FD_153520 | JGI IMG/M metagenome (GOLD analysis project Ga0207100, IMG submission 153520) | Enriched cells from forest soil in Barre Woods Harvard Forest LTER site, Petersham, Massachusetts, United States -... | ecosystem: Environmental > Terrestrial > Soil > Temperate forest >...
GAAGAGCGGGATTACTTGTCTCGTCTGGCGTGCTGTTCAAGCACCATCAGAATAGTCGTGATTTTCGCCGAGTTTGGTTTTCGTCTTCACACTTACATCACGTAGTCAACTTTGCGCACGTTAGGCAGATTTTCTTCTCGGGACCGCAGCGTGAAGCCAGGGGCATCTCGCCGTTTGTGTCTGTGGTGTTCGAAAAGGCCGGACCTAACAAGCTGCAGGATGATCGTTTTCAGTATTGGTCGGCGAAGCGAACTGCGGTGGTTGAAAACACGCAATGTGTCGTTTTGAATCGCGGCGATATGCATTGGCTCTCGCAACGTGATTGTTTGGCTGATGAGCGGCTATGGAAGATTTATTGGTGGGGCGGTTATCGAGACGAAGCTATGATTCGGACGATTGATCGATTCCCACCTCTGAAAGAATTGCCTGCGCATCTGCCTGGTGTTGAAATCGTCTCGGGACAAGGCTTCAAGGAAGCCAATAAAGCAACCACGGCAGATTGGCTGGAGAAATATAAGGAACTTCCGTCTGAAGCTTTCCGTCGGTATGGCCCCATTGATGTGAAGAGACTGATACCCGTGCCCAAGAAGGTGGAACGTCGCGGCGTCGAAGATGTTTATCATGGTCGCCGCCTTCTAGTAGGGCGCGGGATCAGAGAAGGCGGCCTCATTACCGCGAGATTTGAAACGCAGAAGTTCTGTTTTAGAAACTCGATACAGGGCGTTGTGTTCAAGGGTCTCCAGTCCTGGCAAGAACTCGTTATTACCGCGATCTATTGGTCGTCGCTTGCTCGCTATTATTACTTCACAACCTCCGGCTCCTGGGGTCTGTGGCACGATGAAATCCACATGGAAAACGTCGAGGAGATGCCGATTGTTTTCCCGAAGGACACGGCGCTACGTGATCGCATCGTTCGGATAGTTCAAGAGCTTCAAAGTCTCGACTTAAAGCCCGACGGTTTAGAACTCGGTGGCATCGAGGCGCAAAGGCGGCTTCCGGAACTTGAACAGCAATTAGATACTGCCGTTTTTGAACTCTACCTATTGAATTCCGCTGATCGGGACTTGGTGCGCGAAATGTGCACGGTAGGGCTAGATTTGTTTTATCAAAATCAGAGGAGCAGTGCATTACGCGAGGTAGAGCGTCCGACCAATAGCATTGGCACCATCTCTGACGTTTCAAAGTCTGAAAAGGGTTTACCAGCGTACCTGCGCGTCTTCCTTGAGCGTTGGAACGAGGAATTGTCTCCGGAAGGACAATTTGTGTGGCGGGTACTTGCACCACCATCTCAAGCACCTCTGCTTGCAGTGTCCTTTGCGACACATTTCAAGGGTAAGGCGCTTCCGACTATCGAGAAGGGCGAGGCGGAAGCATGGCGCGACGCCTTAGCGGAGCTGAAGAAGTCATCACTCGTGCCTATGAATGGTTCCAGCGTTTTCGTTGATACATTTTTCCGTCACGTCAGTGAGCGAGAGATTCTCTTTATCAAGCGAAATGAACAGCGATTCTGGACGCGCTCGGCAGCTCGCGAAGATGCGGAATCCACATTGACTCACCTGATGAATTTGGATGATGTCACTCGGGGCGGTCAAGTATGAGTGATTTGGGACCACGCCTGCTCTCGCAGAATTTGCGGGGCAAGCATCAAGCCAGATGCCTCTTGACATTGGAGAGAGCGCTCAGGCTCTTGCGCCAGAGCGAAAAGCTCCCTGAATCGGAAGTCGAACTCAACCGCCAGCTTCACTTTTGTTTGCTTCAGGCTAGTCGCGAGTTGTATCCAGAAAACGAAATCGCCCCATCGACAGAATGCAACAATCAACCCGATCCCGACGACGAAGCTCGGGTAAAGCGCGAGCAAAAAAGGCCCGATTTTCAATGGATATTTCTGGACCGCTACGAACCAGACCCTTCGCGCAGTAGCAGGCAGTTTGTTGTGGAATGTAAACGGCTTGGCTTAGCCCTTCGCGCTGATTGGATTTTAAACAAGAACTACACCAATCACGGGATAGTGCGATTTCGCGAGGCCGAATGGGCTTATGCCAAGGGTGCTTCAAGCGGTGCGATGGTCGGTTACTGGCAAAGCATGGAAGCTGACGATCTTCTGGAAGAAATCCATCAAGAATCTCGTGCAAAGTCTTTTCCGGACCTTATTATCGCGGGTACATGGCAGCCGGGTAGAGTCAGCCGATTAGACCATGTCTTTGAACGATCTTTTCAAGGATCGCCATTTCAGCTACATCACCTTTGGGTGGACTTACGGCCCACTTCCTCTGCTGATTGAAATATTGATGTCTCGGCGCACGAAAGAAAGCAACGGTCACAATCTCAATTGTTGCCGCCTAACGTATCTTAAGTGGCGTTCATGTGTCTTTTCGACGTGAGGCCCAAACACCCTTCCTTCTGTTCAGGTTTATGCATGATAAAGGACGTTATCATTCAATTGCTGGCGCGCCATAAATCAGGACCCCTTTAGCGTCCTCGCAGCCCCGCCGCTCTGCGGATGTTGGATCGACACCAGAAAAGACAGGATTGCCAAGCTCGCCTCCCGAATTGCAAGGGCGTGTGGATAGAGTGGTTGGATCTTCTCTTCCATATATTTGAGCGATCGTTGCTGAATGGTCAACAATTCCGAAATTTCTTGTAACTTGGCGATGTCCTCCTTAACCGTGACAGCAATGAATTCTCTTGTTGAACCGGTTGCATAAGCGAGGCATAGGTCGGTAAAAAAGGCCAACTGAAAAAGTTGAAGTCTCTGCGCGCAGGGCAGGAGATAATGGCAGTAACTCTTCTCTTTGCGCTTGCGGAACACTGCATTTGTGAAGTCCGGCGCGTTCCGCAGCCTTAGAAGAATTTCTTCCGCCCAAACGTACCTAAGTCGTCTGAGCCCACGCTTGTCATCATCGAACCGCTCGGTCGCATAAATCGGGGTGCGCGTGCTCAGTTCTTGCGCTGTGTGAATGTAGATACTTTTTAGCTCAGCTTCTTGGTCGATCTCACGGAAGTTGAAAAGGACATCGAGCTTTTTGTTGATCTCCCGTAAGGTCCTTGCCTGGTCTTTGTTGGATAAATAGTGCGCTAGAGGAAGAATCGACTGCGCCATAAGTCCAGAAAGCTTATCGAAGAAGTCGGGAATGTTTTTGAGCGCGTCGGCAATCGACGAAACCAACTGACCGCTTGCCAATGGCTTTAACTTCCCTGTGATCTTATCGAACGCAATTCTGACCTTTTCGGCCGCCTTTACTATATCTTCGCTGCTGTGGCGGATTTCCGCTACAAACTCGAAGAAATCGAAATCTGCCGAAAAGCCTATCTCCGTCATCTTGACACTGCTGCTTCCAGCGCAATCGAGGCTCAATTGAATGGCCTCAGGTCCCACTTGGCAGATTTTCTTCGCCTCCTGATAGGTGAATAACGTCAACGGCGAAAGCTGAGATTCATTTGCCCTAACTTGAGGAGATTTGAACCGATCAAAAACTCGTTCTGCGAGAGAGCTCTTCCAATACAATTCCCAACCCACTCCGAATAGCGTAACGGTCAAAACGGCGACCACTACAGGTTCGATCCAGATCCGAGCTGCACCGGCGATCAGGAGGATTGCGATACAGGACGTTACGATCGCGGCGGCGATGAGTAGCGTAAAAGCGGTTCGCCGTCGGTCGCGGATTCTTTGGATTCCAGTGTGGAATAACCGAGATGCAGACGCGAACCATTGTCGCAACATGGTTTGGCCACGCTCAAAGCCATTCTCATAATAATAGGTCAAAAATTGATATCGTTCGAGGAGCATGTGAAATTTGAACTGCTCAAGAATCTCATGCCGTGCCACGAACTCGTGACCCTAGTTGCTACTTGTTCCTAATTTGAAGGCTATTGCCGCACGAGGGTTGCGACGTTTGACCTCGCTCACCGCTCTTGACTTTTAACTCGATAAAATACATTCACGCGTTTAAGTTCTCGGGAGAGGCAAGGCTCGCGACCTCCAGGCGGTCGGAACGCGTGACACTGACAGCCGCCAGCACGGTCAGTTCTTCGAAGGCACGGAAATCAGTTTTTGGTAACGGGAAACGTGCCGGCGTGAAAATCCGTGATCCGGTCGCCCAGACGCATGATGCACGCTTTTATGGCATCTTCGCCGCCGAGCGCGACGGCGATTGCCGCGGTGAAATCGACAAGCGACGGTAGCACGTCACTACGTGTCAGTCCATGCGCTCCCAATTATTGAACCGCTTTCGTGAGGATGTCGAAAGCGATGTTGTAATCATCGTTAACGACCTGCGAAGGCCAATCATCATTCTCCCCGGAATCCGCAGCGTCCGGTAATGCGCGGCGGTTTGCTTCGAGGCGGAGCGGATCGTTTTAAACAACCGATCAAGATCGTCGGTGCCGTCCGGGTTCGCGGCCATGACGCCCAACCCCTGCGCCATGGCGTGCATGACGATTTTCTTCGGGATGCTTAAACGCTGGATCAGAGTGTTAGCGGTTCCCATTACGCACTGTGTCGAGATTTCGGAGTCCAATTCCTCGGTCGTTTCGATCTTGGTCTTGGTTTTGGCTTTGGTGTTGGACATTTTTTTCAGTACGGCAAAATGGCTGGTTTTGGCGCGCAGTTAGCGTACCATATTTGACTATCTCCCCTAATACGAAACCTTAAACGTCGGGCTATCCTCCGGCCGCGTTTTGCGGTGGTCGTAGATTCGCGTTGTGGCGATATTGGCGTGTCCGAGCCACTCCTGGACCTTGGCGATGTCCGCGTCATGATCAAGAGCATTTGTGGCTGCCGTCGCCCGCAGTGCATGAGCGCCAATCTCGAAGCCGAGCAGGGCTGAGTACCTCTTCACGAGTTTGTAGACGCTATCAGGTGTGATTGCTTTCTTCCTGCCGCCCCCGCGACTATCGCGGAAAGGACGGAACAAACCGCCGGCGTGGTCCCCTCCATGTCCCGCTTTGCTCAGATATTCATCAATCAGATCGCCCGCGATGCCGTGGAGAGGAACATAGCGTACCTTTTCACCCTTGCCGGTCACCTTAAGGTATAGGCGGCGTCCCCCGCCACGATCAACCGCAGATCCTCCACCCATAGCGCGGTGCTGTGGTCGTCGGTGTCGGTGAAACCAGTTTCGATCACGTGTAGCGTGTGCCCCTCGATGGTAAAAGTGTCGTCGTCAAGGGGTTCCGGAAATACCTGGGGCTGCGAGATTTGCCGGGAAACCGTGAATTCCAGAAACTGCCGAGGAACTTGGGGTCGCCTTCCTGTTTCGCCCTCTCCACCGCCCCGGCCGAGGAGACTGGCTTGGCGGCCGGAAATGCCTCGACGAGTTGCTTGACACCGAAGTAGTGGTCGCCATGACCTTGAGTGATGTAGATGTAGACCAAGTTTCGTTCGCGCGCTTTGACCCAATCAACGAGCTGCTGATTCTGCTCGATGGTGAGGAAGATATCGACCAGCCCGCGTCGCGCTTCCCGTAGATCAAGGTCGCAGTGTTCGCCACCCATTGCAGGTCTTCCTTGCCGGGCGGCAGGTCGCGAGTAAGGCCGGGTCGACGTACACACAGGGTCTCATACCGCAGTGTTGAAGCCTTATCCGTCATAACTTTTCGTTCCCTTCCATCTCAGAACTGTTCGCCAGAGAGTGGTCACGTATGTATGTGTGGATACCATAGGCTTGGCTGGTCACAGGTCACGTGACCGCGACGTAAGGATAAACTCGTCGGAGCAATTGTCAAAACCCGCGATCAAGGATTATATGCGGCTTCCTTGGTAGCGGCGGTGTCGTCGGGCCGTTCGAAGAGTTTGCCGTTCTCGAACTTCGCGGCCGCGAAATGGCGACTATTCGGCCATGTGGCTCACGTGCTGTCGTTGGTGAGCGCATTGTCGATTTATCATTCGTCCCAAGTGAGTATCGGTAAAGTGGAGACGCGAATGATTGCGCCTAGCGTTTTCCTCAGCTACTGCATTGCACTCGTAAATCTGTTGGGGCGGAGTCTCGATGAATAGATTCAAAATACCCGTCTGGCCCTTGGCAGGCGGATTGATCATCTTGCAGATGATCCTGATTGCGATCATCGTTCATGGCGAGTCGCTCACCTTTGATGAGGGTGACCATATTTTCGCCGGCTACATGATGTGGCATACCGGCGACTACGGTCTGAATCCCGAGCATCCGCCGTTGGTGAAGCTGGTGGCGACACTGCCGCTGCTGCAGGAGCAGCTTTGGGTGCCTCCGCTGCAACACCGAATGTTCAAGGGTGAGGCGTATCGGGATGGCCGTGATTTTATGGAACGAAATGATGGCCCAAGCCATCGCCTGCTCTTCCGCATGCGCCTGGCAGCAGGTGTCTTCGCCGTGGGCCTCTCAGTGATCCATATCCATCTGACCATTTCCGGAGCTGACGGCCAGTGTTTGTCGCTGCTCCGGTGGTCGATCCACAGGTGAATTGGTCACTGTGGTCGAACCTAGCGAGCTTTGGGTGTACGAACGCGATCGGCCTCGGAATGCCGATCGCCTACGCGTTCCTGGAGCGGATTGTAGACGAGGAAGTACGGCCGGGCCGGTGTCGATCTGCACCTCAGGTCGACTCATTCGTTGGGTCGCCGTCGAGGAAGCCACATCCTCAGGCACATAGAACCGCGCGCTCCAAAGGCCCGATGGGCGAAGTCCCACCCACCGGTCGCCCCGTCAGAATCGCTTACATCCAGGTGCTCCGTTTTCGGTACGGCAAGCATGTCTCGTTAACTGATGTTCGACCGGCTTTTCGATGCTCGAACAGCTAGATCTCGCTCCTGCACCACTGCACACGGCTGGGTGAAACACATTTGAAGCGCTCAGCTCGCCGGATTCCTAATAGCTGACGAGCGCCTTACAGCACCCAACGACGCCAAGGATTTGGACATTCGACCCCCTCTATTCAGCTTAGGCGATAGATTGCAATCCTTTTTCCAACCCGTTCGTGGATTCGGTGGATTTAACTTCAACGCCGAATGAGCGTTGGGAACCGCAACCGAAGCTGTTTTGCTTTGTAGCTGTTTCAGCACACGCCTGGTCCAGACATCGCAAATCCCAGCCCAACTGACTTTTGGCCATTATCGCCACTCCGATTTCATATCGCATCCTGCTACAGTGGCTTTCGCGAGATGACCCCTGGCGAAAGGGCGACCACTATGCACTGTACCGTTGCGGTTTATTTGAAATTGAGGTTTGTCGAGAGCGCGAAGAAGGTAGATAAGGCCATTGGAGAGCGTGACTCCGCTCCCGACGAGCGTAGTTTTAGGAAGCAGCTTGCCCGTGCCGAGGAAGCCTTCGAGGCGTGGGTAGGGGTGTCCGACGAATGGACGCAGCACGCAGTATCGTGTGATGAGTGCTCTGACGAGAGCCCGAAGACCTCGCTACCCGCTCCGCCGGTCGGTGCCATTGCAGTCAGAGCCGAATACACGGATTTACTCGCTTAGGCCGGAATTTGCAGGGCGGGAATGACGAAGGAAATAGCAGAGAGGAGGTTGGCGGCCACCTGCTCAAGAATTTTGGATAAGAAGCCCCCCATATAAAAGGGCGCACGTCGACTAATCTGTGCTCTCTATGACTCCGAGCGATAGACGGAATCTCTTGGTGAATGTTCCATCGGAGGCCCGGCTTTCCGGATGCGGTCGTGTGACCGCCAAACCTTCCCTAACCCCGTTTTGGGCCGTCTGCTTTGTTTTCGGGGAAGAGTTGTGAGAGGTCCGACTTGGTCACAACACACAAGGAACAGTTGTTGCGGCTGGAGCGGTGTGGGTCTACGGATCTAGTCGGCATGTAGCCGCGACTGCGGGCGGGCCAAGCTGCTCGCCGTGATCGTCCATCGCGCCGGTCCCGAAGGCAAAAGCGGCAGGTGCTAGGGTCAATATCGACGGGTTCGTCCCGCGCGAAATTCTGATGGGTGCCGTAGTTCTCGTGCTGATCATTGTCTCGGCGAACATTCTCAGTCTGCTGCTCACTCGTTCCATAGCACGCCGCCGAGAGATGAGTCTGCGCGCCGCCCTCGGTGCGTCCGGCTGGCTGCGACCTAAACCTGGAAGGACGCCGGGCAATCCAGCATGGAATCGATATGGGTCGTGGAGGGATATGGCTGGAACGTACGGAGGAGCAGTATGCCAAATTGCGGAAGCGTTAAAAACGAGAAGGGCGACATCCCTTTCGAGACATCGCCCTGTCTATCCGTTTTTTCGAAGATCTGGTTCGGTTCCAGATCACAACGTCTGTCATCCCGAAATCACTCTGGACTCACGAGCTCGCGCCCGCGTTTCCTTCATTCTTCCGATGTTTCATCAGTTGTAAGAGTTCTCCTTTACCATCCATCCCCGGTTGCCCGAAGCGGGTCTCGTTGCCGATTCCCGAGGACGGCTCTGGTTCCCTCTCTCCTTCTGGAAGATTGCTCTTCCGTTAAAAAGAACACTACGCCGCAGACACAGTAATGCCAAGGGGTCTGGCTAATTTTGGGCTGTGCAAATGCCGTCAAAACAGTGGAAATCCCAGACAATGCTTTCTTACGCAGTTATCCCGCCCACTCGCTAGACGACCACAGAAAATGGCTGGTGCGAGCGCGCACAATCCAGAGATTTTGTTGTAGCTCTGGGATAGACGCGGCTGGCATCTTGCGGACCGCAGGGGCGAGCGGCTATTCGAAGAGCTTCTGCTGCAAGCTGCAAGTCTTCCAGTACCGGCTTCTTACCCATTACCAGTATCTCCTTCGCCTTCTCGCTGTTCCTCTCAAGAGCATCCACCCATTTACCAGCGCTGACGAATCTCGTCCACAATGACGCGATGACCTCAAAACAAGTTATTTAGACAAATTTCCAGGTTTGGCATTCGAGAGGTCTTGAGAGGTTGTTGGTGTAGCGGTGCCTGATTGCTCCACGATCTTGTCTTGGGGAGGCTCGGTCGCCTTTGCCTCCGACTCGCCGGGCGAGATTCGATCAATGAGCCGTTGCAGCTCGGGCAAACTCTCCGGCGGATGATTGGCAAGTCGGCCGGGCCGAGGCCTCATTTCTCAGGAATTACCATGTTCCGGAAGATCTTCCAACTATCGTCTGCCTGTAGTTGCCACACGGTCAGATATTTTTCAACCATCTGCCTGCCTCCATCGAACGTCGCCTCCGCCGGACCCCATTCGTATACACACCTTCCGTGCTGGCTCGTGCCCCACGTCTTAACCACAGCCGAACGAGCGTGTCCGAGGCTCGCAAGCTGCGTCGTCATATGTTGTTCGATCTTGGATCGTCCCGTGGTGCATTCCCCTGTCGGACCACAGTCCACTGCGTCCACGGCATTAGGTCGCAATGATCAGCGGCACGTTACCGGTTTTAACTCCATCGATCCATGCTTGATTCCCACTATCGATCCGGGCTCGCGTCGAGTCAGTCACCGTTCCGCTCTGCGCCATGCCGGCTGCCGAGACCAAGCTACTAACCGCAATCGCAGATATGATTGATTTCATTCTCATAGCTCTCCTTTCCAAAGCGTGGCATCACACCGCACTCAGAAGATCCTGTGTGTCGGTTGCAGAAAGCCGATTCGTCTGAAATCGATCTTCGCCGTAATTGTGAGTTCCGCTATGCCAAAGACACCACGATTCCTGCCAATATATTGCGATAGTTCTCGCGACATGGTTGGCAGTTGCGGGGCAACCACGCCGAACACTGAGTCCTCACGGCAGAAACTGCAATGCTCATTCGAGTGCGAAATGCTAAGAAATGCAGAAGCAATCCGCTCTTTTTTGCCTGTTACGCGGCACCATTTTGGCTACGGTAAATGCCCGGAGGTGTCCCAAAATTGCGAACGAAGGAGCGGCGCATCACTTCGGCAGACCCAAAGCCGCATTCGCTCGCAATCTGATCCAGGCTCCGACTCGTCTCTTCGAGTCGTCTCCGAACGGCTTCCAGACGCAGTGTCTCAAGATAGCGCGCAGGTGTCGCGCCGACTGCCGCTACAAAGGACCGTGCGAAGTTCCGCGGACTCATATGAACCTGCGAGGCCAGAGCTTCGACGGTCAAGGGCAAATGGAGGTGCTCGAGCATCCAGATCTGTAAATCACGCAACGGCTCTCGATCAGACATCTGTAGCTTAAGTAGAGGGCTGATTTGAGCCTGCCGTCCCGGGCGCCGCAGGTACATCAGCGAAGCGCACGCTATTTGTGTGGCAACTTCTGCGCCCAGGTCCTCTTCGATTAGCGCTAGCGAGAGGTCCATTGCCCGGTGCAGCCGGCGGAAGTGTAGAACTTGCCGTCGCGTAGAAACAACGGTTCATGATCCACATGAATCGATGAATATTTGTGCGCAAGATCCGCTGCATGCTGCCAGTGAGTTGTGACACGCCTCTGATCGAGCACGCCCGCCTGCGCCAAGCAGAAGACGCCTGTACAAACCGAGCACCCACGCCGGCTTTGTGCTGCAACATCGCACACCCAGTGAAATAGAGACGAAAGATCCGCGTCTGCATCCAGCGAATCAGCCTCGCCGGCGACAACGAGTGTGTCAGGGATGCCTTTGTATTCGCCAAAGGGTGAGGCCCCATCCACGCGCAGCCCTGAAAGCGTCGCAATGGAGCTTCCCTCGATCGAGAGCACAGTCACTTCGTAATACGGCCAACCGAGTTTGAGCCGTTCCTGTCCGAGTCGGGCTGCTGATAGGAACGCTTCATATGGTCCGGCAAGGTCCGACAAGGCAGTCTTCGGCAATGCCAAGACTGCGATTCGACGCTGGCGGTCCGTCGGCATTTGGCTTGTGGTGGTGTCCTGGCTGACCAACCGCGGTCGCGTCTTTGAGAATGCACCCATAGCTGGTCAATTCCCTCACCAGAACTGGACACATGACGAATGGGCGGTTGACGTTCACTTGGAACTGACGATGTTATTTGCAGTGTCCTCTAAACAGAATTTTCGCATCAAATCGGGGCCATGCCAGGATTTCAAATCTTTCCTGCTCGTCCTGGTTGCAATAGCTTCGGATCAATCAGTTGAACAATACCACCGGCAGCCTTCACAAATACTGGAACTACGCTTCAGTTGGAGCAATCGCCGATTTACTCACCAAACGATCCAAGTCTAGGCAGACCCTGCCGGCATGATTATGATTCCAAGTCGGCAAAGTTATGCTTCAAGTGACACCTGCGTCGCCGAGGCGGTCAACTGCAGGACTTGGCAGCTTGCGAATCGAGTGATCCTGTTTTGTTCTTCCTTATCTGGAGTGGTTTTTCAAGGCCTTGCCCGCCAATGCTTTGGCCAGCACGAAGTCCCCCTTTCTACGGTCTACCGCCAGCATATAGGCCACCGTCCTTCTGGCCACGGCGAGGGTGGCCCGATTCCTGTTTCCGCTCTGCATCTCTTTGTCCCGCACCAGGCCAGCTCATGGCTGCATCCGGGCGCCATCATTTTTGCTATTGGTGTAGACCGAAGAATGGACGATCGCGCAGCTTTTCCGCCAAGGAAGGTTGCACTCAGCTGATTTTAGAAAAGTTCACAGTAATTGGAAAACGTCCTAAATGCTCTGTCAGGCTCCCATCCAGCGATCGTCGTAAGTGAAGAGACGACTTGAGGACGGAGCAGAGCTCCCGATGGCGAAACGGGAGATGCAAATGTCAGTCCAATATTCCTTAACGATCATTTCAATAAAATTACAATTCAGTAATTGACGAACAGGGCGACTGCGGCTTAGAGTACTCCTACTTTCTCAGTAATCAAGAGCTTGATAATTGATTCTAATAGTAATATCAAGCCAAAATACCAACGAATACAACCCCGAGATTCGTGGCCCTCGATGTGGGCGGTGTACTTTTCTGTCTGGCTGTTTATTTACTTTCCGTAATGTTAATCAAGGCATTATTCCTAGTAGGTCCGACCCCCTGCGAGGCCAGTTGGCGCCTTTCTGGTCGGACAGCGGCGCTGAGATTCTTTTCAAAACCAGCGGATCTTGCTGGCGTGCGAGATCGAAAGGGCGATCCTCACATGGAAGCTCACGATAGGCCCGGATTCAAACGCCGCCAAGATTGCAATGGTCTGTTTGAAAGTATCTGTCTGAGCTGTTTTCGTATCGTGTCGAAGGCGTCCACTGAATCCGCGCTCACCGCGTTGGAATCGATTCACAAGTGTCGTGAAGATGATCTTAGAACGATCAGGTGGATAAGCCGGTGATTGCGAGTGGTTTGAAAGTCCGAACTACCGTCTTAGAAACCCATCCTTTGAATAACTGAGGTGACCACCCATGGCAAACCACGCTGAAGTCGGATTCACGTACCGGCAGAATACAGACGGAACCGTTGACAGCATTTGTCGTTGTTGTTTCAGGACTGTCGCGCGGGCACACGATCAAGCCTCGCTCTATTCGGCGGAATCGAACCATCGGTGCTCCGAGGAGGATGCTCGGCACTTCCAGCGCACTAGCAAACGGCTCGCCTGCTGGGCCGATCAAGACTGAATGCGGCGATGATCGTGGTGAAAGTGTGGTCCAATGCAGTGCAGCGTTGGGGTCAATCTAGAGAGTGGTTTTCACAAGGCCAAGGGGTGGCTAGACAAGGCTGTCGGAGAACGTGACACCGCTTGCGGTGGGCCCAAACTCAAGGAGACCCAGGCTGGCGCCAAGAAGGCCTTTGAAGTGTGGGTGAAAGCAGCAGAAGCATGGGAGGCCCACATAAGGACGTGCGAAGATTGTCGCAACGATAGAAGTAATCAGAAAGGTATGCGGAGTAGCTATTGATTTATTTCCACCGTCTTCATCTGGGCGTTTTGGACCTCGCCATATTGTGCGCCAGGGTGGACCGGTGCTCGAAATCAGTCGCACCCTGCGCAAATTGGATACCTTTGCTTGTGCTGGTCGGCCAAGTCTACGCTCCCTATGGCGATGAACAAGATCAAAACAACAAGGAATATGCACCCCAGCAGATTGCACAAAGGACCATCTCCGCTCAAGAAGTTAGTAGCTCAACCAAAGTGAGACATAGGCCGCATTGTTGTCCGAGGCATTTCGTCCCGAGCCGTCGTAGTTCTTGCTGGCGCCGTTGAATTTTCCATAGCCGGTGTATTGAAACGACAGCTCAATATTCTGTGTCGCCCAAAAACCTGCCTGCGCGATATAGCCAGAGCTGTCCGGGCTGCCGAGCGCGCTCCCAGTAATTGGAGCGGCTGCATATAGGGTAAAGTCCTTCGTCCCACTGGTTGAAAAGCCTGCGCCGGTCAACCGCAGACGATCGTGGATATGGAAGTTGACGTCCCCTCGGACGGTGTCGAGGTGATGCTTGGCCAGATCCGCGCCGCTCGCTGCGAAGGCGGCAGCCAAGTCAGAGGACTCATGTAGGTATGTTGCATGGGCAGTGAGCAGGTTTGCGCCAAAAGGCCGTTCACACTGCATATCGACCGCGGGATCGGTGTAATGATTTCGGGTTCCCGTGGCCGCGCCGGATGTCGAGCTAACGACATTCCCGTAGGTGCCTATCATCAGAGAATTCGCGCCCCAGTTCTGCTGCCAGGCGGCCCGCCAGTAAGGAGCAACTCCCTGCACGTTGTACTGGAAATTGGCTCCAGTGACCGGTTGGCCGCCCGCCGCATGCTCCGACCGATAGGCAGTTACCCCGAGGTAAAGATGTTCGTCCCACATCGTGTAAACGCCGGCGCCGGCGACATCCTGTCCCAGGCTGCCCGCGAGGATGGACTTCGCAGAAGGAGCGGAGTGAGTGTACTTGAACGTCCGTTACACTTTGGACCAAGCACCTCCGTTACAACCCCCTTGAGGTCCAAAGGCCTTGGATTCGGTCTCTCGTGCTCTTGCATTTTGAAATATGCCAGCAGTCGAGGCCGTGGGAATGTGGTAATCCCGAAGGGATTTCCAAGGAGTATGGGAAGGGTGGAAAGCCGGCTTCTGGGCTTTCCATGCTTTCCATACTCCGTCATTTCCATGACCTGCCTTGGAAACGCGTTTCACAAACTCACAAAATCACCGCGAAGGCCCATTTTGGGACTTGGACTTGACACGGGACTTTGCGCTCCGTCATACTGTGTCAGGATGTGACATACTATGGCAAGCTCAATCAGAGATGTTGGTGAACTTCTCCCGCTGTCTCTCCCGGTGTTCCATATGCTCCTTTCTCTCACAGAAGGGGAGCGACACGGATATGCGCTGAAACGCGAGATTCTGCAACGAACCGACAAGCGAATCAATCTAGGTTCGGGCGCACTCTACGGAGCCATCAACAAAATGCTGGAACAAGAGCTGATTGTGGAATCAGACGAGCGGCCCGATCCACATCTTGACGACGAACGCCGTCGCTATTACAGAATCACCCCTTTGGGCCGTCGCGTTGTTCGCGCCGAAGTCGCACGGTTGCGGGCTCTCCTGCAACTGGCAGAAGTACGTCTTGGGATTCCCGATCCCGTGTGAGGTAGACATGATTGATGTTACGAAACTGTACCGAAAATTGCTGCGGCTCTATCCGGCGAGCTTTCGCCAGGAATACGAAGGAGCTATGGAGCGTCAGTTTCGTGACGAACAGCGTGATGCACAGGGATGGAAAGAAAACATTGGGTTATGGACGCACGCTCTTTCTGATATTGCCGTCTCTGCACCGCAGGAACTGGTTAGAGAGCTTGGTCAGGACTTGCGGTTTGCACTGAGGGTCTACTACCGACGGCCCATGAGTGCCATCATTGCCATCGGCACGCTGGCCTTAGCAATCGGCGCGAGTACTGGGGTGTTCAGCGTCACCAGCGCCCTGCTTCTCCGAGGGCTGCCGTTCGGAGATGCATCACGGTTGGTGGAGTTACGCTTTTCGCCATTTTCCGCGGGGAATGGGCGCGCCGGCTTTACAGAGTGGCGCAACCACAGTTCTTATCTGGAGAGCGCCGCGACATTTTCCACATCCGAAATGAACCTGAACTCGGGCCGCGATGCCCTGCGAGTTCGAGTCACAGAGACTTCTGCAAATCTGTTTTCATTGCTCGAAGTGCAAGCCGATCTTGGCCGAACATTCGTCCCTGAAGAAGATAGACCGGGCCAGAACCATGTAGTCGTTATCAGTCATCGCTTGTGGCAGCAAGCATATGGCGGGAATCCATCCGTAATCGGTTCCTTAGCTCATTTGGATGGGGCAGCTCTCACCATCATCGGCGTCGCTCCGTCGCGCTTCGACTATCCAGGCAATATTGATGTATGGGCACCTACTGTTTTCGATTTTGAGGTAATCCCCAAACACGGCGCGTTCGTATGGCAAACCATCGGCCGCTTGAAGTCCGGGATCACGATCAGTCAAGCACGTCAAGAATTCAAAGCTGACGTTGCTCACGTAAACCCCAAGAGCTTTCGACCGGCTAACAGTTCTACTCCGGAGTTGATCGGGCTGAGAGATCAACTTTCCTCACAGATCCGTGCGTCTCTTCTGATCCTTTCCTCGGTAGTTCTTCTGGTTCTATTGACAGCTTTAGCCAACGTAGCGCAATTGTTGCTATCGCGCACCGCGGAGAGGCATCGGGAACTCGCGTTGCGCTCGGCTCTGGGGGCGAGCCGATCACGGCTTATCCAACAACTGACAGTAGAAGCGACCGCTCTCACTATGTCAGGAGCCGCCCTTGGCATGATCGTTGCCTTGCTTGTCGCTCGAATCGCCGGCGCGGTGATGCCCGCGCAACTAGCGACGCAGGAATACACCTTACTGGACTGGCATGTTCTGTGTTTTGCAATCGGTCTAGCTCTGATTACAGGCTTCGCATTCGGAATCATGCCGACATGGCTGATCGGCCGCATCCAGCCTTCGACACAAGTCGCGCGTATGCATTTCGGCACCAGCGAGCCGGTGACAGGCAGCTTGCGTTCGGTCTTGGTCGGCCTGCAAGTGGCATTCACGCTTACTCTCTTGGTGAGCTCGTTCACTATTGGATCGGCGTTCCTTCGATTGGTTCATACTGATCTCGGATTCCAACCTGCCAACGCTGTCACTTTGAAGGTTTCTCTTGAAGGCACGAGGTATCAAGTAGGGGGCGCCAAGTGGCAATACTACTCCGCGGTCGAAGAACGTCTGCGATCAATACCAGGCGTAAAAGCAGTTGGAGCAGTTAACTATCTACCCCTTTCGAACAGTGTGCTTATGGCTGGCACGATACAAATGGCGTCTGGTCCAAAGGTTTCAGGAGTCGTGCTGAACGGGTCGATGCCGGGTTATTTCAGAGCCATGGGCAGCGAACTCATTGCCGGAAGAGATTTCGGATTTGACCTCAGCAACTCGCCGGAACCGCCTGTGATCGTGAACGAGGCCTTTGCACGGGAATCAGGCTTCGGTCCGAACATCGTTGGTCGGAGAATCATCGCACCTTGGACATCCCGGCCATACCTCGTGGCAGGCATTGTCCGTACGGCTCGCATGGCTGGGCCGGAATACGAGGGAGGACCTCAGGCCTACTGGCCAGTCGAGGAAGAACCCCCGTCAGCTTTAACGTTTGTGGCGAGTGTGAGCGGAGATCCGCGCCACTACCTGTCACAGTGTCGGGATGCTGTCGTCGATCAAGATCGAAGTGTGCCTGTCTATGAAGTGAAGACGCTCGATCAGAGTTTGAGCGAAACAATGGAACGCCCAAGGTTTTACACGACTTCAGTGCTCTTCCTCGCGGCCCTCGCTCTCTTGATTGCCGTGGCGGGCGTGTACAGCACATCCGCACGCGCGATTACCCAGCGCGAACACGAGTTGGGCGTGCGCATAGCGCTCGGAGCATCGATGCAGCAGATCCGAACGCTGATCTTGCGCCAAGGCACTATTCCGGTCGCCTTCGGCCTCATTGCCGGGATTGCTGGGGCTGCCGGATGTGGACATTTCCTTCAACATCTTTTTGTAGGCATCAATGTGTCGGGCGTGATGACATTCGTCGCCCCATCGCTCTTTCTGCTCCTTATTGCCGTCGGCACCGCATGGTCAGCTACCACGCGAGTTCTGAGGATTGATCCAATCGAGGCCATACGCGCGGAGCACTAGCGGAAGAAACGCTCGATGTGCTTTTTGAAGCTGAAGCGCGGTATCAGGAGGAAGGTATGAAGACTCGGCGTTCCATAACCAACCGAGAATTTAGCGTGCGATCTGCCGGTTGGTTTACAGTTCTTAAACCCGACGGGTGGTTTCCAGCTTTCCGCTTACGGGCTAGATACGTCGATCGCATCAGCCAGGCAGAGGACCGGACTGCCGTAGATCAGTTTGACAGCCACGCACCGGCGAACCCGCCGCAGATCCTGATACCGACCACAGAAGATCGCCGCGTGATGCGCCCAGTCTTGATCGTTCTGACTTCGATGATCGTTACATCCGGTCTGCTTTGGTGGATTATGCACCCGTAGGGCGGCGATCGAGGGCCGCTCACACGTCAATTGTTGCCAACAGCCCAGAGCACGTTTCCAGAGTCGTCCAGCGTAGAAATGCGCTTTAGCGATGACAACGACAACCCCGGCGCTCTGCATCTGCGCGGCATGAACATGCTTTATGAAGCCATCCGCGAAAAGGGCGCCATGGTCATCGTCCCCAGCAGCGCCATCGAAACCATAGGTCTGGGCGGCGCGCTCGCCGCGACTACTCTCGCAAAACAACAATAATAGGCAGGGGAGGAAGAATTGAGAACCATTATGAACCAAAAAGCATTTCGATGCGCCCTGGCGCTCGCAACCCTTGCTTGCCCGATTCCTGATATCTGTGGGCAAGCGATTGCAACACCGACCGTTTCGCAGAATTCTCCAACGGCTGACATACGAGCGTCGAATGTTAAGTTACCCAATCCTTCAGGCCCATTTGGAATTGGAAGGGTTGGCTACGAATGGATTGATGCATCGCGTCCCAGTGCCTACTCCATTGATCCGGTGGCACCTGACGCGCCCAATACTCCCCGAGCCCTCATGGTCTACCTCTGGTACCCCACGTCGAGAAAAACTTCGGATAGCTCCGGTATATACCTGCCTGGAGCGAAGCAGATCGACGCCAATCCAGAGGCTCATTCTCTCGTGCGAGACGAATTCGGTCCAATCTGGCCACAGATACTCAACGGCCAGCTCAAGTCGCATGCCGAGGAGAATGCCCCCGCCGCCACATCCCCTCGGGCTTTTCCCGTAGTCATCTTATCGCATGGTCTGGGCGGTTCGGGATTTGAATACACTTCCTTAATCGAAGATCTGGTGAGCCACGGATATGTAGTGGTGGCGATCGAACACACTTATACGAGCTTTGCCGTCCTGTTTCCGGATGGTAAGGTCGCTACCCAACGCAATGACCCGACTCCTGAAGGTCTCTCGCCCGAAAAGCGCATGCAGCGCATGATGGCATCAGCGGGCCTGAACTTCGCCCAAGGTGCAGGTGATGTTCTCTTTGTCTTGAACGAGCTCACAACGTTGAATTCGAAAGGTCGAAAAGACTTTCCTCTTGGAGGAAGGCTCGATCTGTCACGGTTGGCCGCCATGGGCCACTCTGCAGGAGGGTCCTATGCAGCACGAGCTTGCCAGCTCGATGCGCGCTTCCGCGCCTGCATCAGCCTCGATGGGGAGTTGCCACCGATCTCTGCCTTTCCCGAGTTTCCCGATAAGAAAAGATTTCAGCAGCCGGTCCTCTTGCTCGAGGTCGAGCATACCGGCGAGCGGATGCCATTTTCACCAGAGCAGTACAACGACTTCCTGAAGACCAAAGATACAGAGTTCAAGCTCTGTCCTCTCGGTAGTTATGACGTTTTATTGAAATCAGCAGGCCTCTTACACGGCAGCTTCAGTGATTACCGCCTGCTTGCAGCAAGCGGCCATCAATCTGAAACGGAACAGGCACTCCATAACCTGCGCCTTATCGAGTCCTACACGCGGGCCTTCCTGGACAAGACTTTGAAGAAAGAAAAGGAGCCGCTGCTGGACGCTCCAGTGCAATCAAGCGAAGCCAAGGTCAAGAAATACGGTCGTTAGCCTGATCTCCTTGGCGACGGTCCCTCGGCATCCGCATGAATTAGCCGATGTCCTGACCAGCTTTCGCGGGTCTTCTTGAACTCGGCCATGAAGTTGCCTGCGGCGTCGATGATGAGGTGGTCGAAGCCCAGGAAGAAGTTCCATGCATAGCGATCGGGTCGTTGCCCTCGGCGGCACACTCGCCGCCACCGCAGTGGTCAAACAGCGGTAGACGGAGCGAGGTGCCACATGAAGAAGATAACGCTGTGTCTTGTCACTATTTTTGCGCTATCTGTCAGCGAGCTGTACGCGCAGGATCCGACCAGCCAAGAACTGACCGACCACTCTCCTTATGCCGTAAAGTTTGTCACGGCCGAGCCGGGCGTTCAGCTTGAGGTCTTGGATTGGGGCGGCTCCGGCAGTCCGCTCATCTTCCTCGCCGGCGCTGGAGACACCGCGCATCGCTTCGATGGCTTTGCTCCCCAATTCACCGCGCAACATCACGTGTTTGGCATCACGCGAAGGGCTTTTGGCGCGTCGAGCAAGCCACTCCCGGCAAACGGTAACTATTCAGCAAATCGAGCACCGTCCCCCAAACTCACTGGGGCTGAGACTGTGCCTCAACGCTGCATCGAGCAAAACCCTAGAGAGATGGCAAAGCCCGTTATTTGTCACAATCTTCTTTTTTCCCTAGCTAACCTAGGGTAGGCGCGCTCGGGTATGGATTCGAAATCGCTGCTTCTTGGAACCATCGACGATGAGCTCCGACCTCCGGGGTAAGGCGAGCCCAACAGTTCCTTATTACCGCTTGCAGCGGGACATCAAGTTATTGATAAGTCGAGAACCTGCACAAGTGAAACAAATGCGCCAATCGAGGCGCGAGCGTTGTTACCCTGCTAGATCCGAACAACATAACCATAACAGTTACGAATAGCGAACGCCTTAGACAAACAGCGTCTCCACCGCCGTCAACATTACGCGATGGCCAATGTGGATTCCATGGACTTTTCCAACCGTGCATCCGGTCCGGTTGGCCACCACGCGCAATCGGCGCGATAGACCGGATTTTGCGTCCGAGGACCCGTTGACGATGAGCAAGACGATATCATAGTTTCGAACGATTCCGTCATGTAATTGTAAGTTCATCGTCAGGTTTGCTTCAGATGAGCTATAGTCTGAGTCTCGTTCGGTGGCAATAGTCATCCAAAAGTGGGTTTTCTAGCGATATGAGATTCATTGCCTTGCTTCTTTTGGCACTTATGGCTGTTCCTGTCCGTGGACAAGATGTCCCATACTTCGTCGCGTATTCAGACGACATGCAGGAGCCTGGATCGCTGGAGATCGGCTCGAAGATGGCGACCGGAAAGCTGCCGCTTGGCAATCGGTTCTTTGGAGATTCGGTGGAACTCGAATATGGCACTACAGCGTGGTGGACGTCTGAGCTATATCTGGACGTTACGGGAACAACCAACGAGAGCACCGTGTTTGGGGGATTCAGGCTGGAAAATCGATTCCACCCACTTGCACTGAAGCACTGGATCAACCCCGTGTTGTATACCGAATTCGAAGACATCAACGGGGCAGATAAGAGTGTGCTCGAGGTTGTAGGGCACGATGGCAAGGGCAACCTAGCAACTAATAGCAGCGCAAGCCGCAAACAAAAAGAACGAGAAGTTGAACTGAAGCTGATTCTCTCGAGCGATGCCAAGAGCTGGAACTTCTCAGAAAATCTGATCTTTGAGAAGAACCTGTCGAATACACCGTGGGAATTCGGCTATGCGCTGGGTGTGAGCCATCCCCTTCGTTCGCAGGGTACTCCCGACAGATGCGTAGCGTGTCTCGAAAATGTCTCCGCTGGAGCGGAACTTTATGGAGGGCTAGGAGATCGCTACGGAGTTGGCACTCGGCTTACGTCACAATACCTCGGTCCGGTGACAAATTGGCAAATCCCCCATGGCCCCCGTTTCTCGCTAGGAACTGGATTCGGCCTCAATGATTACAGCCTTCCGCGCATATACCGCGTGGGCATCGCCTATGAACCTGGTCAGGTCGGTACACTCATTCACCGGCTCCTGGCCCGTTGAGCGACCTATAAGTCGCGAATGGCGAAGGTCCAAGACTAAGATCAGCCAGCCGCTTCTACTTTCTGACGACAGTCCCAGGTATGGCAATCACAGATGTGATCACATCGTTGTTCCCTTGTTCCCATCGTAGAAGTGCATGGTGCCCTCGCGCGTAATGACATATCCATTCGCTTCTACGAACACCGGCTCCTGATTTTGAGGGGTGAGCGTGAAGACGGCATCTCAGTGACCTCTCTTGTCAGCCATGCTGTGAGCAGAGACGCCGAGACTCAAGTGTCTCTCCCAGTGCATCCATGAACACGTTTAAAACGCTGGCCTCACTCCTTGGGATTGGTGCTTGATGTAAAATTTCACGTCGCGCCCCGACTGAACTTGGAGACCGCTTATGAAAGTGAAGGCACAGGCTTTGGGTGTCCTGAGCGCCGCGGCGTTATTCCTTCCCTGCCTGGGTTTTACCCAAAACTGCGCGAACAAGAAACTCGCAACACAAGCTGCGGCGGCAAACCTGCGCAGAGATGAAAGGGCAATCCAACAATTGAGAGTAGGACTGAGCGCTGCCGAGTTGGAGGGCGCCGCGGAGCTTTCACAGGAAGAAAAGCAGAAAGCGATCCTCAGCACTATTTCAGTACTGATGGACGGGATTTTGTCGATTCCCGACGCAGCGACAGCCAATCAGACCATCGCGGGTTATCAACTGAAAAATGGACTCGCCTCGATCGGAACGGGCCAGGCGGAGGCCTTGATTGGCCGGATCGAAGAGGCCGGAGGAGCGAACCGGGCTCTCATCCCCGCTATTCGAAAACTCAGGACATACACCGGCAAAAGCGAGACGCTCGAATACTTAAACTTTTTGGGCCGGGCTGCGTCGGCGGTCAAATCCACAGCAGAGTTAGGCAATGCAGACAACACTCTTGAACAGACAGAGGCTCTCTTCGGTATCGCCACCGCGATTGCAGGCAGACTTGATCTGGCGGTGACGGCTAGTTCGTCCCTGATCAACTCCTCGCTAGCGGAGACCAAGTTCTTTCTGCTCTCACGGTTGGTCAAGCAGAATACAAGGCTGAGTGAGACACAGCTCAGGGCGCTGAGCTCTCTAAGTCAACAACTCCAGCACCACGCCGCAATACTTCGAAGCGCGAAGGAACAATACCCCTCCTCTTGCCAAAGACCTCAGGTTGCAGACGCCACGACAACGACAAGCAGTGCCGATTCCAGCGCGACGGACCTCAGTAAGTCGTCCGTCACCGCACAGCGGATGGCCTTGTATAGGGCAATGAATGCCGACTATGAAGCGCTGCACAAATGCCAAGCTGTTAGGCAAGCATGCATCAACCCGTGTTCCACGATTGACTGTGAAAACGGTTGCATCCATATGTGCGACACCCTAGACGCAAAATGGCAAGCATCGACGAACGCATATTCCGAGTTCGCTCGAGCAAACAATTGCGGCGGTACCGAGTGTTATGGAAATTTGACGAAGAGACGATAGATCGACCTGTGTCTGGTCAAAATCGTATCCGGTTGGAATCTAGCCGGGCATTGAGCCTGAGTAAAGTATTACCTCAGGGTCACCGTCGCCCACCGACCATCAAGCAGCTACTTCGAGTCAGGCACGCAACGAAGGGAATCTGATAGCGATCGTGAAAAGGCAGACGCAATTCTGCGGTCTTTTCTGTGCCTTCAACGAGAGATGGATGAACTCGACATTCAGGCGGCCAGGTAGTAGCGATGATGCAGGCGGCCAAGCCTTGGCATGGACACAACCCTGCGAGATGAGTCGGCAAACCTCACCGCTGCACGACCCGACGGAGTTCTCTTGTCCAGGGCGAGATGCGTTCGATCTTCATGATAGTAGCTGAGGTATTCATTCATCAGCCGTCTCAGATGTCGCTCATTCACCACGATCGCATGGTCGATCAAATCACGGCGGCAGCTGCCAATCCAGCGCTCGGCAACGCCGTTTTGCCAAGGACTTCGGAAGCTGGTCCGTTGGGGTTGGATGGCGTCCTTGACAGTCTCAACCTCGGAGAGAGCATTCGCAGGTTGCTGGCAAGGTTTGAGCCAGATGTATAGTCGGTCGCACTCAATTTGGCGAGCTAGAATTGACAATGGCCACCTGCCGAGCTTGCCACAAACCACTAGAGCGCCGAAACCGACGGGGATTTCTCGAACGCTACGTTCTCCGGCTGTTTGGGGTGTTTCCGTGGCGATGTCCATTCTGCCGTCGCACCTTTTACTGCCGATCACGAAATACAAATCAGCTTTAGTGAGTGTGCTCCGAATTGCGGCGAGGACGACCCACTGGCGATTCCCGCCTTACTGAGTTGCCGAAGGCGCACACCTGCGAATACCCTTAACCGCATGCAACAGTGGAGGTGCGCCGATGGCTATCGCGCGCTACACGCAGTTGACCGTCGTGGAGCAGGGGCGTCAAATCAGCTGAGTCCAAAATTCGCCAGGTTGCCTGACTTCAGCCTGTTCAGCGATTTAGCGGTCCACGCCCGCGAGCAGACGCCGAACGAGTTGCGCCACGTGAAGCTATCGACAGCTAAGCCCACGGCGGTGTATTCGTCTGGAGCAGCTGAAGGACAGTTGCTCGACCGCCTCCACCCCGGCTGGAAGGCACACTACTTCGAATATATGTTCGCACTGGGTGCGCTCTTCGAAAACGAGTTCGGAGACCAAAGTCGAAAACCGTGAGCGCCAGGTTAGTACAGGTGCAGCGAGGTCATGCGTGCCGCCTGTACCTCGTGACAGGTATTGTCATGCCGCTGACAAACGGCATTGAGGCTGCGATTTGCTGGACGCGGCTACAAGTATGCGCAGTCTGAGCACGAGAGGGATTGCGACTCGCTGGAAGTCGGGCTCGCGAACGTCCCCCAAGCCGGGGCGGTCTCAACCGGTCGTTGCAACACCATCTGATTTAGATCATTTCTTAGAGGTGGTGTTTTATGAGACAAGGAAGGCGGTATGCGCTTTCTGCGGAGCAAAAGGCTGACATATGGCGCCGTTAGAAGTATGCGGGAGCCCGCAATCGAGATCAATTCTGAGGAACTGCAGAGCCTAGTGTGAAATTCGGAAGCAATCCCATGGTGGCGCCGCAGCAGGTCGGACGCGCCATTCAGGGGCCACTACACCAAACAGGACACGAAGCGTGATAAGCATACGACCTTTAGTTCGTTCCTGCTGGAAGGCTTGCGCCGCGACTTGTGTTGGAAGGCCATGCGTCTGCCGGTTCCGGGAAAGCCTCAGGAACCGGGCGTTTCCAAGAATCCAAGGCTGCTGAGCGGCTCGCCATAGCGGATGAATACGCGTAGGAATGCCATGGTTGGCGGAGGCCCGCTACGGGAGGTGGAATGGGATGCCTCGTTCAAAGAGAATCTCAGACTCTGAGCCCCAAGGATGTGACGGAAATCACGCTAGCGACTGCGATCGACGTCGTCAGGCGATCCCTCAAAGACGATCATCCTGGCGCAAACATGGCTTTCAAGCGCATCCCGCAATCCCTCAGCTGATCCCACTCTTCGGAGGCACGCCGAGCAAAACCTCCATACGGGCTCTTATTTGCCCGTCCAGCGTGAAGTCGACTACGTTCCCATGGCCAACCCAGTTCATCGACGATGAGAAGCTCATAGCCGGCCAGTAGCTTCTGGAAAGGTAGTGGGTGTTCTGCCCGGAAGACTCCCTGACGATTCGACGAAGGCATAGTCGGCTGGCTTGCCCGTCGAGAGAAGTCGATCTTAATGCCATTCCGGTAAACCCAGAGATCCACTACCTGGCTGCCGATAGCGCAGAACGGCAGATTCGCCGATCCGTGGTCGCTACGAACCGAAAGAAGGAGCGCGCGGGTCCACAATCCGCATGGATATGGCGGTAACGCGACCGACGATTCCAGCATCGTCCGGGAACTTCACCTGCCTGACTCTCGTTCCAGAATGAGGGTAGGGGACGAGGAGCAAGTGCCTGTCTTTGACCTCACACCAGGAACATGCATAGCCATCTCGAAGCTCGATGAAATAGATGGGGCGGTCGAATTCATTTGACCAACTATCCCGGTCAACTCTCTTTTGGTTCGGATCGATTTGCACGAAGGTGCCCGGCCGAATGAGCGGGGACAGTGTGAAATCCTCCGTTCCGACGTAACCGTAGTGCGACTGGTCTTGATCCGAAGCTGGAATTAGCTCAACAGGGAGCCTTCCCCACTGGTTGAACATTTGCGAGACCAGGTTGGTCTTGTCGAGTTGAATTCGGTCTCGAAACTCAGAGGGGATCTCGACCGGCTCTGTCATACCTTGAGCCAGATTGTTAATCAGGTGGCTGCGGGGCAGCGCCAACCATATTTGCTCGCGCCCGATGTTACTGACGTCTATCTCGAAGAAAGCGAGGATCTCATCGTATCTGAGTTTGTAGAGGACGCTTAAACTATAAAGTTTGTAGATGCTGGGCCTGAAGACTCCCTTCTCTATCTCAATAAGCCATGCGTGCGAGATATAGTACTCTTGGTTCTTCTTTTCCTGCGCAATTTTCTGACTGAGGCGCTCAACGTCGCGTGTTGTCAACTTCACGCGTCCACGCGCGTCCTTCAACCGTCTTCCCGCCTCCGGACTTGGCGTCGATGAGGGCATCGGCACAGCTACCTAAGGTGAATGAGTCATCTTGTTCAGCAACGCTCGTCAACTCGGGCTTTGCGAACCGCAACTTGGACAAGGATGGATAGTTCGGGTCCGTCCTCCTGGGAACTGTCGTCCTCACGGTCGGTGTAGCGACCGACTCCACTTCCCTTTGCCTACAAAAGCGGCGTCATCTTTCAAGCCGATCCCTTTGTTTGGTCGCAATCAAGACCAGTTGAGAGCTCCTTGTCCAGATTCTGGGGAACTACGGTTTAATGAAGCCATTGCTCGTGCGACGCGGCCGACGGGAATATTCTCTGGTCGTCGTGAGCCGTCGAGCGGCGCGCGTAGATAAACACGGATCGAAGCATCGGAGTCAGCCCTGAGTAAACCTACAGAGACTGCAAACCGGGTAAAATCTGTCCTGGCCGGCAAAGCGCTTACATTGAATAAAGTGTCACAGTACTCAAAGCATGTCTATGGGCATGCGTCTTCATATTTGATTCCCCACAACTTTTATCACTCGCTCCACAAGTCAGATTCCTTTGGGCCGAGTCTCCTCCAGCTTTGCTCGTTGAGCCGAATCACAGGCTACAGGCTCAACGATTGGCTGACGGTATTCGGCTTCAATTTGGATCGGATCATGCGGTTGCAGGTGCTGTTGCCTACGAAGAGGACGGTACTTCTAGACGTTTCTATGGAAAGGGCGGATGCCTGGTTGCCATGGTTTCGCGAAGCTTCTGGCATCACCGTGACACCGGGCATCGTTCCTCTTGGACAACTTCTGAATAGGGGGGAGCCCGAGCGTCTTGGTGCGTTGACCGCGATCAACAACAATGGATCGATATACGCGAAAATCGGCAGCGAAGATGCTCTGGCATACCCTGACTTGCTTCCAGGCAGCATCGTGCGCGTGAGATCGTTCCCTTCCAATGTGCTCCCGTTCTCCCGGGACAGCTTATATCTGGTGGAGCATAGCAAGGGCCTCTGGTGCAGCCGATTGAACTTCGTTGCGAAAGATAGGATCCATCCTGTGAGCAACGAGCTGGCATACGCGGGCGTTGATCTGCAAATTCCATCCGAAGCCCGGATTGTGGGTATGGTTGATATGGAGCTGCGGTGGTTACTTCGCTCCGCGCATCCGGAGGTTCCGAGAGAACGTGCGGCGCAATGGACTAAAAAGGTCCTTAGCCAGCGCGGCAGAGGCTTGGGAAGCTTCCTCCGGCGTGCGAGAAGAAGAGCAAGCCTGTCATTCAGGGAGGCCTCGGCACTCAGCCGGTGGGTATCCGACTTCCTAGGGGACGAGCGTCATTTCGTGGCGCCGGGATCACTGTCCGATTATGAGACACAGGATGGCCCGCCCCGGCAAATGCATAAAGTAATCACGCTCTGCCTCATCTATGCCATTCCATTTCTCGATTTCGTTAGCAACGCAGGAATGGATCTCGAGCAGCTGGGTCATGAGCCGATCCCTCCACTTCTCATGCCCCATCCGAGCCGAGCCGAACAGCCGCGAGACGTCAATTCCCCTCAAGCTGAAGGCGGCAATCAGAATCCGATCCTTTCGGCACTGATGGCTCAATTCGGGGAGATTCCATGGTTTCTTCGAGGAACGCTTGCCAATCTATCAGGGGTTAGGAATCTGTCGTTGCGAAACTTCTTCTGGTTTGGGGCGGTCGAT
>Ga0207100_1067_pt1 | contig 27272 bp, 22 predicted proteins | sample Alteio_BWMinHeat_82_FD_153520 | JGI IMG/M metagenome (GOLD analysis project Ga0207100, IMG submission 153520) | Enriched cells from forest soil in Barre Woods Harvard Forest LTER site, Petersham, Massachusetts, United States -... | ecosystem: Environmental > Terrestrial > Soil > Temperate forest >...
CGAACGCTACGTTCCCCTACGTCCTGCGGCTGGCGCAGAACGGAGCCGGGGCTGCGATCCTGAAAGACGACGGAATTGCCGAGGGCGTGAACACCTACCTGGGCACGCTGACCTACAAGGCGGTGGCCGCCTCGCAAAACAAGGAATGGAAGCCGGTACGCGAGTTGCTCGCCTAAAAGCTTTTCTACAGAGAAGACCCTCGCCGGTCCTGACCGCCAAATTAAATCGCGGTCATTGGAACTTAACATTCGCGTTGTGAGTCAATGAGAGGAAGAGCCCGGGGGACCGGGCCAAACCTCCCCCTCCTGCCCCGAGCCCTCGGGGACGGGATTTATCTCTCCTTGTCGGCTTCGAGGGCCATCGAAGCCGACGTTTTTCAGCGTAACTATATCTATATCAATAATTAGAGTGCAGGAAGCCAGGCCCACACCTGAAAGGGAAAAATCAGAACCGGCCCATGGCCGCAGCCGAAGCGCACCGCGGGCCGGATTGAAAACGGAAGGCTCTATTCCACGTGGACGTCGTTGGTCAGGCGAAAGGTCAGCACGGTCTCAGCGGGAATGACGAGGTCCTTATTCCCGGTGAAAGCGCCGCCTGCGGTACCGGCTCCGGCACCCGCCAAGCCGCCAATCAGGGCTCCTTTACCGCCGCCAGCCAGCCCGCCGATCAGCGCACCCAGGCCGGCGCCACCGCCAATAAACTCTGCGGAGCGCTTTCCCTTGCCTTTTTCCACGCGTTCGACGCTGCTGGTTTCCACGGGATAGGAATGTCCTTCGACGCGCACGCGATCGAGACGCACAGAGAGTAGCGCCTGGCCTTTGAACTTGCCGAGGGACTTGGCATCGACGACGGTGCCGGTGGCAGAGGCGCCGGCGCGAATGACGGTCCGGCCGTTCACCTCAACCGGTGAATCGACGGTAGCCGGGAAGGTGTCGCCGGCCTGGTTGACCTTGGTGCTCAAGGTTTGCCCAATGCGGACACGAATGCGAGTACCGGCAGGGATCACCAGCGGAGGAGGAGGTTCTGGCGTGGTCGGGCTGCTGCCGGCCCCCGAGGTATCCGCTGGAGAGCCGGCCTGAGCCGGCGTGGTTGCGGCTTGCTGAGATTGGTCAGGCGGAGGCGGGGCGGGTGCCTGGGCGGTCTGCGCGGGTTGATTGGGAGCGGCCGAGGTGGAGGCCGGCTGGCTGGAATTGCTCTTGCAGCCGCTGGCCAGGAACACGGCGGCCAGGGCGACGAACGACAACTTTGGTACCGAACGGAGGAGGTTCATGGTGCCCTCTAGGATGACACAGATAGGATTACGGTTGTGACGCCTTGCCGCGACGACTTGCGACGGGGCAGGCAGGGCGCCAGATCAAGCCGCCTATAATCAGAGCATTCGGAGGGTAGCGGGCGGGTGAATTCCAAGAATCGGAAGACCGGCGTCATCCTGCTCGGCTCAGGCCTGCTGCTGCTGTTTCTGCTGCTGGGCGCTCTGAATGCCTTCAACCTGCCGTTTTTGCGTCCGCACAGCGCCGCACTGGTTTTCCTGTTCACCGCACTGTCGGTGATCGTCTTTCTGCTGTTTGTGATTTTGCTGGTTCTGCTGCTTCGCAACATCCTGAAGCTGTATGCCGACCAGCGCAGCCGGGTGCTGGGGTCGCGTCTGCGCAGCCGCATGCTGATCGGAGCGCTGCTGCTCTCGTTCGCACCGGCGATGTTCATGTTCCTCTTCAGCTATGGTCTGATGAACCGGTCGATGGACCGCTGGTTCTCGCAGCCGGTGATGCAGCTGCGCAACGATTCAACCGCGGTGGCGCTGAAGCTCTCGCAATATGCGGCCGCTAACGCGCGCGCTGAAGCCGAAGGATTGGCGAAGTCGCCCGCGCTGAACGATGCTTACGAGGATCAGGACTACACCGCGTTGCTGAACCAGATCCGAAGCCATCGCACCACCTTGCAGGGTGGCTTTGCAATCGTGTACCGGGACGGATCGCCGGTGGCCATCTTCCAGCGTCCCCGCGAAGAAGGACCGACGACGATCCGGCCCTGGGTGGAGGACGAATCGAATAAGGCCGAAGACGACACCGAATCGCTGCCCTCGGTGGTACTGCGTACAGCGCAGCGGAGCGACGCTCCGATCCTGGGAATTGGCCACAAGGATTACGCGCTGGGCTCGTCGACCTTGCCGGATGCGGGATTGGTGGTGGTAGGGCTGCCGATGCCGGAGGGGCTGAGCGCCACGGTGGCGAACATTCAGAAGGGCGCCGAGATGTACTGGGCAACCTTCAAAGTGAGAAACCGGCTGCGGCGGCTGTCTCTGTCGATCCTGCTGCTGCTGACGGCGCTGATTTTTTTCACCAGCAGCTGGCTGGCGCTGCTTCTGTCAAAGCAGATTACGCGGCCGGTGGAAGCGCTGGCCGACGCCATGGACGAAATTGGCGAAGGGCACTACAAGCATCGGATCACGGTAGCGGCAACGGAAGAACTGGGCGAACTGATTCGCTCGTTTAATCACATGGCGTCGGACCTGGAGGAGAGCCGCATCCTGGCGGAAACCTCGACCCGGCAGCTGAGCGACGCCAATACAGCTCTCGAGGAGCGGCGGCGTGAATTGGAGACGGTGCTCGAGACGATTCCCAGCGGAGTGATCACGCTGGACGCCGACCGGCCCGACATGAAGGTGCTGCAGGCCAACCGGGCCTGCTACGCGCTGCTGCCTCCGAATATCCCGGGCACGCTGGTTGGCCAGCCGCTGGCGAGTATATTTCCGAGCGAGATCGCCGAAGAGTTGATGCGGCTGGTGCGGCGCAGCCAGCGCATGGGAGTGGCCGCAGCGGAGTTTGAAATGCGCGGGCCCAACGGGATGCTGAATCTGGCGGCGACCATCGCGGCGCTGGACCTGGGGCGCAACCGGCGTGGCTGCATCCTGGTGCTGGAAGACGTGACCGAACTGCTGCGGGCGCAGCGGCAGGTAGCCTGGAAGGAAGTGGCGCAACGGGTGGCCCACGAGATCAAGAATCCGCTGACGCCGATCGGGCTTTCGGCGGAGCGGGTGCGAAAACATATTGACCGGCCCACGCCGGAGAGTGCCGGGATCATTCGCAAGTGCAGCGAGGTCATTCTGGGATCGGTCGAGTCGTTGCGGATATTGGTGGACCAGTTTGCGGCGCTGGCGCAGTTCCCTGCCGCGCAACCGCGGCCGACGAATCTGAACCAGGTGGTCGAGGCGGCACTGATGCTGTTTGCGGGGCGGCTGGACCGGATCCTGATTGTGCGGCGGCTGGGAGCGGACATACCGCCGGTGATGGCCGATCCGGAGGCGCTGAAGCGGGCACTGGCCAACCTGATCGACAACGCGGCTGAGGCCATGCAGGGCAGCCTGCTGCGGCAGCTGACGGTGGAGACCTCGGTGGCCGCGAGTCACAACATGGCGGAGATCGTCGTAGCTGATACCGGGCACGGATTGACGGCAGAGATGCGCGAGCGGCTGTTCCTGCCCTACTTTTCGACCAAGCATCGCGGCACCGGACTGGGCCTGGCTATCGCCGCCAAGATTGTGCAGGACCACCATGGCGAAATTCGCGCCGAGCAGAACACGCCGGCCGGGGCGCGGTTCATTCTGGAATTGCCACTGGCAGAGTTACAAAATGGCGATACCAACGGCCAGGGCGCCAAGCCAGTGGCCGCCGCGGTTGAGGCGAACGGATGAACCATCTGCTGATCGTGGACGACGAGGCGGAGATTCGCGAGTCGCTCGAAGAGATTCTGAAGGAAGAGGGCTACGCGGTGACCTCGACGGCGACCGCGGCCGAGGGGCTGGAGCTGCTGCGCGACGCGGTATTCGATGTGCTGCTGCTGGACATCTGGCTGCCGGACCGCGACGGGCTGGACGTGCTGAACGAAATTCACGGGCTGGAGCTGGAGGCGCGGCCGGAGGTGATCATCATCTCGGGCCACGGCACGATTGAGACCGCGGTGCGCGCGACCAAGCTGGGCGCGTTTGATTTTCTGGAAAAGCCGCTCTCGCTCGAACGCACGCTGATCCTGGTGAAGAACGCGATCGAGGCCAAGCAGCTGCGGCGCGACAACCAGGAGATGCAGCGGCAGCTGGCGAGCCATGCGCCGGTGACGGGGGAAAGCGTCTCAGTGAAGGCCTTGCGGCAGCAGATCAAGCTGATGGCGCCGACCAACGGGCGAGTCTTGATCTACGGCGAGTCGGGGTCGGGCAAGGAACTGATTGCGCGCGCGATTCACGCCGAGAGCCTGCGCAGCAGCCGGGTGTTTGTGGAGCTGAACTGCGCGGCTATTCCCGAGGACTACATTGAGAGCGAACTCTTCGGCTACCGGCACGGAGCGTTGCCCGGCGGGACTCCGGAGAAGCGCGGGACCTTTGAACGCGCCGACGGCGGCACGCTGTTTCTGGACGAAGTGGGCGACATGAGCCTGAAGACGCAGGCCAAGGTGCTGCGCGCGCTTGACGAGCAACTGTTCACGCCGGTGGGCGCGACCCGCGCGGTGCGGGTGGATGTGCGAGTGATCGCGGCAACCAACAAGGACCTGGAAGAGGAGATCGCGCGAGGAAATTTTCGCGAGGATCTGTTCTACCGGCTGAACGTGATTCCCTTCTTCGTGCCGCCGCTGCGCGAGCGCCGGGAAGATATTCCGCTGCTGGCGCGGGAGTTTCTGCGCGAGTTTGGGCGCGAGTATGGGCGGCCGCGGGTGGAACTGGGCGACGACGCGCTGCAGGTGCTGAAGCAGTATCACTGGCCGGGCAACGTGCGGGAGCTGAAAAACGTAATCGAGCGGGTGCTGATTCTGAACCCGACGGTCACGCGCATCGAGCGGCGGCATTTGCCCATGCTGGTGTATCGGGGATCGGCGCGGCGAGGCGAGGAGTTCAGCACGCTGCAGCAGGCGCGCGAGGCCTATGAACGCGACTACATCCTCAAGAAGGTGGACGAGTGCCACGGCAACGTGAGCCGCGCCGCCGAAGCGCTGGGGTTAGAGCGCAGCCACCTGTATCGCAAGATGAAGACGCTGGGAATCAGCGTTCGGGAGTAGCTACACATCCGTCTGCGATACGGATTCATCGCTTCCAGCACTATCTGACTGGAGAAGAGAGTACGGTTGGGATTTGAATTCCAGTGGAAGCCGGCGAAGCGAGAGAGCAGACGAGCTCCACGTTAGCTTCGCGAACCTGATCCACACCACAGCAGATCCCTCCATTCCCTCCTCCCCATCGCATTGCTGAAGGTCAGGATTCGGTCGGGTTGACGATTCTTCTGACGGCGGCAAGATCACGGAGCGCTGCGCCTTTGAACGGGTGTAACATTCCACTCCTACAAACCGGCCCCTGAGAACGATCCTCGCATTTGCGGGAGGGGATTATGAGTAGTTACGAATGGTTGAAGTCTCTCAAGTACTGTTCTTTTTCGCTGCCGCTTGGGTTCGTGCTTCTGTTGATTGCGTTTGCCGGGCAGCCTGTGGCCCAATGCCAGAACGGCCCACCCCAAACTGATCCTCCGCCTCAAACAACGGCGCCTCCGACGACCACACCGCCGACGCAAACGACGCCGCCTTCCTCAAGCCCGCCTCCGACTAGCCAGCCTCCAACGACTACCCAGCCGCCAACGTCAACGACGCCGCCACCAAGGCAGCCCAAGCAGCCGCCGACTCCGCCGCGAACTCCATCGGCACCGCCGCAACCGGCTCCGCCCGGCAGGCAACCGACGGGGACTCGGCCTGCGCCGCCGGTAGAGGGTCATGGTCCCGACACGAGGCAGGGTCCTCCGCCGCATGGGTCGAGCGATGCTCCGATGATTGGGGCACTGGCGGGAGTGGGTGCGGCAGTGGCGATTGCCGAGATCTTTGCCCATCATGAAGCCTCGCCGGAACGTTTTGCCAAAGACGGTCCGCAGGTTCCCAAAGAATTTGACATGAGCGGATTTGCGATCAAGGGGCTGGCTTTGGGCGGATGGCCGGTGGTGCTCGACTACGAGGTCGACTCGCCGGGAGTTGTGGAGGTGGACATCACGGGGGCAAACAAGCAGCACATCCGGGCAACGCTGACCCACCAGGCCAACACTCGCATGTATCAGATATTCCACCTGCCGGAGAACTTCAGCTCCAAGCTGCAGACAGCGGTCTACGATGTGCATTGCGTGCCCATGGTCGGAACCCCCGGGGTTACGGCAGCAGCGCCAGCACTGCGCGTCTATGGGATCGGCGCCGGACCGAAAGCAGTCGGCTCAGTGGCGATCGACCAGTTGACCTTCGAGCCTTCCATCGTCCATCGCAAAGCCAAAGAAGTCGCGACCTACACGTTCCACGCGCATTCGGCCTTCGATGGGGTCCGCGCCGAGTTCGTGTTTACGACGCTCTACAACGGGCACACGCTGGTGCAGAAGGACCAGGAGGAAAAGTTGTCGGCGATTGGCGAGGGCGAGCGGGCGCGAGAGACGTGGGAAGCGAAGGGCAAGCCGGGCGAGCACATGCTGCAGGTGCGGGCGTGGCGAGGACTGGAGACGGGCGGAGACTGGGTGGTGGCGTGGTCTCCGGACATTGTGGATGTGGTCGAGTAGCGGAACCAGGAGAGGGATCGCGTGGCCAACCTGAGGCAGCTTTGGCAAAGTTCGCTGCCGTTCCGGAGGGTCACGGCGGCATCGGTATTCTGCGTGACGGCGCTGCTGGTCTACCTTGGATCGCACATACCGCGCTCAGTTTCGCTCCCCGCCGATGAGTTGAACGCCAGGGCGATGGCGCGGGTGGGCGAAGAGCAGATCGTGATTCGGAATCCTGCAATCGCTGAGGGAGACCTGGCGCTATCGTACGTGGGCAACAAGAACGAGATTGCCGACCTGTGGCTGGAAAACGCAACCCTCGACGACCGATCGCAGCGGCTGCTGTTTCCGGGCAACAGCACGCCCGCACCCGCTCGCATCAGCTACACAACCGGGGCGTCACCGGACAAGCCGCAGGCGGACGACACCTGCCACACAACGATTGAGATTCGACGGGCAAAGGGCTCGGCTCCGGTGACCGCGCTAAAGCTGTATCAATCGGATGCAACTGCGGGTGCGCAGCGCTTTCGGCAGGTAGTGGTTGATGCGGGCGCGACCACCATGGAACTCGAAATTCACACCGACGCGCCGACACTGGAGGCGACGGACCTTCCGGGTTGTCACAAGCTGTTGCAGGTCGGGGCGAACCAACCCATCGATCTGCCACCTATTCCGATCCGGCTGGTCGTGCCGAGCGGCAAGATCGATCTGCACTTCAATCCGGCCAACGCCTCGCAGCCGATCTGGACCGGAAACGGCCAGACCTTCGAGGCAGTTTCGCTGGGGGATTCTGTGCTGCGCGGCGAAGACCTGCAGGTCGTCTCGACGGTGCGCCCCAAGGCCAAGCTGGAGGTCCGCGCCTCTCCAGCGGCCAATCGCGTGACTCTCAGTCATCTGAAAATTGGCTCGGAGATGTTGCAGCTGGACATTGGCAGAGATACCGAAAAGGCGATGGCCTACGCCGATGGTGCTTCGCTCTACAACTACAATCTGGTGGCGACGATTCAGCAGAATCCGATTCTGAGCTTCGCATTCGCGGCAGTGCTGGTACCGGCTCTGTGGAAGTGGGTAAGGAAGAACTGCTTTCCAAATTCGAGCGAGTGAGGGAGAAGGCTCATCGGCGCTCGGAGGCGGCAAGGCGGCGACTTGGGTATTCTGTATCGCGGAGGGCGCGCGAATGAGTGCTGAGTTGCCGGAGAATGCGCTGCTGGCGGAGAGCCGCGCGGCGTGGCGCAAGTGGCTCCAGAAGAACCATGCGCGCAAAGAAGGCGTCTGGCTGGCGACTTACAAGAAGTGCAGCGGCAAGCCGCATCTGGACTATGGAGAGGCGGTTGAGGAGGCGCTGTGTTTTGGCTGGGTGGACAGCAAGGAGCAGGGGCTCGACGGAGAGCGGTCGATGTTGTGGATGGCGCCACGGAAGGCGCGGAGCAACTGGGCGCCTTCAAACAAGCTGCGCGTGGAACGGCTGATCGCGAGCGGACTCATGCAGCCTGCGGGACTGGCCAGGGTGGAGGAAGCAAAGAAGAATGGATCGTGGACAGCGCACGATGAAGTGGCGGACACGATCATGCCTGCGGATCTGGTCAAGGCGCTGCGTGCGCGTCCTCCGGCAGCGAAGTACTTTGATGAGTTCCCTCCCGGTGTGAAGCGTGGAATTCTGGCTTGGATTGCCAGCGCGAAGCGCGTGGAGACGCGTAGCCGCAGGGTGGAAGAAACGGCAGACTTGGCGCAGAAGAACGTGCGAGCGAATGAGTGGAAGAAGCCATAAGGGTTGCAATTCGCCGCGCCTTTCAGGCGAAAGACCGGAGTACGCCGCCGAGCTTCAGCCCTTGCCGCCGCGCTTCATGCGTTCGTCGTCGTTGCCAGTGGCCTCTCGCTCAGCGAGATCTTCGAGTTGCTTGCGCCAGTCGAGCGACTCGAGGATGGCGGGCGACTCGCGCCAATTCTCTTTCACGGCTACAAATAGCTCGAGGTAGACACGGGTGCCGAGCAGCGATTCAATCTCACGGCGGGCAGCTGCGCCGATAGCTTTGAGCTTGACTCCGCCCTTGCCGATGAGGATGGCTTTCTGGCCCGGGCGTTCGCAATAGATGGCGGCGGCGATGCGGGTAAGCGGAAGCTTGGCTTCGCCCTGAGCGGGCTCCTTCGCGCGCGGCTCGGGCTTGGGCTCCTCGAAGCGTTCGACGACGACGGCCGAGGCGTAGGGCACTTCTTCGCCGGTTTCGGTCAGGATCTTTTCGCGAATGAGCTCGGCGACCAGAAAGCGTTCCGGCTGGTCGGTGAACTGGTCCTTGGGAAAGTAGCGCTGGCCTTCGGGAAGGGCGGCCACCAACTTCTCGACGAGGCGGTCGAGGCCATCACCCTTGCGTGCGGAGATGGGGATGATCTCGGCGAAATTATGTAACTGGCTCAGTTGCGAGATGAGCGGTAATAATTGCGCGCGGGGGACGAGGTCAATCTTGTTGATCAGCAGGAAGACCGGGCAGTCGAGCTTGCGGATGAGCTGGAAGACAAAGGCATCCTGGCTAGTCTCGCGACGAGCGCTGGACTTGTGCGGAGTGGTCTCCGGGGCTGCGGCCGGATCGACAGGTGCCGCCTCGTCGGAAACCGAGACAGTTTCGGAACCGGGAGAGGGCGACAACTCGAAGTCGAGCTTGCGGGTGGCGTCGACCATGAGCAGGACGGCGTCGCGATGTTCGAGCGCGTCGTAGACCTCCTGCATCATGCGCTTGTCGAGCAGCGTACCCGGCGAGTGGATGCCGGGCGTGTCGACAAAGACGATCTGAGCGGCAGGGTGTTTGCCCTTGCGGGCGACCTCGAGAATGCCGTTAATGCGGGTGCGCGTGGTCTGCGGCTTGTTGGTAACGATCGCGACCTTCTCTCCGATGAGAGTGTTGAGCAGGGTTGACTTGCCCGCATTGGGCCGGCCGAGGATGGATACAAATCCGGATCGCACCTGATTCACTCCGGCGCTGGAGCGCAGCGCTCTCTGTTGATGTTAGTGGAAAGGCAGGCTGGTGTCCGTTAGAGCCGCCCGAGCGGGCGCGCTTAGCGACCCTTTGGAGAATATTTGGGCAGCCTCATCCACTTGAGAGACTTGCCGATTCTTTCAAACGAGGGATCTGCGGAGAGGAGGGTGGCTTTCGACGCCAAGGCGAGCGAAGCTGCGAAACTGTCCGCATAGCCAAGCTTGAATTTATGCTTCAACGCGGCGGCTTCGATGGTTCCATTGGCGTCGGCCTCGATCATCGTCACCGCGTGCTGCAGAACCTGAACGTAGTGAAACGCTCTCTGCTCATCCAAATATTTGAGGAGAATGTAGAAGACCTCGCCCATGTTGACCACGGACATGGAAAGGCGCACCTGGTTCCGCTCGGCTTGTTCGAAGAGACCGCGCACCTTCTCTCCGCCCTGGGTGTCGCCCACGGCGAAGTAGCGAAGGACGGCGTTGGCATCGAGAACGTACTCCTTCACCGCTCGCTCTCACGCTTGCGCGCGGCGCGGCGCTCTTCTTCAAGACTGGCTTCAAGCGGGAGTTCCCGCAGGCTTCCTTCGAGTGCATAGATTGCCTCGTAGTTGCTCGGTTCGAGAACGAGTCGGCCGCGTTCTTCCTGAAACACGACTGTGGTCCCTTCTTTCAAGCGGTATCTCTTGCGCAGATTGGCGGGAATGACGATTTGGCCCTTGGCGCTGATCACGGCTGTGGTTCGCAAATGGTTGACCTCGAGGTTGGAAACTTCCTACCCAATTGTAAGACATTTTTCCCGTGGCCAAATTTGTGAGCGGGCTAGGCGGGCTGTTTCTTTGAGACGCGCAGCCGTTCGATGCGGCGGTCAGTGGAGGCGAGGATCTCGAAGCGCAGGTGATCGCCTTCGATGACTTCGCCGGGGGAGGGGATGCGGCCGGCAGTCTCGCTGACCAGGCCGGCGACGGTGGTGGCCTCGTATTCCTGCGGGGCCTCCCAGGTATCGCCGAGCAGGTTTTCGAGGCGGTCGACGCCGAGGGTGCCGGGCACGTTCCAGGAACCGTCCGGTTCGTGGATCGGCGTGTCCTGATCGTCCTCTTCGTGCTCATCGCTGATGGAGCCGACGATTTCTTCGAGCAGGTCTTCGATGGTGATGAGGCCGGCGACTCCGCCGTACTCGTCGATGACAATGCGCAGGTGTTGTTTCTCGCGCTGCATTTCGCGGAGCAACTCGTTGACCTTCTTGGTCTCGGGCACGAAGGCGGCGGGACGCTGGATGCTGGCAACGGCGCGGCTGTGGGCCTCCTCATCGGAGATCTGGAGGAGGTCGTGGGCAAAGACGATGCCGGTGATGTTGTCGAGCGAACCCTGGTAGACGGGCACACGGGAGTAGGCGTGATCGGCCAACTCGGCGAGAAACTGTTCGATGGTGAGGCTGGAGGGAATGGCGAAGACCTTGGGGCGCGGGGTCATGACGTCGCGAACGACCTTGTCGCCAAATTCGACGGCAGAACGAACCAGGTCGCGGTCGGCCTCTTCGAGAATGCCCTCTTCCTCGCCAGCCTCAAGCAGCGCGTCAACGGCCTCGGAGGTATCTTCTTCCTTCTCGTCGCGCGGCGATTCAGCGAGGGAGGCAACGGAGAGCAGGAAGCCGAGGGCAAGGGTGATGGGAAAGACGAGATAGAAGAGCAGGCGCAAGAGGCCGCGGAGGCGGACGATCCAGAGACCACGGGTACGGGTGAAGAAGACGAAGGGCAGAAAGCGGTTGAAGAGGACGACGACCAGCACGGCGCCGAGGACAGCCTGACCGATCTCGGCGGCCGTGGGGCGAGCGAGCGGGTAGCGGTCAAAGAGCATGGTGCCGAAGAGCATCGCCAGGCAGGCCAGAGAAAGCTGCATCAACACCGCGGCAGAGAGGGCGATGTGTTCGCGGCTCATGCCCAGACGCGGCTCAAGATGCTGTTCCCAGGCGTCGATATTCTCCTGAAACTCCCGGGTGAGGAACTTGCCCATCTCGGAGTACATGCGGTCTACATAAGAGGCCAGGGTGAGAATGATGAGCAAAATGATGGTGATCAGCGCCGGAACGAGTGTCATCGGACGGGCCTCCGGCGTGGGTTCCTGGCAGCGCGCCCTTTCACAGAAACCGCAGGTCCCTCCACTTCCCCTTCGCGTTGCTCAAGGTCCGGTCGGGATGACAATTTTGTGGGGTTCGGTCGGGATGACAGGCTATTGCGGCTGCGCTGGATCAATCCCGAGGGCAAGGCAAGTTCCTTGCGAAGGCGGCTTTCGCGGCGAGCCATCTGCCCGGAATCGGTTTCATGATCGAAGCCGGCGAGGTGAAGCAGGCCGTGCAGCAGCAGGATCTTGACTTCGGATTCGAGGGGATGGCCGAAGGCCTGGGCCTGGCGGGCCGCCGTCTGGAGCGAAACAGCCAGATCGCCGGCCAGACGGGTGCGGCGGCGATCGCTGCCCTCGAGGTCAGCGGCGGGAAAGGAGAGCACGTCAGTAGGCACGTCCTTGCCGCGGTAGTCGCGGTTCAGTTGCCGAATCTGGGCGTCGCCGGTGAGCAGCACGGAAACCGAGCCGCTGAGGCCAACGGACTGGATGGCGCGCGCCAGGAATGCGTGCAGCTCACGCTTGCGAACAGCGTCGCGGCGGGGAGTACCCCGAGGTTGTGGAGGTTCGATGACGATCATCTTCCAGCGGCATTGACGGTGTGAATGAACCCGGCGCCGCAGCAAATGAGACAGGAGGGCAACTTGCCCTCCTGTTGATAAGAATACCGTACTCCGGCCGGTGGATGGTTACTGCGGCATGGAGGCGGGCTTGGATGAATCGGAGCCGGGAATGGCCAGGGGCAGTTCGCGCTGGGCGCGGCCGAAGCTGTCATAGGCGCGGACGACACGCTGGACGAGCAGGTGGCGGACCACGTCTCCGTCTTCGAAGTGAACGAACTCGATGCCGTCGACTCCGCGCAGAACCTCGATAGCCTCAACCAAGCCGGATTTCTTCGGATTGGGGAGATCGATCTGGGTAACGTCGCCGGTGATGACGGCTTTGGCGTTGTTGCCCAGGCGGGTAAGGAACATCTTCATCTGCTCGCTGGTGGTGTTCTGGGCCTCGTCCATGATGATGAAGGCGTCGTTGATGGTGCGGCCGCGCATGAAGGCCAGCGGAGCCACTTCGATGACGTTGCGTTCGAGCATCTTGTCGACGCGCTCGGGTTCGAGCAGATCGTAGAGAGCGTCGTAGAGCGGGCGCAGATAGGGATCGACCTTTTCCTGCAAGCTGCCGGGCAGGAAGCCAAGACGTTCGCCAGCCTCGACCGCTGGGCGCACCAGGACGATACGGCTGATCTTCTTGGCGAGCAGAGCCGCGGCAGCCATGGCGACAGCCAGGTAGGTTTTGCCGGTGCCGGCAGGGCCGATGCCGAAGACCATGTCGTTCTGCTCGATGGCTTCAACATAGCGGCGCTGGTTGATAGAGCGCGGCTGGACCATGCGCTTGATGCCTGCGGAGCGCTGCTTGCCGCTCTCGGCGAGCGAGCGCAGGGTCACCGCGGGATCGGCGGTCACCAGGCGCAACATGCCATTGAGCTCGCCATTCTGCAACAGGATTCCCTGACGGCGAAGGTATTCGTAGTCGGCAAAGATTTTTTCCACACGGGAGATGCTATCGGGGGGGCCCTCGACGTGGACGGCATCGGAGCGAAGGTCGATGCGTACGCTGAGGCTGTCTTCCATGAGCCTGAGATTTTCATCGCGAGTCCCGAAGAGGGGCTCAAGGCTTGGCGTGATGTCCAACGCTTTTTTCATCAAGCGGTGAAATTACCTCCAACAGCGGATGAGACGGTGGCAGCAGGGACCGGCCCGAGCAGGGGCGACGGCCCGAAGAGTGGCGTGAAAGCGAAACGCCTGCGCAGCAGGCGAACAGCATGAGCTGATTTGTAGTGGATGGCCGGGTTGGCGATAAGCACCAAACTTTTGCCGTAGATGCGCTCAGAGTAGCGCCGTCCTGACCTCACGTCAACGCCGAATCTGTGAAAACTGAGGGTTGCCGCGTCACATTCGTATCCAATTAGATGCCTAAAGGCAGTTCGGGGACGCGAAGGGGAATTCAAGGGCGTTGTAAAGGGGCGGAAGCGGCTGAAACTACAACCTTTGAGGAGGGGCTACCACCTTCGGAGAGTTAGCGAGTGTGAAAGTGCTATTCATCAAGATCGCCGAGTGCGAGATTCTGAGAGTGTCGCGAGGCTGCAAACGCCTCAGATGGGAGAAAAAATGCACGACATGATTCTGGCCCTCTTCTTCATATCGCTTCTCGTCAGCCCCGCCGTGATCGCCGCCATTACCGGAAAAGAATCCTCCGAGCCCAAGACCGCTCCCATTCGCGACGTAAAGCCGAAGGCGGCTGCCGTACGCTCCGAGGCCAAGAAGACGGTTCGCCTCTCGTATGCAGCGACCCTGCCGCTGCACGGCACCCGCGCGCTGGCCGGCCGCTAAGACTCACCCATCTCTGCTCTCTCCGCGTCGAGCCGGCGCAACCGGCTCCGCAGACTTTCTTCTTCAGAAAATTCTCACTACTTATTGCTTTTTGGCAGCCAACTTTTCGCACCCGGAAAGTGCGGCGGAGGCATTCTTGTCTCCGGCTTTGGCGCGGTTGCGGAGCAGCAGCGTCAATTTGACCGTCGCTTCGCCGATCCGAGCGGCGGCAGCATCGCTGCCTGAGGTCAGAGGCGGAGCTCCCGGCGGCGGGCAGAGCACCTGCGGCATAATGTCGACCTGGTCGGAGAAGAGTTGGCCCTGCACGCCATCGCTGATGGGCCGAAGGAGGGCTTCGCTGTAGTAAAGCGCAAGGGCGGAATTCTTGTTCGACTTGAGCTCGTTTTCGGCCTGCGCGCAAAGCACGTAGAGGTCGTGGGTCGGATCGGTGAGCAGTTGGTCGGCGGCCGGTTTGGTGCCGACCCAGGTGTGACAGAAGTAGGTGATCAGCGGATCGTCGTGGGTTTTGTGCAGCGCGTCGAGGTAGGCGTCCGCAGCCTGAGGCGAGTCGGGTTTCAGCTGCGCAGCGCTGCGGTAAGCGGCGGCGGCCTGAGGCTGTTTGCCTTCAGCGGCGTAGGTCTGGCCGAGGCTCATCTCGGCGCCGAAATTCTGCGGATCAAGGCGGATGGCCAGCTTCAGGACTCGTTCGGCATCCTGATACCGGGCCGGCTGATGGATTGCCTCTCCCAGGTAGAGCACGCCCAGGTTGCTTTGCGCGTCGGCCTGCTGGTTAAGAGGGCCGGCGAAAATCGCCTCGGCCTGCGTAGCGCTTCCAGCCCCCCAGAGTGCGGTGGCTTTGGCGAGCTGAGCGTCGAGCTGGAGCCGCAGGCGATTGCGGGGAGTTTCCCGCGAGGCGGAATCGAGGGCGTCCTGAGCAAATTGCAGGGCACGGTCGTATTCGCCCTCAAGAACCAGCGACTTGGCCAGGTAGAGGTTGGGTTCGGGTGCGCCCGGGTCCCAGGTGAGCCAGCGAAGAAAGACGGGGACCGCGCGCGAATATTGATGGTTGGCGAGATAGAAGCGACCGGCAATCTCCGGGTTGTTGTCAATGACAAGCCTTTCGGCCAGAGCCTGAATCGCGACCGAGAGCTCCGGCTCGGAAGGCAGGAAAGCATCGCTGGCCCAGTGCCCGAAGCCGCGGTCGGAACGGAGCGAAACCTGAAGGACGTAGCGGGCCCCGGGGGCGGGAACGAGATCTCCGGAGATGACATGCTGGTCGAAGCGGAGGGAGTTCCAGGTGTTGATGATTTGATCGACGGAGATGCCCTGGATCTCGATTCCGTAACTCTTGCTGACGGGAATTCTGGGGATGCCGTCGAAGGGCTGGGACACCCAGGAGTCGAGCTGGTCGGTTCTTGACCTGCCGGCGTGGTAGGAACTGCCGGCCAGGCCGCTGCCCTGCTGGATGATGTCGTTGAGGTCGGCAGCAAGGAAGTCGGAGACTTCTTTGCCGAAATCGGCCGAGGGCGCAGGGGCAGATTCGGATTTGCTGGTGGATTTGGGCTCTCCGGAGTGCTGGCTGTCGGCTGAGCCGCTTGGCCCGGAGAGCAGGAAGTCGTGGATGATGATCTGCTTCTTATAGGAGTAGTGGTGGAGGAAGCGGGCGATGCCGGCCCCAATCACTACCGCTACGGCGAGCCCAACGACCAGCCAGAAGGTATTGGACAGGAAGGATCCGCCCTTTTCGCCGCTGCCGGAGTGTGCTGGGGCGGGCGTGGCGGCAGGCGTCGAACCCGAGACGGGAGCAGACGTTGGCGCGGGCTTCTTCCTGGACAAGAGGCTTCGCAGCGGCCGGAACATGGTGGCGGAATGATAGTCCCGGCGGGAAATTCGTAACAGTGAATATTGGTGACAGAGTGCGGTTGGTCAGGGTTTTGTTTCGCGGATCGCGGCTTGGAAGGCCGGCTGCGCAGACTTCCTTATCTATTAAACCTAACTGCCAGGTAGTGGCTCAGTTTGGATGTCAAAGCCATAGAAAAAGGAGCCCGGCTGCCAACCAAAAGCACCCCAAGCCAAAAAACATCCAACTCGCCATCTTGATCCTTCTCTGCCTCTCTTCCCTTGTGAGCCCAGCACGTGACGCTGGCGGCTTCTCTGCGACTTTAAAGCGCCGCATTCTTAGCGCGAACGAAAAGCAGCCAATCGCTCCAATTGCAGAGATTATCGTCGGAGAATTATCGCTCAATGTGTGTGCTCTTTCTTCAGCTTGCGAGGCCCACAACTTCCTCGTAACTCCAACGTGATCGGCAATGCCAGCGGCCATCGGCGGAGTGACTCGCAGCATCTTGTGAATTCAGGCGAAATTGTACCCGGCGTAAAGGCTGTGGATATCAAACTTGACCACTACCAACTGTCAGCGGCAATTGACCCAAATGGCCGAATCTCCTATACTTAGGAATTGCGGCGGAACCGGGATGTTTGTCTCCTCTGCCGGCATCCCAATTCAAGTTTGAGAGAGTCAGGAATTCATAGATGGCGAACCATGTTTCATCGCTGAAGCGCGCGCGGCAGACAGGAAAGAAGACGACGGTCAACCGGGCCAACAAGAGCAAGATTCGCGGCAGCCTGCGCCTGCTGCGCGAGGCCATTGCCCAGGGTGACCACGCTGCCGCTGTCGAGCAGTATCGGGCGACGGTTTCGGCGCTCGACAAGAGCGTCCAGAAGGGCATTCTGCACGACAACACCGCGTCCCGCTACAAGTCCCGCCTGAATGCGCGGGTGAAGGCGATTGCGCCGAAGAAGGCCGCCTAATTCGGGCGGTTCGTTGAGCAGGTAACCGATAAGTTTTGCGAGAGGCTGGGGCTGATGCTCCGGCCTTTCTGCATTTTGGCGTCGCGCATCGCAAAGATTCGCCTGACAATCGAGGACCCGCCCAACCCGAGTCAGACGAGCGGGCTCAATACAATCGAAAGTTGACCTCGACTGCAATCTCGACCGGGACCGGCTTGCCCTGAAAGATGGCTGGGGCGAAGCGATACTGGCTGACGGCTTTCATCGCGTTGTGGTCAAGTTCCAGAGCTGCTGAGCGGAGATTTGCAGGCAGGCCATCGGCGACCGATCGGCGAATATGAATTTTCTGAGGGGTGCCGGTCGGGTCCACCACCAAAGCGATCACGCAGACACCGTTGATCTTTTTGCGGCGCGCCTTGTCGGAGTACCGCGGATCGACCGTATGCACGGCGCGGGGCGGCGTGACTCCCTGGCCAACGTGGTAGATACCGGAGGCATCGGGATTGGGGCGCGTGTTGGGAGGTTTGTCCTGCGGATCTTGCGCGGGCGGCTGGCCAGCGGCCGCGAGCGGAAGCGCCATCAGCAATCCAAGGGCGAAACTTGCAATTCGGCTCATTCTCCAACTCCGGCAAGGTGAGGAGCGGCCCGGGTGCGATCAAGGTCGCGGCTCCCATGATAGACGGACGGGCGCCGGTTTTGGGTTTGGTAGAGTTTGGAAAGTGAAGACACTTCTCGAAGGCTACCGGCGGTTCCGCGCAAATGGCTGGCCGGAGCAGCGGCGCCTGCTTGAATCGCTGGCAAGGGACGGGCAACGGCCGAAGGCGCTGGTGGTGGCGTGCGTCGACAGCCGCGTGGACCCGGCGATGATCTTTGATGCGGCGCCGGGCGAAATGCTGACGGTGCGCAACGTCGCCAACCTGGTGCCGCCATATGCTCCGGACGTGGCGTATCACGGAACCAGCGCTGCGCTTGAGTTTGGCGTACGGGTGCTGAAGGTGACGAACATCCTGGTGATGGGCCATGGACTCTGCGGCGGCGTGAGGTCGCTGCTGGAAGGAGCTCCAGAAGAGGCGCGCGACTTTGTGGCGCCCTGGATGCAAATGGCCGAGGCCGCCCGGCCCCGGGCTCTCGCCTGCGGGACGCCAGAGGAACGGCAGCGGCGCTGTGAGTTGGAAGTCGTGAAGATTTCGCTGGCCAACCTGATGACCTTTCCGTGGATCGCGGAGCGCGTGGCAGCAGGCGAGCTGGCGCTCGATGGCGCATGGTTCGACATCCATAGCGGCGAGTTGATGGTGCTGGGAGCGGATGGAAAGTTTGCGCCGCCTGAGCCGGCACAGTAAGGTACGGGAGTCAGACGACGAGGGCAGGGCCGCGGCCCAATCGAATGAAAATCAGTCTCCGCACTACGAGAAAACTGGCCACGCGAGCTGCGTTGCTTCCGGTGCTGTTCGCCTCGGCTTTCGCGGCGTTGGGCCAGACCGGAATCACTGTGGACCTGAACGCGCGCATCGGGGCTTACAAACCGATCTACAGCTGGTTTGGCTATGACGAGGCCAACTACACCACCACTCAGAATGGCCGGGAGCTGCTGAAGGAACTGCGTGACCTGAGCCCGGTTCCGGTCTACATTCGCGCCCACAACCTGCTGACGACGGGCGACGGTGTACCGGCTCTGAAATGGAGCTCAACCAACGCGTACACCGAAGACGCGCAGCACCAGCCGGTCTACGACTGGAAGATTGTTGACGGCATCTTCGATGCGTATCGCGATGCGGGAGTGCGGCCGATGGTGGAGCTGGGCTTCATGCCCGAGGCGCTCTCGTCGCATCCCGAGCCTTACTATGTGGCGTTTCCGGGGCAGATCTTCGACAGCGGGTGGGCCTATCCGCCTATCGACTACGCGCGCTGGGGAGAGCTGGTCCACCGCTTTGCGGAGCACCTGGTGGAGCGCTACGGGCGGGAGCAGACGAGCCGGTGGTACTGGGAAGTGTGGAACGAGCCGGACATCGGCTACTGGCATGGTTCGCCGGAGGACTACGACCGGTTGTACGACTATGCCGTTGCGGGAGTGAGAGCGGCGCTGCCGGAGGCGAAGGTCGGCGGACCGGCGAGCACAGGGCCGCACAATGAGAAGGCGGGCCAATTCCTCGCGCAGTTTCTGAAACACGTTGCCGAAGGAAAGAGCGCGGCCAGCGAAGGCAAGGTTCCGCTGGACTTTGTCAGCTTCCACGCCAAAGGAGCGCCGAGGGTGGTGGAGGGACGAGTACGGATGGCGCTCGATCGTGAGTTGTCGGACGCAGCCGACGGATTTGCGATGGTGAGCCGGTACCCTCAGTTTGCGAAGCTGCCCATCATTCTGAGCGAGGCCGATCCTGAAGGGTGCGCGGCCTGCTCGGCGAAGGAGCATCCGCAGAATGCCTACCGCAATGGGCCGCTCTATCCCTGCTACACGGCCGCAGCGCTGAAAGGGCTGTTTGAACTCGAGGACGAGTATCACGTCAACCTGCTGGGAATGTTGAGCTGGTCCTTCGAATTTGAAGGGCGGGAGTCGTTTGAAGGCTTTCGATCGCTGGCGACGAACGGCGTGGACAAGCCGGTGCTGAACGTCTTCCGGATGGCGGCGCTGCTTTCCGGCGACCGGGTGCGGACGATGAGCGAGGGCGCGGTGAGCCTGAAGAGCATCCTGGCTTCGGGTGTGCGCGGCGAGGCCGATGTGGATGCGCTGGCGACGCGCGATGGGAACCATGCGGGCGTTCTGATTTGGAATTATCACGATGACGACAAACCGGCGGACGGCAGCGACGTGAAGCTCACCGTGACGGGCTTGCCCTCGGGCGTGCATTGCGTCCTGGTCGAGCACTACCGCATCGACGAGCTGCACAGCAACGCCTACGCGGTGTGGAAGGCGATGGGATCGCCGCCGCATCCGGACGAAGCACAAACCGCGCGGCTGAGGGAGGCCGGGCAGTTGCAGCTGTTGAACTCGCCGCGTTGGGTTGAGGTGCAGGAGGGCAAGGCAAGCTTGCAATTCCCGCTTCCGCGGCAGGCAACATCGCTGGTGCGGCTCAGCTGGTAGGGCGATTGATGCGGAGTTCGTGGGGCATGGCGGAAGCGGCTATCCGGCGGTCTCCATTGGAGTTTTTGTTGCTTTTCCCAGCCGCGGCTCTGCTACTCTAGGCTAACCAATCCAGAAATTCAGGCCTAATGCCTTTCTCAGGTATGTTGTCGTCGCAAGCGGAACGCCTCGCCCTGGCGCACCAGACTGCGCAGTTGGCGACCTGGGAGTGGACTGTCCCGGGCGACAAGTTGACGTGGGCCCCCGGCAGCACAGAGTTGTATCCTTTGCCTCTTCGGGACATTGTCAGTGTGGAGAAATGGCTGAGCCTGGTGCACCCCATCGACCAGGGGCGGGTTTGGGCATCGCTGCAGCGGGCGCTCGAGAGCGGCGAAGAGTACTACGCGCGCTACCGGATCCCGATGCCGGAGGGTGAGGATCGGTGGGTGCTGGCGCGAGGCCGGGTTATCCATGAGCCGGGCAGTCCGCAGCGGATGCTGGGCATCAACATGGACGTGACCGAAGCGGCCACGGCACAGGAAGCGCTGGTGGCGAGCGAGGTTCGGTTCCGGGCCACATTTGAGCAGGCCGCGGTGGGCATCTGCCACGTGGGGCTGGATGGTTCGTGGCTGCGGGTGAACCGTCGATGTTGCGAGATTGTCGGTTACTCAGAGCAGGAACTGCTGAAACTCACCTTCGCCGACGTGACGCATCCGGACGATGTGGACGCGGACTGGGCGCTGGTCAATTCGCTGATCCGCGGAGATCGCCAGACTTACTCGATGGAGAAGCGGTACCGGAGCAAGCCGGGCGCGATTGTCTGGGTGAACCTGACGGTTTCCATGGTGCGCACGGAAGGCGGAGAGCCTGACTATTTCATTTCGGTGATTGAAGACATCACCGCGCGCAAGAAGCTCGAGGCGGAGCGCGACGCGCTGATCGCCACCTTGGAAGAGCGGGTGCGGGAGCGGACCGCGGAACTGGAGCAGCTTTCGCTGACCGACCCCCTGACCGGAATAGCGAACCGTCGCTGTTACAATCTGCGACTGGAGGCAGAGTGGGCGCGCGCCATGCGCAGCCGGCAGCCGCTGTCAGTGATCGCGGTCGACGTGGACCACTTCAAGGCGCTGAACGACACGCTCGGCCACGCGGCGGGCGATGCGGTCCTGGTCGAGATTGCGCAGAGCCTCACGCGGGTGGCTAAGCGCACGACTGACCTGGTGGCGCGGTACGGCGGCGAGGAGTTCCTGCTGCTGCTTCCGGACACGGACGCGCCCAGTGCGCTACACGTCGCGCAGAGCCTGGAGGCGGCGATCCTGGAGATGAATCTGCCCAATCCGGGTTCAGGGGCTACCTCGCGACTGACGGTCAGCCAGGGCGTGGCGACAGCGTGGCCCAACAAGCGCGGAACGGGCGAAGGGCTGCTGCTCGCCGCTGACCGTGCCATGTACCGCGCGAAGCAGAATGGCCGCCAGACTATTTGCGTCGCAGAGCCGTAACCGGCGGGCGTCCCGAGGAGTCGCGCTTTGATCGCGATGACAGCTCTCATTTGGAAGACGCCACCCAGCCTTGCTGCGCAAGCATGGGGCGCCGGGCATGATGGCTCCGCAGGACCTCGGTTAGTGGCCGAGATGTTTGTCGAAGAACGACGCCATGATCTGATCGGCTTCCTTTGACTCGGGCAGGTGGGGGTTGTTCCAGAAGGCATGAGGCAGGGCTTCGAAGACGACCAGCTGCGCATCGGCTCCTGCGCGCAGGAAGGCGCGATGGAGGATGGTTGTGCCACTCAGCAAGATGTCGCGACCGCTGGTGATGAAGAGGGTCGGCGGCATTCCTTTGAGGTCGGCGTAGAGCGGCGAGAGCACCGGGTCCCTGGGGTCGACCTTGCCGACGTACTCGGAGTCATGGATTCCGGGTGCGGGCGGATCGAGGTGGCCGGAGAGGCCGTTGAGGGCGTACATGGCCCTCGAGTCGCCAACCTGGCTGAAGTCGCCCATGCCGGAGAAGACGCCAAGGGCAGCGGGCAGAGGCAGGCCAAGCTGACGCAGGCGAACGGCGACCTCCGCGGTGAGGATCGCTCCCGCAGAAGTGCCGTAGAGGCCGATGTTCTGGGGCGGGTAGGTCTTGAGAATCTCCTTGTAGACGGCGACGGCATCGTCGACCGCAGCGGGAAAGGGGTGCTCGGGCGCGAGACGGTAGAGAACGGCGACGACCTTGGTCTGTGTGAGGTTGGCGATGGGGACGGTTTCGGTCAGCGAACCGGAGTCGGAGTTGAATCCCCCGCCGTGGACATTGATCAGCACACGGTTACGATTTGCCTCGGGAAGGGTGACCGGGGTGATGATCTTTGCGGGCACACCGGCGATGGTCTGGTCAGCGACATTGACCGGATAGAGGACGCGAGACTCTTCCCCGGCTTGAGCCTGCCAGACATCGGTCTTATGGCGGCGCTCGGCGAGGGACTCGGGCACGGCGGCATCGGAGATCACTCGAGCCAGCGACTTCTGGGCCTCGGGGCTGACGGTAGTGGGAACCGGAATAACGCGGGTGACGTGGGCCGTACCGCTGCCGTCGATGAAGCTTGAATCGGATTGCGGAGGCGGGGCAGCCTCTTTCTGCTGGGCGGGCAGCGCTGCCGGCAAGGCCGCGAAGATTGCAATCGTGACGGTGACAATTCGTTTATGCATGCAGGCTCCCGATACACCCCTTGGCAAACGAACGAATGGGGCACCCCGAGTGTAATTGAATCTCAGGTTCCCAGATCAGTTCTCGTTCGTCGTGGGCGTAAATCCGAGAATGCGGGTCTTGGAGCCGAAGCGCTTGTAGTCGCGGAATTCGATTTCGTTCAGGACAGCTTCGTGTTTGCCCTGGCGCAGGCTCATGGAGCCTCGGGCCGGCATGAGGTAGTCATGATCGTTGATCGAGACGTAGTCATAGTCGATGGTGATGGTTGAGGAGTGGATGGAGAAGTTCTTCGGGGTATTGTCGGCGACGAGAGTGACCCGGCGAACACTACGAGTGGCGCTGTCGATGTAGATCTGGCCGTGGAAGCCGACGGTGAGCTGCCAGTTGGCGTCGCCAGTCAAGCCGAAGCTGGAGTTGGCCTCGGCTACCGAATAGTCGAAGACCTGCACCACGCCGGCACCCAGGTTGTCGGTTTCCTTCCATTGAAAGTCGGCCTTTGATTTGGGAGAGAAGACGGCGTTGAGGACGCCGCCGAACTCGCCATTCGAAGAGGCGCCTTTGAGGTCGGCCTGGGGCTTGTCGCTGCGCACGCCGTTGACGGCCAGGGTCAACTTGGTCTCGGCGTGGTCGACGTAGCGGAGGAGTTGCGCGATCGAGTCGCGGTGCTTCCAGCGTCCCGTGCCGGCGTGATCGACGGAGCGGTTGGTGAGCTCGACGCAGGAGAAGTTGGGCAGCGAGTCTCCGTAGCGCAGGGCGCGGTCGCGGGCGCCGTCAAGGACCGCCTGAATCTCTTCGGCGGAAGGCGGCGCAACGGGATTGGAGGGTGAGGTGATGACCAGGCGGGGCGCTTCGCGAGAGGAGACCCCGGGAATGTTGGTGGGAGGCGCGAGATCCGCGGCGGAACCGGCAGACGGCGGCGGGACGGATGCGTTCCCGGAAGCGCTGGCAACTTCGGGGCCATCGATGGTGAACGCGATGGACTGCTCACTGATGCGAGCCCCTTGCGTGATGGTGGTGGTGACTTCGTACTTGCCCGGGCTAAAGGATTTCGCCTGGATGCTGCCCATGTAAGGCATGGCATTCTGGCCACTTCCCTGCCGGAGTTGCAAGGGCACGCGGCCGACGGTGGCACCGTTCTTCGCCACTTCCATCTCGAGGGTAGGGGGCTCGGTCGCGTGGGAATCGGGATGGATCATGAAGAAGAGCGAGATTTCCCTGGCATCGTGGGGAACGACGCCGGAGAGATTCGGCACGATGCGGCCATTCTTGTAGCGAAGCGGCTCGAGGGGATCGGCGTCGGGGGCCAGGGCGTCGGTGCGGCGGACGAGGGCAATGTCGCTCAGCGCGGGGCCGTCGGACACTTTAGGAATTTCAAACTCGATGCGCTGGGCTCCGGCGGTTTCGCTGTTGCGATCGAGGACCGCAGCTTCAAGAAGATACTGCCCAGGAGGGGCGAGGAAGTGACGTTGCAGGGTGACCACCTCGGCGCGGGCCGCAGGCAGAGCTTCGAGCGCGCCGTGGCGGGGGATGTCCTCGCTGAAGTGCTCGATCTCGACGCCATCCTTGTTCTTGATCTGGGCGACGATGGAGAGGTGGGCGTTGTAGAGCCGGGTGTTGGGGTCTTCGCGCATCTCGATCTGCGCCAGCGGGACTTCGATGACGAGGGAGTTGGCATTGCCGTCAGGCAGATCGCCGAGGCGAAAGATGGTCGAGCGGAACTTGAGGTCGGAGGGCAGCTGCGGTTCCGCGAGGATCTTCAACAGCGGCGTTTCAAAGGGGCGAATCCCGGCGTCCGCGGAAGGCGGCTTGGCAAAGTAGCCGGAGCGAGTGCGGATGGCGAGGCCCTTGCGCAGAGGGTGGATGACGACTGGGCGGAAGCGTCCGTCGTAGTCGCCGGTCGGCGGCACATAGGAAGCCTCGTAGTAGGTAGTCATGTCTTCGACCAGCCGCTGAAGAGGCTTCTTAACGCTATCGCCGGCGGGAATGTAGGCGCCGCCGGTGCCCGCCGCGAGTCTGGCCATGATGTTAAAAGATCCCGTGAGACTATCAGCTTCGAACCGGGTGACTGTGTCGGCGCCCTGAGCGACCATGCCCTTAGGGGTAGGATCCTGGGGAGTATTCATTCCCGTCGGCTGCGGGTTGAGATGATTGAAGGTCGCGACCTGGCCCATCCCGACCGCGACCATCATCTTCTGCATGGAAGCAGAGTCAATGGCATTCGCGTCGACGGCATAGATGCTGACTCCAGAGCGGTTGGCCGCGCCGTTCACACTCTGAATGAGGTCGGCGGTGTCAGTCCCACCCGGGAGGGCCTGAGCGAAAAAGATGACGACCTTGCGGCCGGTGAACTGGCGCTGCATGCGGGCGATGGCGAGCAGGCCGGAGAGGGCTTGCTGGTCATGGCGGTCCTGCACAATGCGCTGCGATTCCTGCAGAGTGGCCAGCATGGTCTGGGCGCGGGCACGATCTTTCAGGCTGGCAGCGGTGCCGACGGCGTCGGTTCCCGTCTGGGCGACAGCGATCAGTTGCTTCTCCGGCTGGATCGCGGCATCCCTCAGCTTGTCGGGATCGGTGGCGGCGCCCAGGGCCTCGGAAAGGGCGGAGCGATTCTCTGTGAACTGCTGCAGCAGCTTGAGGCGGCCGTCGACGCTGAGCACGGCGAAGGAAAAGTCGGTCTGGGGCACAACGCGGAGGATCTTGTCGGCAATCTGGCGGGCGTTCTTGGACGCAGACGGGTCCATGTGATCGAAAACGAGGGTGACCAGGCGGTCGGCATCCTGCTTGCCCTTGACCAGTCGCAGCGAAGTAAGTTCAACCGGCTTGCCGTCGTCGGTGACGGCAAGATCCTTGGGGGCCAGGTCGAGAACCAGCTTGCTTCTCTTGCGCACGACCAGGTCGAGAGAAACCTCTTCGGATTCAACACTGATGGCCGGGACCTGCGCCGGAGCGGCTTTCGCGTTCGCCGGGGTGGCTGGAGGTTTCGCAGAACCGGAGGGTGGCGCGGTCTGGCCGTGCGCCGCGGGCACGAGAAGCGCGAAGGCGACCGCGAGGGCGAGCATCGCCGGTTTCGCGGTGGTAAAGGTTTTTGTGTTCAAGAAGGAGCCCCAGGTCTAGATGGCCAATACTTTACTCTTCCGAGATAGCGACGCGATATGATTTTCGACTGGGTTCCTCGCGAAAAAGCCCTGATTAATCGTGTTAGCAGCGTGGAAAACAAGCGCAGGGCTCAAGGCGAAGAGGGGGGATTTAGCTGTTGACGAGTGCGATGGCCATTCCGTCGAGGGCAGGGAGAAAAGATTCGAATGAGTATTGCCGGGGGACGGTTTTGGGGCGCGGTGCTCGCCTCCCGGGGCACTTCAAGGTTGCTCATCTTTTAACATTCCTGCCGGGGTTTGCGCTTGACAGGACCCGCGCAGGTCCAGCATGTTTCGTGGCTAGCTCTATTTCGATTCACACTGTTCACACGCCGGCCTGAGGGCCGGTGCGAGGGAGGATCATGTCGTCGATCGCTGGAACCGCAGGAGCTTTTGAGGAGGCAGACGCCAAGACATCCGGACTCATGCATGTGATTCTGGCGTCGTCGGCCGGAACGATGATTGAGTGGTACGACTTCTATCTTTACGCCATTCTGACGGTTGTCCTCTCTGGTCAATTTTTTCCCGGCAGCCTGACGACCGGCTTCCTATACAGCCTGGGCGCGTTGTGGGCGGGCTTTGCGGTGCGTCCCTTCGGGGCAGCCTTCTTTGGCCACATTGGCGACCTGGTGGGGCGGAAATACACGTTCATGGTGACGCTGACGGTGATGGGCCTGGCGACGTTCGCGGTGGGCCTGCTGCCGACCTATCAGAAGATCGGACTGGCGGCTCCCGCCATCCTGGTGGCCCTGCGCTGCCTGCAAGGGCTGGCGCTGGGCGGGGAGTACGGCGGAGCAGCCACCTACGTTGCGGAACACGCGCCGGATCACAGACGCGGCCTGTTCACCAGCTTTATCCAGACCACCGCGACGCTGGGGCTGTTTGCAGCGCTGCTGATCGTGTTGCTGGTGCGTGTGAACCTCGGCGATGCTGCCTTTCAGGGATGGGGATGGCGGATTCCCTTCCTGCTCTCACTGGTGTTGGTGGTCTTCTCGCTTTACATTCGCTGGAAACTGAAGGAGTCACCGCTCTACGCGAGGCTGAAGGCGGAAGGCAAGACTTCGTCTTCGCCGATTCGCGACGTAAAGGCCAAGCACTGGGGCATGATCGCCCTGGCGCTCTTTGGAGCGACCGCCGGACAGGCCGTGGTGTGGTATACCGGGCAGTTTTACGCGCTGGTCTTCATCACCAAGACGCTGGGAGTGAACTACAAAGACGCCTACATCATGATCGCCATCGCGCTGGTGCTGGCGACGCCGTTCTTTGTAATTTTCGGTTGGCTCTCTGACAAGATCGGCCGCAAGCCACTGATCCTGGGCGGATGCCTGCTGGCCGCGCTCACCTACTGGCCGATCTATCACGGCATGGCGGCGGCGGTGACCAAGGTGGGCAAGACGGTCACGGTCAACGAGCCGATGATGATTGCGCTGATCTTTATCCAAGTGGTCTACGTGACGCTGGTATACGGGCCGATCGCGGCCTTCCTGGTGGAGTACTTCCCCGCCAAGATCCGCTACACCTCGATGTCGATTCCGTATCACCTGGGAAATGGCGAGTTCGGCGGACTGACGCCGCTGGTGGCGACGTGGGTGGCGGCGTGGTATCTCGCCGGACATC
>Ga0207100_1069_pt1 | contig 26650 bp, 28 predicted proteins | sample Alteio_BWMinHeat_82_FD_153520 | JGI IMG/M metagenome (GOLD analysis project Ga0207100, IMG submission 153520) | Enriched cells from forest soil in Barre Woods Harvard Forest LTER site, Petersham, Massachusetts, United States -... | ecosystem: Environmental > Terrestrial > Soil > Temperate forest >...
GTGCGGCCCGGAACCTTGGTGTGGCCGATGCCGAATCCGCCCTGGACGTACGGGGTTACACCAACGAACGTGTTCCTGGTGGCGACGCGGATGCTGAAGAGGCCGTCCTGGCGGGAGAACTGAGAGCCGTAAGCGTTTTGGCGGAGGGTGTCTCCACGACCGTCGATGCCGAGGACGACGGGGCCCGTTTTGAGTTTGCCGAGGTAGGGCAGGCGGTTAATGTCGTAGTACACGCCGTAGCCGGCGCCGAGGATCCAGGGACGGTCGGTATTGCTGTGTGTACCGGGATTCACCAGAACACCAGACTGGGTAAACTGCTGCGCGTCCATCATCACGTAAACCCCGGATTGGGCGTGGGCAGCGGCGGAGACGAGGGCTAGTGCAAGGGAAACGGCAAAAACGACAGCAAGAGCAGTGGATCGCAGTTTCATCGATGTTCCTTTTTCGCGGATGTTTGGCGCACCGATGAGCATATAGAAGCAGAAGGGCAATGTCAGCAAAAAATTTCTATAGCGGAAATATTCCGCTGGCGAAAATGTGCGGGTTTGGGGCCGTCCCGTGCGGTATTCGAAGCGTTTGGACGGCGGATTTGTTGTGGGTTTACACATAAGTCTGAAGTCGTACCTCATAACCCTGAAGTCGATACCCCATAAGAGTAAAGTCTTTCATTCTAAATGGTTTGTGTCGGCTTAGGCTTGCGAAGCGCGAACTAGCGCTCCAAAACCTACATAGCCTACATAACCTCATCAACATCTTTGTTTTCTGCTGGTTGTGATCTATGGAGGTTCTCGCTTTCCGGTAGCAGATCCTCCTGAACATACATTGCAGCGAGCGTCTGGATGTGGTCGACGGTCGTGATGTCGAAGGTCAGGCCGTTGCCGGCCAATGTCAAGCGGTGGGTGCGTAGACCGAGCTTACCCAGTCTGCGGCCCACTGTCTCCGGCTTCAACTTCGGACGTTCGCCACGCAATTCCGCCAGGCGGTTCGCCTCGTTCGTGATCTCCGACGTGAATGCGTGCTCCCGTCCCTGGCGGCTAATGGTCAGTGCCGCTTCGACAACGAGAGCTTCAACCGTGCCTGCCTGTTGAGAGCGATCCTGCTGTTCCGAGGCCTTCAGGTGAGCAACCAGCTTTTTCTGCAGCTCAGGTGCGCCGGTGATGCAACATCCGAGCGCTTTCGCCACGGCTGCCGTCTCAGAGGCCACGCCGGAGGGAGCGAATACCGACTGGCGCACTAGCTCAACATTCTTGTTGCGATAGTGCTCAAGGTGCGCGGGAAGAGCGCTGATGTAGCTTGGGAGCCATTCCGCAGCAGTTGGTGGCTCGGCAGCGGTTCGGGTGATGTTGATATGGATTGAGTGTTGGATCTTCTTGATCGAGGAATCCTCTCCGATATAGATCGCTCGTGAGGAAGCACAATGTAAATAAGAGCGTTGATCCACGATGACGAATCCCGGGTTCGTCATGTTACCCAGGAGGGTTGCTGCTCGATTGTCCAGATTGGGCGCTGAGATCAGGACGGTGTGGAAGTTGAAGTTCAGATCTTTGAGATCGGCTCTTCTGAACTCCGCCACTAGCCCAGCCCCGCGGCACAAGTTCTTGAGGATGCGTAGAAGGACCGTCGCCTCATGGGCGGGACCGGTGATGACCAGGCAAGGCAATATGGTCTGGCCTTCCTGAAACCACGTAGATATGGCCCAGAACGCGACAAGTTCGGCGACGTCCTTCGGCAGTTGTATCTGGGCCACAATCATCTTCGTCATCCAGGAAAAGATCTCGGCGACTGTGCTCTGGCCCGGTGGTATCGAAACTTCGGCAGGAGGCGTAGAAGTGGTGGCCTGGATAACTTGAGGGGTATTCTCCGGCGGCTTCCCCAGGTTCTCGGGACTCGAAGATGTAGGGGCCGCCAGTGTTGTCGGTGGCGGGTTTGTGACGGAATCGTCCATAAGAGCCTTTCAGAGCAGAAGTTTGAACGACAGCCGCCCAGACCTCGGGCAGAATCCCGTTCTGTATAGGCATCCCGAAGCTCAGTTTTGTGAATCACTGTGTTTTTCTTGGCGGGATTCTGGCTGCAATAGGGTACTGGGGCGAGTTGTTGATGAAGGGCGCGCCGCTTCCGCCCGGGACGGCGGTTCGTCGGCGGTCCACCAAGCCGTCAAAACGGCGACGGGGGCCGCCGCACGGCACTGTCGCTCTTTCCGCGGGCCACCACATTTCCTTCTCCATCGACTGACCAGCCACGTTGACCTGCGACTTGCGAGGCCCGGCACCGTTGCAGCTCCACCTCACGGCGAATGTGACCTCCAGCACGAGTGGAAACGAGGCCTTCGCAGATCACGAGACCGCTTGGGACAGTTACAAGGACTGAGGCACGACCACTGCAATGGCACAATTCGCTCCTCCGGGACGACGGCACCGATGACTTCCGGGTCACCCAAATCCTGGAGGCCTTCTCCATTCTTAAGAGCTCACTTTGGCCGGCGAATTCAGCAGTGGCTACAACCCGCGCCCGTCCTTCTTCTTCGAACGAGCCCATCGCGCCGACTTCACTACCGGCACAATGCGCACCACTGCTCCCACCTTTCTAATGAAGAAGCCCACTGAGGGCGGCCGCGTCGTCCCCCCGTTCCATGTCCCTGGGCGGCCGGAAAGATCGCTCCGTTGAGGCGTGTGAAAGCTAACCCTACTCGACTTCAACTACTCGGTCACCCAGGTCGCGGCGGTAGAGCTCCCGGACGTGCGGCCCATAACCCGTCATTGACGGAAGAGGACGATTTCATCAGTTGGTATTGCTCGGAACCGCGCCTGGCCTTCGGCAGGACTGTCGTTTTGCGCTATCGGTACGAACTGGAGTCCCGCCAACTCGCCCCCGCGACCATCAACCTGCGTCTTGCAGCCGTTCGGCGGCTGGCATATGAGGCATCCGACAATGGGTTGCTGAGCCCGGACCTTGCAGCCAGCATTCGGCGGGTAAAGGGGGCCAAACGTCTTGAAATCAGGCTGGGCAACTGGTTGACCCCGGCTCAGGGGAGGCAGCTCATGGACGCACCTGACCGAACTTCGGTGAAGGGCAAGCGCAACTACGCCATGTTGGCTGTGCTTCTGGGCTGCGGCTTGCGTCGATCAGAACTCATTCGCTGAGCATGGCCCATCTCCAGCAGAGAGACGAGCACTGGGCGATCATCGATCTGTTCGGCAAGGGCGGCCATGTTCGCACCGTTCCCGTGCCCGCCTGGGTAAAGATCGCCATCGACGCCTGGGTCGCCAGCGCCGGTATCGAGGCGGGTCTCGTCTTTCGCTCCGTCAGCAAAACTGGCCACGCTTGGGGCGATGGAATCAGCGAGAAAGTAGTCTGGTGGGTTGTTCGCGAGTACGCGAAGCTGGCGGGCATAGACGTTTTGGCCCCGCACGGCCTGCGGCGTACCTGTGCGCGGCTTTGCCATTCGGCAGGGTGTGAGTTAGAACAGATTCAGTTTCTGCTCGGTCACCGCTCCGTAGAAACGACGGAGCGATACCTGGGATCGCGACAAAGATTAGTGCAAGCCGTCAATGATCACCTGGGAATCGAACCACAGTGTGGCTCCTCGTGAGCCCCTTTACCGAAAACACAGACATTAGCGGCTCTTGGAAATCGAAGCATGATCGTCCCGAAACTTACCGGTCATGAAACGCGTGCTCGGTGCCAAGCCTTCCGACTAGTAGATACGTTTGAGAAAACGAGGGCGTTCGCCGTCCTTGGATTCTCGCAAGGTGGATCCCATTCGTTCTTTCCTGAGGAGGTCAAACCAATCGCAGGCCCTTGTACAAACTTCCGAAAAGAGCCCCAACGGAAGTGCGGACTCTTGGGACGCTGAGGAACCCCCTCGCTCATGTCTCCAAACCAGCGTTTCAATCATTTCTCGCTCAAGCAATATGGCTTCCCAGCCGTCGAAAAAGGGAGAGTCACCTGGGGGAACCACCCAGTAGGGTTCTACGTCCTCGGCTCTCGCTTCGTCGGGGCTTTTGCCGCCCCATAGCTCAGGACGGAATTCGTCATCATCTCCCCATCTGACCCATCGCACAAGGTTTAGCTTGTCAAGGTTGGTCATACCCGGGAATCGGTCGTCGGCCCGTCGACCTGCGCAGCGGACAGAAGCTCGTAGCGCGGAAAAAGCCAAAACTAGCTGTTCTGAAACGTCAGTGTTGCCAACGGCCCGACCCTCAACCCACAGCCAAAATGAACCAAACGGTTCCAGCGTCCCCCAAGGGTCCACGTCACAATGCTGCACCTCACACTCAACTCCAAACTGCCAGCGATCCCCGAATACATAACGGGTGAGACCGTTGAGGCAGAACGAGACAGGCTCGGCAATTAGGTCGGACATATCAACCTCTTAGGTTTACGCACTTAAGTTCCCGGAGAGTTTCGTGTCTCAAAGGTTACTACTCTTGATCGGGAACGAAAAACGGGGTTACTGAGATGGTCCGCCGCTTGAACTTCACTGTAGTGTGGAGGATCTTGTGGGCAGGTTCAAGGAGGATCATCGACATGCAGATTTGTTCGGTAGGCATTTTGCTGGATACAATCGCCGCAGCAGGGTAGTGAACATGGATAGGGTAGGAGGAGCCTATGATGCGTGAGGGGAGAGTGCACATCGGAAACCTTGTTTTCATTGCAACCGGCAATGGCGCGTCATTGTGAAGGGGGGACGACGACCATGTTGCGAACCACCTTGGCATGCACAATAGGACTGTTCGTGATCTGCTCCGCCGACGCGCAGCCCGCGCAGGGAGTTCCCGGCGACCTGAAGAACTTTGTTACTCAATTTGTCGCGGCGACGAACGCCAAGGACATTGTGCGGCAGCGGTTATTTCTGTACCCGAAATCACTTACCTGCGTCACTCCCGAAAATAGGGACTACTACGACGCAATGGCGGGTCATGTAGGAGAGCCGATTCCGCCGAATTACAAGTTCTCGGTGATGCCGGTGAACGAAGGCAATCTGATGGCGCTCGAAAGCATGGGCCAGCGCTGGGCGGTGAAGCCCTCGCAGGAACTGCACATTGATTATCAGCAGGGCGACGATGTGGGAGGTTACGTCGTGTACCTGATCCACGAGAACGGGCGCTGGTTCTATGACTATCCGTGCGCGACGGATGCCGCAATAAAAGAGTATCGCGACAATGCAGCCGCGAATGAAGCATCGCTCGCGCACTATAAAGCCCTTGCATCAGAGATCAAGGAACCGCTGCGGTCGGAACTCCGGGACTTGATTCGAGCGCACAAAACCGGCATCGCCACCGACCGTTACCATGAAGCGACCGGACAAGACTACAAGACTTCAATGTACGTGATGAATGCGCTGAAAACGGAAGCGCGTTAGGACGCCCTTTACGCTACTTTTACCATCGTCGCGCGGGCGGCCCGAAATGCGGACCCAATTAACCAGTCCAACACCAGCTTACCCGCAACTATCTCCCGCAACTTGCGGTTCCCGGCCAGAAGACACCCCCGTTATTTCGGAAGTTTGAGTTGAGAGCTAGACTATCGTTATGCCCGCGACGATGGAAATCCGGGAAGCGCCCCATGGACTTTTTATTCGAGTGAGAGAACCACGACAAATGGGGCGCATCTTGTTTGGCCTCGCAGTCGGCGGCGGGGCGGTGTATGTGTTCCTCCGTAGTGCGGCCGTCTCAAAAGTGTTTGCAACTTTGATCGGGGTAATTGTCGCGGTCTCTATCGTGAGAGTGGCAATTTCCGCTCTACGCGGTACCGATGTAGAACTCCGCATCAGTAATCTGGGTTTCATTAGCTCGGGACACGCACCCGAAGGCTACTCTCCTTACACCATCTCACGAGCCGACATCTATCGTCTTGAATTTCGCAAATCTTCGGGCGGTGGCGACGTCCCTGAGCGTCCACAAGGCTTATATGTTGAGCATCATGGCCTTGGCCGCTGGGATTCAGCCACTTGCGTCCTACCTCACATCGACGAAGCTCAAACTGAACAGGTCGTTGAAGCAATTTATCGATGCTTCCCGGACACGGGAACCCTCTCTCCAACCGGCAGTTTTGAACCCTACCTTACCTCGCTCAACTTAGGTCGGCCCGAAACCAAATAGAGCGTGCGTGGCCCACCTGAGCCGATGCCAACTCCTGAAAAGTTCTATAAGAAGGAAAGTCAACAAGAAACACTTCTCCCTTCGGCTGAACTCTTTTGATTTTCAGCTCCCTTGAAATTGAGCGGGCTTGTTCTCGCATTCCGCTCCAAGGGCTCGGGGCGCTGCCGAGCTGCAGACAGCCGGGCAACGCTGGTGGTCTCTTCCCCAGGGTGGTTTTCATAGTCGATTTGCGACGATGCCAGTAGTTTGAGCAACCATCAACCAGAACGTTGGTCATGGGGCAACCATGGTTCTATCTGAGATCCGCGGTCCATTGCTTTTTCTGGTTATCCGAGAGGGACTATGGTCACGTGTGAGACTGGGTGCCCGAGGCACCACTCGTCTAGCTTTTCAGTTGAGACTCGCTCTCGAACCCGAGTGCCTCTAGTACCGGTCAAACACCGCGGGGATTGGAACCACGATGGAACGGAACGATGGGAACACTCAAGCTGTTTGTAGGGTCAGATAACTAGCGTCGAAGTTTGCTCCTTTCTTCCAGACAATCAAGGTGATCGCTGCGATTTTGCGTGCCAGGTTCAGCCGCGCCATCTCGGGCTTTATTCCTTTGCTGATCTGAGCCGCATAAAACTCCTGGAATGGTCCACTCTTGATCGCGGCAACGGCTGAAGCGCCCTTGAAGATATTCTTGAGATCGTGGTTGTGATTCGAATTGAGTCCACAAATCGATTGCTTCTTCTTGGAACGCTGCAGCTGCCCATTGACGAACTGATTCTCTGCGCTGTCGTGGGTTACGATCGCCAGTCCGCTGTAAGCCCAGAGCTGTCGCTTGGAGCGAAAGCGATCCGGGGTCTGCAGCAGCGCGATCAGCAAGGCCGCCCGAATGGGTCCAATCGATGGGACCTGACTCAACAGTGTTGATGCGGCGTGCTTCCTGCTCTCCAGCAGCAGCTCGCGAAGCGCTACTACCGGAGCGAGCGTAAGGCGTCTAACTCTGCGTAGTAAATCTCTGCCCGGCGGCGCACCCCCGGCTCCTGGATCTTGTCCAGCCACTCCTGGCGATACCGCACCCCATAAACCTGTTTGCCCACGCATGGAATCGCCCAGCTTCGATATACCGCCTTCACCCGGGTCATGACTCGCGCCAGGTCTTTGGTAATGGTCAGATAACTACGCGCCAGTTCTTTCAGAGACCGTACTCCATGCTCGCCGTGGTAAACCGGTCGCAGCATATCGGAGCGCAGCAGTTCGGCCAGCTTCCGGGCATCGTTGCGGTCACTCTCTTGCTGCCTTGCTTCAGAAGGCCATTGCGACGCGGATCACACACCACGAGCTTAGCCACATGTGGCTTCAGCAGGTCATACAACCAAGCGGCCCAGGTGCCTTCTTCAAAGGTCAGATGCAAAATTCCGCGTAGTCCATGCACAAACTCGAGAATCGTGATCGCCTTGGTTTCGATCACGCATTCCATTACCAGCTTGCCCGCAGAGTTCAGAATTGCTATCGCGATCGAGTCTTTGTGAACATCCATTCCGACATACTTCATGGCTTCCATGAGAGCGCTCCTTTCAGGCGATGAGATTACTGCTCACAGCCTAGCCCAGGGGGCGCCTTCTTATATTGCGTCACGTTTCCGGTAAAGTGCCAAGAACGATACCCGCGCCCGTCCCTTTACCCCGTTTTGCAGTCAGTTGTCCGTCGGAGTTCGATTCACAGAGTCCACAACCACCAGGGGAAGGGGAAACTTACCCTTTACAAGTTCGACGCCAACCTGCGACCGCAGCGCATCGAAGATGTCTGGGGCTGCGGGAGGACCGTCAGGAGTCATCCCGGGGATGTCTTCTGTGTATTCAAGGGAAAAAGTGTATTTTCCGGTCAAGCCCGTATGATTCACGACTGGCGAGCCGATAGAACGGGAAATTTCTAACATACGCGCGATTGTCCCGAACGTCTGCAACTGAACCTGACATCGGGCCAGACCCAACCCGCCCTGGGTGGAAATCGACTCGTGTAAGCCCGGAACACCCGGCTTGAGTGTGTGCCAGTCTGCCTTTTCATTTGGGACACCCGGTGCGGCATCGGCTGGGGAAGTGGTCTCCGTCGGACTCTCCTTCACCTTCAGTCCGGTCTTGCTGATCACCAACTCATACCCAGAGAATTCGCGTGTCTCCACGTGTGCCTTCAGCGAGAAACGCTCCGCAAGCAGATTCCGCAGCATTTCGCGGAATTGATTCCGCGTTGCGCCTTCGGGAATTCTGGCAACTACGTCGAAGCTGTCGCTGTCGATTGGAATTGCACTGACAACCTGATTGGGTTTCACATTCCATGCAACCCGAATCATGTCGGAGATTGTTGCTTTAGTTTGGCGATAAAGGGTCGGACTGTCCGTGTCCGGGCCGCCAGTGTGCCTTTGGTCCATTATGCCCGGGCCCACAGGTCTGATGGACGCAGCATCGAAAACGATGGGAGCAGGAATTCCATCGCGACTTTGTGCCAAGACGACTGGATTCATCACGCAAGAGCCAACAGCGACGATAGCGACAATTTGGAGGGCTGTGAGGAAGTTCTCATATTTGAGCATTGTGTCGCCTTCGCTCTAAGAGGTGGTTTGGATGAAGGGTGTTTATATCAGCATCTTGCTCTGCTGGCGGCGGCCAGGATGGTTGGGGTCGGTGAATTCGAGCAGTTCGATGGGCGCGCCGTTTTCGACTATGAACGCGACGCGGACGCCGTCGGATGGGCTGTTGGGAGGAATCAGGATTTCGCGGCCAACAAGCTCGGAGGCGAGATCAGCCACTTCAAACGCGACGTGCGGAACGTGCCGGACGAGATCAGGGACCGCCGCGTCCGCTTCGAAACGCATCCACTCCACGCCAAATTCGCTTTTCTCGTGGCTGACGACAAAGAGTTTCAGGTGTTTCAAGTGGGTCTCGCCAGGCTTCGCTTCAGTAGTGGGAATTCCGATGTGATGGTACCGGCGCATTGTTTTTCGCTCTCCGTGGAATTGGCACAGATTCTACGCTGTCGTTACCGCGTTTGAAACCGCGCCCTCGTGACCGGACTTCTGAAGGACGAAGTCAGATTCGGAATGCATGCCCGGCTAACTGGAAGTGATCCTCATACTGCCTGCGAAGTCTGTGTTTGCGGTAAAGACGCCAGAACGGACAGTCGGTGCCGGTCACTTTACCGGGAATCCCGTTTTGCGGGCGGTTGCTATCGCGGGTAACTCATTCTGCCATACTTACCCCGCCTTACGGCGATGAAAGCAAGAATGCCAGAGCCGACAAGAGCGATGGATGTCGGTTCAGGAGTGGTCGTCGGGTCGAAAAGGTATGTGTAGGTAACAGTTCCCGTTTCCGCGTTGGTCCATCCGACCGAATTTGCCGTCTCGTTGGTAGGAGTAAAGATAGTGAAAATACCGTTGTTGATTGAGAACGAAGCAAAGGGAGACGAGAAATCCACGAACATCAAACCCAGCGCGAGCGTAGTCTGAGCGGGAGGGCGCTCAATAAAGTCCCATTTCAGATCTGTGATTGCGAGTGGAGCCGACGGGTACGTGAACGCGTAGGAAGTAAGGGGTGGCGGTGCGAGAGGGGAGTTGTAGGCAAAACTACCGTTGTACGTCGCGTAACCGGTGTACGTGGCGCCAATCGGAATAGCGTTGAGGCCGCCCTGGGATGTGACGGTTGCGGTGAATTTGATCGTGTCGGCCTTCGCGAGCCCCGCAATAGATAAGATCGCAAAAAGCACAAGGGAAACCCTAAGTAGGCGCATGTAAAATTCCTTCTTCAATTTCTGTGTTTTGTTCGGTGGGATCGCACGTCTTACGGCTGACGAACTGTCATCTGCCGCTATCCTAACAGTTCGTAGAGCCAAATTCGTACTTCGTGCACGAAAGCAAAACAAAACCCGTTCATGTAGCGAAACGATGGGCGGTGCGAGAGTCCTTGCCATCCATTTCCTCGACAACGGGTCGGAACAGTTCGTCGTTTTGGTAGCCCGTGAAAGGGCAATACGGCCACCCACGTCATAAGAAAAATGGGTTTTGACCATCCAGAACCAAGCGAGATGGCCACGCGGGCGATGGTGACGATTCTCGCCCGAGCCACTGTCATGTTCTCCGCCATGTTCAGCCGAAAGAAGATAAAGAAGAAAAACCCGGGATTGTTGGTCTTCTAGGCGGGTTGGAAGCTCGCCTACACCGGCTGCAAAATGCAACCGATTTGGCGTCCCTCCGACGCCGAAAGCGTGTGGCCTGCCGGCGACCAGTACTCCGGTTACGCCCGGAGCATGATGGCCGGGGAAATGGGCAGAAACGGGCTGAGCGGTACGTCCGCAAGACGCTCGACTACTTCCTGATGTACGAAGCGCACGCGGTCCGATTGAAGCGCAACTAAGCCGTACAAGGGGCGAAGGCTCTTTCCTGATGTCGAGGGCCGTCACCTCGGCCGCAGAACTTGCCCTTCGTGCTCCGCGCCGGCACCCCGAAGTGACCCCGCCGCCTACCACCAGTATCCGTCGCTGGGCGCTGCCTCGTGTTTCCCGCCCTATGCGACTAGAGAGGTGCCGTCATCATCGCGAACATTGCAGAGTTGCACTCGCTCCATCGGCACCTCTGGGTGGCCATAGAGTTCGTGGAGCCGACTCATAAATACGAGGCGCACGTCACCGTCGCGTATGTCAGGCCGGGAGGTCGTGGAGAAGTACGTCGGCAACCAGAGCACAGCTAGCCATGGGCTCGTCATTGCCGAAGTGTTCATCCGAACAAGGTCGAGGGATTAACCAATCGTTACGCTGGATGGGGTCGAATCGAAAACCAGAGGCCTGTGATGGCAGGCCGAACACGGCTTCTTGACTCGCGCCTCTGGGCCATACTTGTATTCAGAGCGAAAGCTAGTTGAGAAACTTCCCGATAACCCACCAGCCGCGCAGAGTGGAGTTGTGGGGAGATTCATGACCGGCGCGATTTTCCACGGCGGGCTGGCCCACTCTGTGCGCGACAAGCTAGAGGGGATGCGACAACTCCAATCATGAAACCGCTGACGATCGTCTGCATTTCCGACACGCACGAGTTGCATCGTGAACTTGATGTCCCCAACGGGGACATTCTCATCCACGCCGGCGACTTCACAATGTTTAGCAAGAGCGCTGTTGCGATTCTCGACTTTAACGAGTGGCTGGGCGACCTTCCGCATCGCTGGAAGATTCTTATACCCGGCAACCACGAATTCTTCCTCGAAGCCGATCTATCTCGGCGAAGTTTAATCTCCAATGCAACCGTACTCATCAACGATGATATCGAGGTCGCGGGCCTCAAGATTTGGGGATCGCCGCTAACCCCGCTGTATGGCGGGGCGTTCGGCCTGAGCTCGCCGGCAGACCGGGCTCGGCTGTATGCCGAGATTCCCGACGACGTAGACATTCTAGTGACCCATGGTCCACCCTACGGGATTCTCGACCGATCACCAGGAACTCTACACCACGTGGGGTCCCCACAATTGCTGGAAGCCGTCACTCGTCTGAAGCCAAGATTGCATGTCTTCGGCCACGTGCATGGAGCACATGGCCTGGTGAGCATCGACGATACGCTTTTCGTGAACGCCGCGCTGTTGGGGCCTGGCGGTGATCTAAGCGCGTCGCCTATCGTTCTGCGGATGCCGAGGGTTGGCTAAGAACTTCCCGATATGGTTCCAGCCCAACAGAATGGAGATATGAGAGCAAACTCAAACCCATATAGCGACCAAGCGAATCGGGCTGACTCGCTCTGCTGAACAATATTCGCTGTCACTAATGTGTCGCGGCTCATGGCACCTCCTTAGGTACATGCTGTGACCCTTGGCGGCGGGCTAAGGCGGGTTGATTCTGATGGGCAGGTTCAGAGCATAAGGAGAGAACAACATGTTGAAGACTGAGTATGTCCGCGACGGAAAGTATCAGATCATCGGGAACGGGACTAGCGGCCTGGCTGCGGGCGGCACTGTCGCGCGTGACTCGAACGGGAAGATCCTTGGACGCTCCAGTGAACTATTTGGAACCACGCGGGACGCGAAGGGCTCGCTTACGAGTACCAACCAGGCTGACGTCAACACGCTATTCAACTGGTAAGTGATGGAGCTCTTGGCCCCAGGGGTACCGGAAGAGCATTTTGCGGTCTCGATTCCGTGGTCCCGTCGCATGTCCAGAAACAAACTTCCCGCAATCGCCTCAGCTCCACAGAGTGGAGGTGTAAGGGATGGTTTGAACCTCGTCTGATTCTGCGGCACCGAAGGGGAACTGATGGAAATGTTGACGAACGAATTCGCGGCGCGGCCTGTACTGATCCGGCACGCGATTGACCAACACAAGGAGTGGATCGAGAAGAGTCTCGGCATTCCGCTTTCCCAGGCTGTAATCGTTGGCTGCGACATATCTTTTATGGATGCAGCCATTCCGCAACTGTTGGGACGTATGGCCTGCCGCGATTCGCGGGAAGAGCCTGTGCGGGTGCTTACGGCACTCCTCGAGTCTGTGAGTATCCCGCCCTCTTGTGCGCCGATGCTTCAAGCTGGCGCCACGAGCCGGACAGTTGATCTTGAAGACGCGCTCAACTGCGTAGAAGCCCGCCAGTCCTATTCACTAAATTGGGACGACGGCCCAGTCGCCTTCCACGTGCGCGGCATTGCGTCGCCAATCATTGGCATTTCCGTCTCGTATCATGCCGGAACCAGCACCCCCTGCGAAAATGTCGCACACGTCCTGATATTCCGGCGAGATGCCAGTGAGCAAGTTCTCAATCTGCTCGAAAAGCTCAGCAAGTCGGACGGCGAACCGAAGCTGCATATACTCAATAGCCTGCCTCAGCGCATTCTGCCGTGCGACTGGGATCAGCTCGTGCTCGATCCAAATGTCACTACCTTGTTGAAGAATGACTTCCAGTCGTTCTTCCAGCGCGAAGGGTGGTTCAAGAAGATGGGGTTGCCCTTCCGCCGTGGCTACCTCCTCTACGGGCCTCCCGGTAATGGCAAGAGTACGGCAGTTCGTGCGATGCTGACCAGCGGAAAGCTTGCAGCTTACACTCTTCGGTTCTTTGACTCACGTACGGACGACGCTGACTTGGAGCGCGTCTTTGAGCGAGCTGTGAACGATTCCCCAGCGATGATCCTCCTCGAGGACATTGACCGGGCCTTCCCACGCACGGGCGAGTCGAAGGGGAAAGTCAGCCTGCAACAACTCCTGAACTGCCTCGACGGCGTCGCGACCGGCGAAGGAATTGTGACGGTCGCCACGGCCAATGAGCCGACGATCCTAGATCCGGCAATTCTGAGAAGACCAGGCCGCTTCGATCGCGTCGTTCATTTCCCAAATCCATCCGCTGTGCTCCGCCGCGAGTACTTCTGCCGTATGCACGAGCAGTTTCTGTCGGCACACCTCGATTCCGTTGTCGCTGACTCCGAAGGCTTTTCCTTTGCCCAGCTGCGCGAGGCCTACATTATGGCGGGGCAGCTCGCCTTTGAAGGTAACCGTGAGATTTGCATGATGGATCTCTCGTCAGGAGTCCGTTCGATGCGCGAGACCTCCCAACTTTCCTGCAAGAAAAACAACCGCGCGGGATTTGTGAGTTCGTCACGCATGGAACTTGCCGTATGAGGTCACTTCGCATGTCAAAGACGCCGAAGAGAGGCAAAGGAATGCGCGAACGGTTAGGCCACGCTCTGACGCAGAACGAGGAATTGCGGGCGAAGCCCAAAGAGGCATCTGCGCCGGCGGTCGGAGTGTTCTTTGTCCATGGCGGTAACCTCTGGATCGACGCCACTCCGGTCGATGAGGCAATTCTGTATGGCGATATGAAGACCCATGACAGGGGCCACGAAGACTTCTGGGAGCAGCTGCAGTCACGTGGTGTGGCACCTGGGGACGAAGAATATGATGAGTGCCCCCGCGGCCGCGTTTGCTATGACACCAAGCAGCGGATTTTCCATCTATACCTCGACAGGTGTATTCGCGAGAACAAAGACATCGTATCCAGGATCATCCGCGCGATGAATCTGTCCTCGGTAACCCGAGTGGACCTGGACTCCCACTACCGATGCCCAGGGTACGCAGACTAGCTTCGAGGCACTGTGAAATTAGACTTCCCGTGTTTTGGACAGGTTCGCAGAATGGATGTATGAGGACACTGGAGGGGCCAACCCGGGGAAACGAATTCAACCAGCAGCTGCACAGCTTCGGTTTTGAGATCTCAGCGAATCTCTCGGGGATCAGGAGCATTCTCTTTCCTATTCCTGGCCAGATGCGTTCGCGCAAAGTCGTTTCGCGTTCAAATGCCCGCTCCGCGGGGAAATACCCCAGCTGGAAGATGGGTCGAATGATGCATTGGGAGTCCAGCAATGAGCTCAATGCGTTCCGGCTCCTCGACTGCGATCCCAATGTCACGAGCTACAGTGAGCAACCGTGCCAGATCACGTACGTCATGGACGGGGTGGAGAGGATCCATTATCCCGACATCCTGGTCACGACAACTGGAGGGATACAGCTGTGGGAGGTCAAGCCCCAATCCAACGCCCTCGAACCCGAGGTGCTCGCGAGGGCCGCCTTCCTTTCTCGCGTTCTTCCGAGATGGGGTTACGAGTACCGAACTCTATTGGCCGAAGACCTGGCGAGTCAGCCACGTCTTGGCAACGCGAACCTCTTGCTCAGCTTGGGCAAACGCGCGGTGAGTGATTGCGAATGGGAAGATGTCAGACGAACCATGGCAGAGGAGGAGTCTTTGGTCTGGTCCGAGGCCTGCGCCGGCAACTACGGCCCAAAGGGGCGGGAGATCCTTTGCAGTCTTGTACTTAGGGGCGCACTGTCCATCGACATGTACGTGCCGATCTCACCCATTACCGAGTTTGTCTCGAGGAAAGGAGGGCTCTAGGATGGCAACCGCTTGTTTCGAACAAGGCACAGTTGTCCAGATTGAAGGGAACGAGCATCGCCTCACCCGCAAGATCGATGACTGCTGGCAACTCGAGCACTCCAAGACCGGACGGATTGTCGAGTATCCCCAGCAAGATCTGTTGCGTATGACTGCAGAGCAGACCCTGACCTTTCCCGGGACCGTATCTATATCTATATATAGAGGGGAGCCTGCCAACCGCGATCTATCTCCGGCGGACCTCGAATTGGCCAAGTTGCGTCGCAGCTACGTTCTCGCCGTCCTCGATATACCCAACTCCCGCATACCGCTCGAAGAAGCCATTCACTGCGCCTGGAAGAGGCTCAAGTCTCCCGAGAAGGCGCCGGGGTGGGTGAGCGTATATCAGTGGAAACGTAGCTTCCTCAAGGCGAAGGGTGACGCTCGAGCCCTGGCTAACAACGCCCGCAGCAGGGGCAACCGAGGTGGTCGGTACCCGGCTGCCGTGATCGAGTTCTGTGAACAGTCCATATCAGCCAAGTATCTAAGCAGAACGCGCAACAGTATTCAGCAAACCCTTGAAGATGCGCTGCGTCGGGCGAAGAAGGAGAACGAACTCCGTCCTGCTTGCGATGCATTGTCGATGCCGACGCGGCGACTGATTGCCCGGATGATCGCCGACATCCCAGCGTTCGACAAGCATGCTGCCCGCTACGGGCACGACTCTGCCATCAAAGCGTTTCGCGGCGTGATAGGTCACTCGGTCACTCATGCTCCGCTCGAACGGGCAGAGATCGACCATACGCTGCTCGACCTGATGGTCGTCGACGACCAATCTGGCTTGCCGCTGGGACGGCCGTCGGTCACGGCCTGCATCGACTGCTACACGCGTTGCATTCTGGGCATCTACATCGGATTCAATCCGCCTAGCTACCAATCCGTGGCGGCTTGTCTCAAAGACTGCTTCCTGCCGAAGGTGAATCTTCAGCGAGACTACCCCGGCATCGTGAATGAATGGCCGGCTTATGGCGTGATGCACAACCTGGTAGTTGACGGCGGTCTCGAGTTCTACTCCGCCAGCCTCGAACAGGTCTGCCTTTCACTCAACATCAACTGGATCGCTGCCCCTCGTCGCACACCGTGGTTCAAAGGCAAGATCGAGCGCTTCCTCGGAACCATGAATCGTGCCGTTGCTCACGGAGTCCCCGGCACGACGTTCAGCAACATCTTCGAAAAAGGAGACTACAACCCGGCGAAGCATGCGGTGGTAACGCTCTCGACACTGCGCAAGGTCGTTCGCATGTGGATTGCCGACGTCTATCACCAGCAGGTTCATCGATCGCTGCAGACTACGCCAGCCAAGATGTGGGCATCGAGTATCAAGCCTGAAGATATCCGTTTGCCAGACGAGACGACGCAACTTGATGTTGTGATGGGTCGCGTGGAATCACGTTGCTTAAGCCACAAGGGGATCGAGTTTGAGGGCCTGTTCTATAACTCCCCCGAACTTATAGAACTGCAGCGCAAGGAAGGGAAGAAGCTGACAGTCGAGATCCGCGTGAATGAAAGCGATATCGGCTCCATCTATGTGTTGTCGCCAAAGACCTCGAAAGCCTACGCCGTGCCGGCGTTGGACCGTGACTATGCCAGTGGTATCAGCGTGTGGCAGCACAAGGTCATCAAGAACTACCAAAGACAGCACTTCGATAAAGATGACGGTGTGGACGGCTGGTTGCAAGCGAAGGACGAGATCGCCCATCTGATCGATGAGAGCCTCAAGCTCAAACGCACGCGAACGCACAAACGTATTGCCCGCTATCGAGAAACATCCGAGCAGGCGCCTGCGAAGTCGGAGACAATCAAGCCTGTCAAAACTCGCCGGCCGGGTCTGACGAGGGCGACTACCGAGAACCCGATGACGGATCGTATCTTCTCGATTGGCTCCCAGGATCAGCCCGGTACTCCGCTTGGAGAATGTGCAATACCAATCCCCCGACCGCGATTCAAGGCTGAGATTCGAGACCTCCATGAAGACCAGTAATTCTGCCAGCATCGTCGAACGGATGGTCATTCCGCATACTGCCTTTGCCGAGGCACGGCAAAGAATCGAGCAGTGCTTTGCATTCTCGGCTGCGAAGGCCGAGGCCGAAGGGCTGGCTATCGTCGGCGAATCTGGCACGGGCAAGACCAGCGTGCTGAAGAGCTTCCAGGCGAATCATATGCCAACGCGCGGGCCCGAGGGGATGGAGATTCCGATCCTCTATGCCTCGGTTCCTCCCATGCCGACGGTCAAGAGCCTTGCCGGCGTCATGTTGGCTGCTCTGAATGCACCTGACTGCGAGCGAGGCACCGAAAATGAGAAGTCGCGGCGGTTGCGGGTCCTGATGCGGGAAACAGGAACCCGTATGGTAATGATCGACGAGTTCCAGCACTTCTACGATCGAGGCAAGCGGCAGATCATGCTCCACGTCGCCGACTGGCTCAAGGTCCTGATCGATGAGACGCGCTCGACGCTGGTGGTAGCGGGGCTCCCGTCCTGCCGGGTGGTCATTAACGAGAACGAGCAGCTCGCCAGGCGTTTCATGGCTTCGATTCAACTGCCACGGTTCTCCTGGACCGATCCGAGACAGCGCGGCGAGTTCATTTCGATTCTCGAGGAGTACCACACTCAGATCGCCAAGAATTTCAAAGTGCCAGTACTTCACTCTGACGAGATGGCATTCCGCTTCTTTCTGGCCACCGGAGGGCTGATGGGATATCTGTCCAAGCTGCTGCGGACAACCTTGCGCGATGCGACTGACCGGAAGAAGAATTCCATTACGCTCGAAGACCTGAATATCGCTCACGGACGTGCAATGTGGTTCGACCCGACCGTTCAACAACAGTTGAGGCCGTTTGAGCGTGGCTTCCGAGTTGAAGCGACCGTAGACGCACTCGATCGCGCTAGCAGGATTAGTACGATTGTCGAGCCTTCTCAGATGCCGCCGCAGCGGAGAGTCGGAGTACGCAAGGCGGAGTCAATCAATGCCGCCCTGGTGGCGGCGTGAGCATGCCACTCCTTGTCCGGCACCCTGCTCCATACCCTACGGAGAGCCTCCTGGGGTATGTTCTTCGTGTCAGCGAAGACAACGGCTACAGCTCGCCGTGGAGTGTTTACCGCTTGGCCGGCTTGAAATCACGCGAGATGAAAGCAGCGGGAGTCAGGCTCGAGAAGCTCGCCCGGGTTACGAATTGGCCCTCGGAGAAACTGGACGCGATTGCGTATTCAGCACCCCCTGGTCAACCGCGGTCGTCTCGACTGTTGGGGCTTCCAGTCCTGCCCCAGGAACTCAATCTGACCCACCCGCGGTTCTGCCCTCGATGTGTCCGCGAGAAGGGATTTCTTGAGGCGCACTGGGACCTTGCGCTGATGGTCGCTTGCCCTGTTCACCGGTGCCTGTTGATCTCATCATGCCCGCAATGTGGGCACCGTCTGCGCTGGTTCAGGCACGGTTTGCTCGAGTGTGAGTGCGGCGGCGATCTGTCCGACTGTGAGCTGTCCTCGGTATCGGAGGCTGAAGCAAGTTTGCTGAATATGATCCAAAAACAGGCTCTGGCCTATCCGCCGAATGCGAGCAATCCGATGGGTCTGCCCCAGGATCAGCTCATGGCCATGGGCATGCGGTCCATGTTGCTCGCCATCCGAACGATAGCGAAGCATCGAATCCTGGCCGATGGAACAGGCGATTCGAAAAAAGACCAAGACATCGTCTCGGCGGCTTCGAGGGTCCTCGTCGAATGGCCGGCGAATTTCATTGCGTTGCTCGAAGACATTGGCCGACAGCTTCCAGCCGACACCAGCGGTGGCGTCGGCAAGCAGTTTGGCGGCATCTATCGAGGCCTGTTCCGAAATAAAGGAATGGGTGATTCAAAGCACACTGAGTTCCTGAGGGTGGCTTTTCTGGACTTTGCGATGAATCATTGGGGCCGTGGTTACGTAGATCACAAGATCATTCAGAAACTGGGGGAGTTAGCCCAAAACGATTTCTCACGCAGACAGAGTTTGCCGCCAAGATAGTTGTGCAGCAGAGAACCGCAGCCCGACTGTTCAGAAGCTTTATAAGAGCGATGCGTGGCACGCCGACCCAGTTGTCGTAGACTGCGATCAGGTTTTCGATCCCGAGAACCTGGCCGGGGAAGATCTACAGGGATAGGGAGGCTGCAAAGCGGCTCGGTCTCTCCGTGTCTGTTCTGAAGGCTCTTAAGGGCTCGGACATCTATGAGGTGGATCACCTGCTGCCCACGCGGGGCGGCTTCCATGAACTCGATTTGAGGGCATTCACGGAGAAACTGGTCGACCTGGCCCCGGACCACAAGCGCTCTTCCATTGAAGGAAAGGAAACTGTAACGCTCCAGTCCGTTCTTTGCGGGCGTCGGGATTCGTTGGAGGTCAAGCTAAACCTGGTGCGAGCGATACTCTCCGGGAACATTGCCGTACTCAGCAATTCTGATGGAACTGTCGGCAGCTTGGTGATTGACCGTGCAGCGTTTCAGCGGCTTGTCGCGGATGCCCGATCCAGCGCTGCCGGCAACACAAAGAAACCAAGTGAAGTATCGAGGATATTGTCTTGCGGTAGTGACGCAATCCGTGGACTCGTAGCACTTGGTGCTCTACAAGCGCGAGTTACGCCAGCTGGACTGCGGGTATCTGACGAGTCGATTGCGGAGTTCAACCACGAGTACGCTTCGCTTTGCTCGATTGCGAAAGCTAAGCAGACCAGTAGCAGGGCATTGATGCGCCGCTGTGGAGACCGAGACATCTCGACGTTGCTAGTGCCGATGCCGAGACGAGGGCCGCAGCCATTCGTTCGAAGAACCGATCACGCACGACTTGCTTGCGCTTAGTGGCAGAAGGCATCTGCGCTGCACTCAAACGGGCGATCGTACTTGGGCGCCTCCTTCACGCCCCCTCTACACACGGTTCTCAATGCAGTAGTTCGTTTGCGAGATAGCCAGCGATGTCTTGGGCATCGGCGATGGTCTGGTCGTAGGGTAAGCTGTCCGGGTAGGGTTGCGGCGGTCGACAGGGTCCCTGTGTTTGACCGCTCTTCAGCGGTCGGTTTTGGGCTCCGGCCGGCAGGGACAAGAAAATTGCGTGTGCATGGTCTTGTTTGTGAATAGTTCGTAGAGGGGGCGTCTCTACGTCGAAGACCTCGAACAATTGCTCCCGGCGCCGCTACGCTTCACTAACTTCGTCCCGAGGCTTAAGCACATTGCCCCGCTTGAGCGTAATGTGTAGCCGTTGACGCAGGCGGTCGTGAATACCACTGAGTCCGAAAAGTGAACTGGAGGTTCGAATCCATCCTCCTCCGCCATCAAGTCAACGTACTTTAGAATGTGTAACTTATCTGCTCTAAATAAGCCCGATCTGGCCGCCAAATCGCGCTTTCGTCTTTCTCTGGAGAAATCTCCGCTGACGGAGGAGAGAGTCAAAACCCACGCTGTCTACACATCCGGAGAAAGCCATCCAGCCGGGCATTTTCTTAAACCCTCTACCGGCCTGTCGCGAAAGCCTCCGAACCAGCCTCTTAATGTCATTGTGGCTCCCTTTCTGGCATCGGATCAGTTCTTTGTGTCGCGCCCAAGCGCAATCTTGTTCATTTCCGATCCGAATTTCAGGCCTCTCTCTCGCGCTGCCGTACTCCGCACCCTTTATGGTCTAAGTCCTTCCGAATGCCGGATCGCGGAGCTACTCGTCAATGGGCACACAATTTCGGATATTGCCGAACGGTTGGGAAGAACAACCGAAGGCACGAGATTCCAATTGAAGAACATCTTCGGCAAGACGGGAGCACGCAGACAGACAGAACTTATGAGGCTCGTTCTTTCGCTACCCGCTCTGTAGGACTGCGAACCAGCTTAGAACTCGCGTTGTCACCTCTCCGGGACAAGGTTCCCAACAACTTCCTCCGGCTCTTGTCGACGCAGAACTGGATGGATCAGCGTTTGGTGACATCAATCATGTTGTCGTCAGCGATGCGGTCGATCAGCTTGTTGTACGGGTCGATTCCGGCTCGCGTAGGCTGCTGGTCGACGAGGATGGTAAAGGTACGGTTTTGTTCCGTGAACTTTTCCTTCTTCATGTAGAGCGGCTTCTCCTCGTCCTTCTTGCCGGAAAAGACCCCGATCTCGATGTAGTCCGCCAACGGCATCGGCGACTCGACTCCGTTGCCGTCGGCTTGTGCTTTGCGCGCCTGGACCACGAGAGTGACCTTATACTTGCCATCGGGCGTCTTCTCCGAAGTTGCGGAGATGGCTTTGTTGTCATAAAGCACGATCCGGTTGAAGCCGTCGTCAACGAGGTACTGGAACTCGGCTGGGGTCTGGGCATGGAGTGCATCGACAAGCATTCGAGTGTCAGGATAGGGATGGTCCATGGCCGTCGCCCCCTGTGCGGCGTCAACTGCATCAACCTGGTTGGTGGCGTTGGCGTAGCGGTAATTCATGAGAAAGTTGTGCAGCGCCAGGTCCACTTTGTCTTCGCCGATATAGTCGGCTAGCGTGTACAGTATCTGACCGCCCTTTTCGTACCATACGTAGGGCTCTCGCTGGACCAGCGCCAGCGGCGGTTCATGACGCGTCTCGCCGGCACGGCCACGCAAATAGCGGTCAAGAAAGTGGCGGAGGACTCGATGCATATAGTCTTTGCCGTACTTCTGCTGCATGACCATGTAGGCAGAGTACTGAGCAAGTGTCTCCGACATCATGTTGGAGCCTTCAACATTGGCGCCGACGAGTTGGTGCGCCCACCACTGATGACCAAGTTCATGCGCAGTGACGAAGTAGGTGAGGTCGACATCCGTAGGCCTAAGAACTCGGCCGATAAATCCGATTCCCTCCGAGTATGGGATGGTATTGGGAAACGACTGCGCAAAACTGCGGTAGCGTGGAAACTCCATAATGCGGTACTGGGTGAACTGGTAGGGGCTGTACACGCGCTGATATCGATCGAGACCAGCCTTACTCGAGGCAAGCATTTCGTCGATGTCGTAGGTGTGCGTGGGATAGTAGTAGACCTCGAGCTTAACGGGGCCGTTCGGACCATTGTAAGTCTCTTTGCGAACCGAATAGCGCGCTGAGAGGTAGGAGAAGAAGTCCAGGATGTGCGTCGATCCCATGCTGTATTCGTAGAAATGACGGCCACTCTGCACCCAGTCTTTCTGCAGATATCCGGGGGCAATTGCCGTCTGATCCGGCGAGGTGCTTACGACCGCGTGGTAGGTGATCCAGTCCGAGTCATGGGTAAAGAGGTTGTCCAGACTGTGAGCGGGATCGCCGCGATGAGCCATCTCCTCCAGGGGAGGAAGCTTTTCTTCACGTCGTCTTCGTGGATCGTCCAGCTCGATGTTATTGTCATATCCGATGTGGGGGCCATAAGTGGAGTCAAAGAAAGTTCCGTTGTAAGCGAACTCGGCCAGCTCATTCCCGTCGCGGAAGCCGCGGCTTTGATGGCCGACATTGCAGGTGAGCGTAACAAACTCCCCGGGAGCCAGCGGCCGCTCCAGCGCGTAAATGGAATAGAGATCCCGAGGCGCCCTGCTCACCAGGTGAAATGGCCGATCGAATTGCAGGGTTGTAACGGCCTGCTGCTGGTCGGTGATGTGGATCTGGGAGATCGACGCCGCGGTCTTATTCTGCAGAGTCAGGCGCAAGCTTCCGTCGAAGGAACGCCGGTCGGGATAAATGTTTATGGTCGAGTCGACTGCTGTGATCTTTGGCTGGGACAGGTTCTCGTACTTCTTGAAGTCGCGCTCGTATCCGGCCTGGATGTCTCGGCGCGCTTTGGAGTTGAGGTATTCGTTCAATATGTGGGTGTTGTAGAAATACCAGCCACCGGAGCCGATTGCGATGAGTGAAAAGAAGACGGCGGCTGGAATGAGTCGAGGAGCGCGACGCAAGGCGAGCCGGGCTCTGGATCCGAATGACTCCTCCGCGCCGCGGCGAGTGAAGGCGACGGAGATGACACCAAGCACCGCGAAGATGGAGAACCAGTAGATACTTGCCCAGAAGATGATGGGAACAAAATAACCGTACCCGTTCATGTCCGAGTAGGTGTAGTTCGGAACCCAACCAGGCAGGTAGAGAGTATTCTCCCAGCCGAAGTTATAGAGTACTGGGGTCAGGACAAAGATGCCAAGTGCGATGCCATGCCCGATGAACTTGTTTGAGACCATGGTCTGGAGAAACATGGCCAGCAGCGCGAATGCCATTATCTGGGGAAAGACGACGAGATAGAGTTCCTTGAAGTACTGGAGAAGTTCGTAATGGTGGTATCCAGCGAAGGTCTGCATCAGGATGCCTACCAGCATCGTGAGCGTGAGCAATGCAAGCTCAACGAATGTGAGTGCGGTCAGCTTGGACAGCCAGTCGACTCTCTCTCTCATAGGAAGAGCGTCGTGGATTCCTTCGAAGCGATTGTCGCGTTCCCGCCAGATTAACTCGGCTGCGTAGAGGGTGGCCACGATGTAAAAGAAGAGCGTCGCACCCCCTTCCACGGCCTGCAGCATGAGATAAGTTACCGGCCACACATTTTGATCCCCGAGATGCCCGGCAAACTGACCGTTGTTCACCGCGAACACGATAAGCAGGCCGACGATGGCCCAGAAAGGAATTTCTCGGACGATCGTGCGAATGCGAAGCCGGGTTAGAGTGAGGTATTGCGCAATGGTTGTAAACCTATCGAAAACCTGCCGCACATGCGGCAGCCGAGCAGCCACTAGGGAGCGCACCGGCCGGGCTTCCTCGACCTCCTGAATACGCGCCTTGGCTGCTCGGCGTCCCTGCGAACGCGCGGCCAGCGTCTCGACTGACATCGGAAAGAGCTTCCAGCCGACAGCCAGCGACAAGAGCCCTACGCAACTCCAAAGCAGGCGATTGTAGAGGAAGATGCCAGGTGAATTGCCGGAAAAATCCCACGGCAATACAAGCGAGTTCTTCTCGACTACCGTCCAGTAACGAGTGATGTCGTCAAGCAGGACAAGCCCGACTGGGTCAAGGATTCCGGACCAGAAATGCTCCAGCGAACGCGTTGCCGAAAACACCGTGATGCCGACGAGGTAGATCATGAAAAACGCTACGCCCTGCAGGTAAACGATGAAGATCTTGCGAGTCAACGCGGCCACAACGAAAAACAACGACCCCATGAAGAATATCTGGACGACCGTGATCGACAAGAATGGTTGCAGGTACCACCACAGATGGTTCGGCGCGATGCGGGCGTGATCGGCCCATGGCGCCAGCGTCCCGGCCCATGTCCCCACCAGGCAGCCGGAGAAAACTAAAACTGTGGTCAGGAAAGAGCCGGCCCAGCGTCCGCCCAGGTACGCAAACTTCGAAATCGGCTTCGTGAAAAGCAGTTGATAGGTGTCTCGCTGAAAGTCGCGCAGAATCGAAGTGCCGAAGATCGCTGCGATCACAATGATCCCGAACAGACAGCAATAGAAGTCGTCGATGGAGTTGGCATACGGACCGTTCAGCAGAATCTTGCCGTTGGACGAGCCCACCGGTCCGAAGCTCTCCGAAGCGACACAGAAAAAAGCAAAAGTAAACCAAAGCAGAAAATAGACATAAGTGGAGATGCTCTTCAGCCGGAAGCGAATTTCGAAGGAAAAGAACTCCCAGAACATAGCCATGAAGTAGTCCTCGCGTGTGGCTCAGTTGCTTGTGTGACGGGAGAGATTGAGAAAATACACATCCTCAAGGCCGGAGGGAACTAGGTGAAAGCCTGCGCCTGGGGATGACGCAGCGAATACGCGAATCTCATGTTGACCGCCCACGAGGTGACCACTGATGACTTGAAGCTGTCCCTCAAGCTCACGCAGTTCCTCATCGGTGTCCACGATGCGCGACCAGATCCGTCCGTCGAGAGCCATTAGCGCCTCAGCAGGAGAGCCTTCCAGCAGCACTTCACCGGAAGCAATGATTGCCATGCGGGCGCAAAGTTCCCGAACGTCGTCAACGATGTGAGTGGACAGAATGACAGTCACGTCGCGGCCAATGGACGAAAGCAGGTTGAGAAAGCGGTTTCGCTCGGTTGGATCCAGGCCGGCTGTCGGTTCATCGACGATGATTAGCCGTGGGTTTGCGAGCAGGGCCTGAGCGATGCCGAAGCGCTGCTTCATACCGCCGGAGTAGGTGGAAAGCGACTTCTTGCGCACTTCCCAGAGATTGGTCTGCTGCAGCAGAGCCTCGACCATCTCTTTGCGCTCCCCACCGGCCGTAACACCTTTCAAAATGGAGAGATGGTTCAGCATGTCGACCGCAGACATCTTCGGGTAAACGCCAAATTCCTGGGGAAGATAACCCAGAATCCTGCGAACTTCGTCCTTTTGGGTAAGAACGTCCAGGCCATCGAGCAGAATGGAACCCGAGTCCGGGTCTTGCAGGGTGGCAATCGTGCGCATCAGCGAACTCTTGCCCGCACCGTTCGGGCCGAGTAGACCGAACATATTGTTACCAATCGAGAGCGAGAGGTTCTTGAGGGCCTTGACGCCGTTTGGATAAGTCTTCGACAAACTGCGAATCGTGAGTGCCACAGGCTTCTCCCGTAAACTCCAGATATAGTTGTCCCCGGTAGGCGCAAATTTATCACAAGACTCGATTGCCTCGTTCCCCAGATCGGCCAAACGCTGTCGAACACAATCATTTCTGTTTGAGAATGCAGTGGGATCGAGGATAAGCACGTCTTCCCTGCCAGGTCTTGCCCAATGGCCAGAAGGGCTACACTTATCTGCAAATCTATCGATTCCCAAGGATCCTCAGGATCAAGCGGAGGACATCATGCGCGGAGCCGTTCGCTGGTTGGCGTGCATCACCCTCATCCTATGCGCCCACGCAGGCGCACAAATTATAGACGCCACCCACATCGGCACCCCCCTCGACCTGTCGCAACAAACCTGGCGATTCACCGCCAGCGACGACCCTCGCTACGCCAACCCCGCCTTCGACGACAGCCAGTGGAAGCCCATTTGGCCGCGAAAGACATTTAAGGAACAAGGCTATGCCGTACCCACAGGCCTCTTTTGGGCACGGCTACACGTGCATCTCCTGCCCGAAACAAATCTGGCAATGACCCTGACTGAGCAAAGCCACCAAGTCTTTGTCAACGGAAAGCTCATCGGCCAGAAGGGCGGCTTTCCGGACCATCCCAACGTGAGCTACGAGGTAGAGCAGCTCTATTCGGTCCCGGCCGAGGCCGCTTCAGGCCATTCGACCGTGATTGCCTTTCGGCTCTGGTGGTCACCAGATTCCGATCAAGTTGACCTCGCGCTCAGCGATGGCGCGATACTCCTCGGCGACCAAACGATCCTTCGCGATGTCGTCCGCCGCCACCGCTATTCCAGGTTTTTCGATTTGTTTATCGGAGACATTGCCAGGGGCATCTTCGCATTCATGGTTGGCATCTGGGCGCTCGCCCTGTTTCGCACCCAGCCGGAGCACCGCGAATACCTCTGGCTGGCAGCCATAGGGTTGGACGACGCGGTGTGGGCCTGCTTCACCGTCCCCACCCAGGTCAGCCAAGTTCCAATATGGGAGGCGTAGCTACCTCAGGCAATACTGGTTGCTCTTTTCGACGTCGCATTCGTTCTCTTCGTCTGCGCATTCCTGCGCGTGCGCGTCAACTGGTGGGTCCGGGCCT
>Ga0207100_1068_pt2 | contig 26618 bp, 20 predicted proteins | sample Alteio_BWMinHeat_82_FD_153520 | JGI IMG/M metagenome (GOLD analysis project Ga0207100, IMG submission 153520) | Enriched cells from forest soil in Barre Woods Harvard Forest LTER site, Petersham, Massachusetts, United States -... | ecosystem: Environmental > Terrestrial > Soil > Temperate forest >...
CAACTTGGCAGGTACGTTGATCGGGATGGACCGCTTACAGGAAGGGGAACGCTACCTGAAAGAAGCGGTGGATGAGGGCGGCAGTGACGATGGCAACTACCACGTCAATGCCATGGCGGACGATTTCCTGTCCGGCCGGCCGGACTGGGACAAGCACGTGCAATGGGCGGTCGCCCGCCCCGACGGCTTTACTGTGGAGGCGAGTGCAGCGACGATTTACTTTTCCATGGGTAAGATGCATGACGCCGACCGCCTTTGGGAACATGCCGGGCAAAGAGCGGAGCAACAGCACCTGCCCGATTCCGCAGGTGGGTTCTACTCGGTAAAGGCAGTGCACGACGCCCTGGTCTCAAATTGTTCGGCGGCGCGCGAATTCGCCAATCGTGGACTGGCTCTCGATCATTCAGTGGCCACCGTGCCGGATTCCGCGCTGGCCTTGGCACTCTGCGGGGAGACCGGCCCCGCTCTCAAAGAAATGGAACGGTTAGCTGCGGAATCACCCAACAATACGCTGGCCAACGAGATCTACCTGCCCGAAGTGAAGGCCGCCGCAGCTCTTCTCCAACACCATCCGGAACAGGTCGCGGCGCTGTTATCGCCGGCCGCTCCCTATTTGCTGGTCTCCAAAGTTCCTCACCTTCTCGGCCGAGCGTCTTTGGAGATGAAGAAGGCGCAGCAGGCCTTGACCGACTTTGAGCCAGGGATTCGGTATAGGGCTCTGTCGCTGGGCGAAGGGGCGACCGGTGCGGCACAGGTTCCTGACTACGCTCTCTGTCTGCTGGGGACGGCCCGAGCACAGACCCAGGCCGATCCTGCGGCGGCGGGACGGACCTACGAACAACTACTGCAAATCTGGAAGAACGCTGACGCAGATTTCATTCCCGCGCAGGAAGCCCGGCGCGAGCAGGCGGCCCTGGCGGCTCAAAAGAACTGAACGCTTAGTGCGCTCCGCCAAATCCCTTAAAGCCTTTGCGCCGTTGCTCGCTGTACCGCTCGAGCGCATCGGTGATGATGGGATAGGCTTTCGCGGCGGGCTGGATCTCGTCTACTTCCACAGCTTTTCCTTCCAGCTGTTTGTAATCCTGAAAGAAACGACGCAGCATGAGCGACCGGTGGGGAGGCATGTCCTTGGCTTCGCGATAGGTGTTAAATTCCGGGTCCTGGGTGGCGACTGCGATGATCTTGTGGTCTTGCTTCCCGGTATCGATCATGGTCATCAGCCCGATGGTGCGCGCGTGAATCAGAGTGAGCGGAACCACCGTCTCCTGACATAGCACCAGGACGTCGAGAGGATCGTCGTCTTCAGCCAGGGTCTGAGGAATGAATCCGTAGTTGGCGGGATAGTACACCGCCGAGTAGAGAACCCGGTCCAGCTTGATCATGCCGCTGGTCTTGTCGAGCTCGTACTTCACGCTGGATCCGAAGGGAATCTCGACAATGCTGTAAAACTCTTGCGGCAGTTTGTCGCCGGGTGTCACGTCGTGCCAGGGATGCATCATTCAGCCTCGCTCAGATTGTGAGAACACCACACATTATATCGGCCATTCGGACATCTTGACCTGCGCCGAAAGCGGGAATACAGTCGTATCGGTATCGGTTATGGCGAGCGACACCCAGAAATATCTCAAGTTCGGCGGGGCGGTAGTCTTGATCCTGCTGTCCCTGGGCTATCTCGCCTACACGGGCGTGCAGGAGAGCAAGAGCTACTACGTCACCATCAAGGAGTTGCGGGGCATGGGCGACGGCGCTTACACGAAACATTTGCGCGTGGCGGGGAATGTTCAGCCCGGTTCGATCAAACGAAGTGGGACTCGAGTCGAATTCGCCCTGGTAGAAAACGATCAGCTGCTGCCCGTGGTCTACAGCGGCACTGAAGCGCCGCCTGATACTTTCAAAGACAACTCCCAGGCGTTAGCGGATGGCAGCTTTGGCCGCGATGGTGTCTTCCACGCCAAACAGCTGCAGGCCAAATGCGCATCGAAGTATGCGCCTCAGCAACCGGGCCAGGCAGCCACGGCTGCTCCTTCCATGTCGAACTAATCCCTTGCACGGTCTGTGTGGCGGGCGCCATGGCCCGCGGCTCTTGACCTAGCTGGCAGCGTTCGCGGGCGAGGGCGCCCGCGCCACACAGGCCTGAGTAAGAGCTCGTCGGGACGCTCTCGACTTCAATCCTTCCTTCGGCTATCTTCCAATCACGTGGACGCTCCTCCCATAATCACGCTCACCGCTGTGTTCAAGCAGTTCGGCCGCTTCGCCGCGCTGCGCGGCGTCAACGCTGAATTCGCGGCGGGACGCCTCTACGCGATCCTCGGCGACAATGGGGCAGGGAAGTCCACGCTCTTGCGAGTGCTCGCCGGCTTGGCGCAGCCGACTCGCGGCAGCGTATCGATTCTGGGGACAACAGAACTTCGCTCGGTGTGCCATGAACTGGGTTACATGGCCCATCCTTCGCTGCTGTACGACGAGATGAGCGGCACGGAGAACCTGCGCTACTTTGGTCGCCTATACGGGATCAGCAATTCAATGGCTGCCAGCATGACCGCGGTGGGGCTCGACCCGACGCTGATGCGTCCGGTGGCGCAATATTCGCAAGGCATGCGCCAACGGCTGTCGCTGGCGCGGGCCCTTCTCAATGACCCCAAAGTCCTCTTGCTGGATGAGCCTTTTTCCAACGTAGACGTCCGTTCAGCGCGTGAGATGGTCACGCTTCTGGCGCAGATGCGTAGCACTGGAAAAACGATCTTCGTCGTCACCCACCAGGCGTCCCTGCTGGAAGGAACTGCCGACGAATTCGTCTGGATGGAAGCGGGGCAAATGACCAGTCGTACTCGCGAGCTGCGGGCGGTAGAGGCGCGATGAGCCAATCAGCGCGCGTCCCCTCCGGCGTAACTGCAGCCACGTTGGCCAAAGACCTGCGCCTGGAGTGGCGATCGAAAGACGCGGTCAACTCCATGTTGTTTTTCTCCCTGCTGGTGGTCGTGGTTTTCAGCTTTTCCTTCGATCCAAATGCCGAAGAATCGCGCCAGATCGCCGGCGGACTGGTGTGGGTGGCATTTCTCTTTGCCGCGGTGGTGGCGCTCAACCAGACCTGGGCGCGTGAGCTGCGCAATCATGTTCTCGACGCCTATCGGGTCTCGCCGGCTCCGGCCAATTCGCTGTTCATGGCCAAGGCGCTGGGCAACTTTATTTTTGTCGCGGTGCTGGAAGTCCTGATGACGCCGCTGTTCATCATGTTCTACAAGCTGCGAGCGCTCGGCCCGGCCTGGCAACTGATTCCGGTCGCGGCTCTGGGGACGTGGGCGCTGGTGGTGAATGGCACGTTCTTCGCCGCCATTTCGTTGCGCACGCGCAGCCGCGAGATCATGCTGCCGCTGCTATTGTTTCCGGTCTCGATCCCCGCGCTGTTGGCCATGGTGAACGCCACCACAGCGATCCTGACCGGCGAGCTTTCGGCCAAGTTCTGGATCGTGTTGCTTACTACTTATGACGTGGTGTTTACTATCGCTTGTCTGTTGTTGTTCGAGCTGGTCCTGAACGCCGAATAGAGCCGGCGCAAAATGAAGTCTGAATGACAGGCTGAATGAAAATGAAGCGGGTATTCCCGATCCTCGGCTTGTTGACAGCGGTCCTGCTGAGTTATGGGCTTTATGAAGCGCTGGTGGCCGCTCCAACGGAACAGACGATGGGCAACGTTCAGCGCATTTTCTATTACCATGTCCCTTCCGCGTGGACTGCGTTTCTGCTCTTCTTTATTAACTTTGTCTGCTCCATCCAATATCTGGTGCGTTCCAACCCGGTGGCTGACAGGATTACGAACTGGACGGTCATCGCGATCGCGATCGCAGCCTGCATTGTGGCGTTCGTGATTCGTCCGCTACCTGAGGGCATGGAGCCGTCCTCCGTAGCCACCACCGGGCTGGCCATTGCCGGCTTATATTTCCTTATCAAGAAATGCTTTTCCCAGACCAGGACGGACGCGCTGGCCGTGGTCACGGCCGAGGTCGGGGTCGTGTTCTGCACTGTGGTATTGGTGACGGGGCCGCTGTGGGCGCGTCCTGTGTGGGGCATCTGGTGGACCTGGGACGTACGGCTGACTTCCACCCTGGTGCTCTGGCTCATTTACATCAGCTACCTGATGCTGCGGCGGTTTTCGACGAGCGGCCAGACTCCGGTGCTGGCTGCGGCGTTAGCAGTTTTTGGCGCGCTCGACGTCCCCCTGGTGTACTTCTCCATATGGATTTTTCGTACCCAGCATCCCCAACCAGTGATCGGCGGCGGCGGCTCGATTGATCCGCGCATGCTGCATGTGCTGCTGATCAACTGGCTGGCCTTCCTCTGCTTTGCCGGACTGGTTTGCTGGTCGCGCTATCGTCTGGAGATTCTGCAAAGGGAAGTGGAAGAAACCCAGGCCCTCGAAGCGATGCTCGAACCCCGGAGCCAACGATGAATTTCCTCTACGCCGCCTACGCCGCTACCTGGATCATCCACATCGTTTATCTAGGCACACTGGTGCGGCGCTACCAGCGCCTGAGCCGTGAGATTGATGAGTTGAAGAAGAGGTAAGCGGGAGCCAGCACCTGGGAGGCAGCAGTTATTAGCCGAGGACTCGGCACCCCGGTCCGTTATCGAATTGAGTGATCATCGGGAGAATCATGCCAAAGACTTTCGCCTGCGTTCTATTGCTGGCCGTTGCCGTTTCGTCGCTTCTCGCAAAGGACAATGTTTTCCAAACTGTGAGCTGGCCCGAATCTGGCCAGACGGTCCTTCGTTTCAGCTTTTCGAAGTTCAAGGACGTCGGAGGGATGGGGAAAGAACATACGTATTTAGCAGAGCAACGCTAGGATCGGCGAAGGATACATCAATCTTGCCAATGTCGGGCCCGGCCAAACGGTCAAGTTTCAAATAACGCTTTCGGCCTCCGGTAATCCTGTTTCGATGGCAGTTTCGGCGAGTGCACCCCGCTCCCTGTCGATTACCGTTAACTCAGTGCCTCAGGGTGCCGTGCTCAAGGTCGACGGGCAAAGAGGCGGGCACCACACCGAAGATCATCGAGGTTGCCATTGGCAAGCATATGCTTGAATTCGGCAAGGAGGGCTTCAATTCGGGAAAGTTTCCACTTGAAATGACTTCCCACGATGCTTCTGGAGGAAGTGTCAGCTACGAACTGGGGAGTGCTGCGCACGACACGATAGAGTTGCGGGACGGGTCAATCTTGTCCGGCGACCTTATTTCAATCAACGGCATGCAAGTGCAGGTACGCATTGGCGGCAATACTCAGGCCTTCGACCGAAATCAGGTGAAAAGGATTCTACTAACCGAACGCGATCCAGTATCGAACTGAGTGCGGCCTACCGCATTCCGCTGCTGAACTCCGTTGCGGGATTGGAGCGCAGGAACTCATACTCTTCGATCATGGCGGCTACGCCTATGCTCGAAGCGGATTGCGAATTCTCTACTCGCACCACCCGCGCGGTGAAGCGCACCCGAACTGGTTCAGTCAGGGTTACGTGCGGGGGAAACGTCATGGTGACTTCGATGCGGGCGCCCTCGGCCAGAGGACGATCAAGATAGAAAAAGACGCCGCGGGCGCTTACATTCTGGGTTTCCGTCAACAGGTCGCGGAGACCATTACCCGCTACCCGGACCGATGCCGGTAGACGCATGTCGAAGCGACGCATGGTGCGCCGCTCCGGAGCGGGATGTTGCATCGAGTTTTCTCGTCGCAGATGCATGAACACAGACCCGGCCAATTTTCACCCCCAAATGGCGGGCACCACCCACTGACTGGAAGACGTGGTGCCAGATTTACTGATTCAGCAACAGTTTGCAAGCGCAAAAAGCGCGGGGAACAGACTCGGTTAATGCGTACAGCGGGGGGAGGGCCTCGGGGGAGGGATCCTCAAAATGCAGACTTGGGCCGAAACTTGGGTGATTGCACGCGCAGTGCCATCGAGCTTTGACGGCGTGACGCCTTCTTGGCTCATATGACCGAATGAGTTGCGCTTAAGATCCCAGCTTTCTCACAACGATCCGAGTGAAAGAATTTGCAGACGAACGGCGTTCTCCCGGCCCTGGTGTCCCAGTTTTCCTATGTCGGAGCCGAGTTTTGCGCTGGCAATCGGCATCTTAAGTGGTTGCTCGTTGCATCTGACCTTCGCAGGGTGTGGGAATTGTGCGCGGCTTGACAGGCTATCCGTCAGATGTTTAAGTAGTTACTTATTTTTTGCCCTTATTCTGGTGACAAGTACGCATGCCGCTCGGCGGACGCGATGCTGTCTGTGTGCCGTTTTTCTTCCTCTCCATGAATCGGGATATTCGGAGGAGCGAGTGAAATTGAATTTCCGGGAGTTGGGAACAGGATATTGTCCTGTCCTGCTGTCGTTCGGGTTGCTGCTCCTGTTGGGCGGTTTAGCTCTGCACTCAGGCGTTCCGCTATCAAAACAAGCCGTTTCGGGAGGGAACCAGTCGACCCTGGAGGCCTTTGCCGCCCCTGATCTCGCCGCGAACCACCCCGCAGTGTCTGTGGATCTTGGCCAACTTCCTCTAGGATTCGAGCCGAATCAGGGGCAAACCGATCCTCAGGTCAGGTTTTTGGCGCGTGGCGCCGGCTACGGAGTGTTCTTGACGGCGGACCAGGCCATCCTGACCCTCCGCTCGCCAGCGAAGAGTTCAGCAGTTGTGCATATGCAGCTGGCGGGTGCAAACCCGGCCGCTACGGCGACTGGAACCAGCCAACTTCCCGGCAAGAGCAACTATTTCATTGGCAATGATTCAGCGAAGTGGCATAGCGGCGTTTCCCAGTTTGCGCGAGTCCGCTATGAGAGTGTTTATCCCGGAGTTGACCTGGTGTACTACGGCAACCAGGGGCAACTCGAGTACGACTTCGAAGTTGCTCCGGGTGCGGACCCCAGTCAAATCGGGTTTCGGTTTCACGGCCAGGAAAGTGCAAATCTGAATCTGGATGATAGCGGCGATCTGATTCTGGCCGCCGGCGGCAATAAGGTCCGGCTGAAGGCTCCACGGATCTACCAGGAGTTCGGCACGGAGCGGCGACCGGTCGCGGGTCACTTCGTGTTGCAGCAGGACGGCAGAGTTGGCTTTGAGCTCGCGGCCTATGATCGCCGCCGGACGCTGGTGATTGATCCGGAATTGACCTATTCGACGTATTTCGGCGGCAGTCTCGCCGAGTCCTGTTCCGCTATTTTAGGAGTCGTATCGCCGCCTTCGGGGTGCCCGGCCATTGCCATCGACCCCTCGTCCAACATTTACATCGCAGGCTCGACTACGTCTCCGGATTTTCCGGTGGTTCCGCCGGTCGCCACTCCGCCTTCAGCATTTCAGCCTGCGATTGCTGCGGCTCCCGACGTTTTCGTCACCAAATTAAACGCGACCGGCTCGGCGGTCTTGTTCTCCACCTACCTGGGCGGCGACAACGTGGACACTACCGCCGGCGTGGCGGTGGACACCGCTTTTGACGTAGTGGTGGCAGGTACGACCGCCTCCAGTAATTTTCCGGTCAGTACTTCGTCGGCATTCCAGGCCGCTCCCACAAATACGAACCAGCATGCGTTTGTCAGCGTGCTGAGTTCGACGGGAGAGAATCTTCTTTACTCCACCTATCTTTCGGGTAACGGGGCAGAGTCCGCTCGCGGAGTGGCCTTGGATCCGAGAAACAAGATCTACGTCATCGGCACCACTACCTCGAAGGACCAGCCTGACGCAACCCATTCGTTCCCCGCCACGCTGGGCGCGATTCAAGTGGCTTCGCTGGGGAACAGTCAGTTCTTCGTCAGCAAGATTGACCCTACGCTCATCGGATTTCCCAGCTTGGTCTACTCCACATATTTTGGCGGAGGCAATCCTATCGACGGATTGACGTTGGGGGGCGGCATCGCCGTGGATGCAAACTCGAATGTCTACATCACCGGTGGCACCAATTTTCAGCACACCGGGAGCACAGCCACGGATTTTCCCATCCTCAACGCCTTCCAGGGCTGCCTGGATACGCCTTCGACTACCACGACTACGACCACGAATTGCGTAACGCCTGCGTCCCCGATACCAACGGACGCCTTTGTAGCCAAGCTGAATCCCGCGGCTGCGGCAGGGGCACAACTGCTCTACTCCACTTATTTGGGTGGCACCGGAAATGATGCGGGATTCGGCATTGCCGTGGATTCCGGCCTGAGTGCATATATCACCGGGTCGACTTCCTCTACGGATGTCACGATCCCAAGCGGCACCACGCCTTTACAAAGATGCTTGAACAGTCCCACGAATCCGTCGCCCTGTCCGGCCGGCGTCACCGCCAGCGACGCTTTTGTCGGCAAGTTCGGGACGCCGTGCACCGGTTCGACCTGCACCACCACGGCCGTGCCTTTTACCTACTTCTCCTACCTGGGCGGTTCCGGTGACGACGTCGGTTTAAGCATCGCGGTAGACACCCTGCAGGGTGCGCGCATTGCCGGTTGGACCAGTTCGACGAACTTTCCGACTCCCAACAACAACAACGTCCAGCCCGCCACTGGCGGAGGGGTGGACGCATTTGCGTCGCGCATTGATACCACGGCAAGTTCGACGGTCGCACTCGGGCACTACGGCACATATCTCGGAGGCGCGGCCAACGATTTTGGGACCGGCATCACCGTTGATGCCCAGGGCAGCAGCTATATTGTGGGTGAGACTGCCTCGGGTAACTTTCCCAAGGCGAACCCGATCCAGGCAAACATAAATGGCACTAGTGACGCATTTGTAACCAAGTTGGGCCCGGCCCTGAGCCTGACCGTAACAGAAGCCGTGACTCCGCTTACAGTGGGTGTTGGCAATAACGCAACCTTCACCTACACCATCACGAACAACGGGGACCTGACCACCGGCATCATTTTTACGGATGTGCTGCCGTCGACCGCCACTTTTGTTTCTGCCAACGCTTCTCCTGGCCAATCCAATTGTCCGGCACCGACAAACAGCATCGTGACTTGTACGGTCGGAACCTTAAACGGTGGAGCGATTGGAACCGTAACTGTCGTGCTGGCCCCGACCTTGCCCGCTCTCCCGCTCCAACCTGGTTCTGTGAGCGATGGCGGGAAGGTCAGTATTTTCGGTACGTCGAAGGTCTTCACGCCGGCTGCGCCGGCTGTCGCGGCCGTCAATAATTTCGGTGTCGGTGTTTCTCCAACGACGGCAACCGTGGCCGCTGGCATACCCGCCAGCTTTACGGTCACCGTCACGCCTACCGGAAACATTCCGAATACGGTCACGCTATCCGCGTCGGGCGCGCCCACCGGCGGCACGACGTCATTTCCTAACGGCACCTCATTTACCAATTTGAGCAGTGGGGCGCAAAGCCGGCAGCTGGTGGTCAACACGACGGCACGCGTGACTACGCCGGCCAGCCTTTTCCCGGTTAGCAGACCTTTTTATGCGGCGTTTTTACCCGTCTCAGGATTGGCGCTGCTGGGCGCCGGCATCGGAGGAGGGAAGAAGTCGCGACGGCGGCGTGCGCTGATGGCGGTGCTGCTGGGTTGCTTCTTCGCGCTGGTCATGTTCCAGATTGCCTGTGGTTCCAAGAGCACGACCACCACAACCACGGGGACTCCGGCCGGCACTTACAATCTCACCGTGACCGCAATTTCGGCCGCAGCCAGTCGGACACAGCAGATCGTGCTGGTGGTGCAGTAGGAGGTGGAATCGAGTTTCTGGTTTCCAAACCGGGAGCTGTCTCCTCTAGTAATTTGCGTCAAATGGGTTCGTGACCAGCCCACTCGGTCTGTAAACTCGGCGGCCGCATTAAGGTTTGCATCACCACGCAATACTGTTCCGTTTTCTCCCGCAATCCGCGCAGTTGTTCCGGCGTCGCCTCAGGCGCGGCAACATCAAAATTAAGACGGATACTCTCAAAGCCGACAGGCACCTCTTTCGATATGCCAAGCGTGCCTCGGAGGTCCAAATCTCCCTCCACCGTGACCGCAATGCGTTCGGTTGGAATGCCCATGGCTGCAGCCACCATCTGACAGGTGATCTGCGCACAAGCCGCGAGTGCCCCCAGCAAAAGATCACCGGAACAGGCACCGGCACCGGCGCCGCCGACTCCCTTGTGGGCCTCGGCTTGATAGATGGCGCGTCCAATATCAACTGAGCACGACACCGGAACGTCCGTCTGCCCACCTTTCGCCTGGAGCGTGATGCGCGAGGCATTAGGATCACTGCGGTATTGCTCTTTCAGTGGCTTTTGAAGCGATCGAAGATCCATGGCTACCTCATTTTATTTTTCGCTGACAGCTTTGGCCAGATAGTGACGTTCGACCAATCCCACCGTCGTCATCCTGAGAGGCATCAGTCTCGAAGAGCCTGCCTTGAGCGAAGCCGAAAGGGATCTTGCGCCTACTATCACAACTGCCGACCCAACTGCATGTCCGCTTCACGCAAGATCCTTCGCAAGCTCAGGATGACGGCTCACATCAGAGGCAGACATTCAAGACTGAGTCGCTACTTTCGGCCCCGGTGTCTTGAAGCCGCACCACCTGCTTGCTAGGATATAACCAAGTCAGGGAGACGCTCTCATGCCCAAGTTCGTCATCGAACGCGATGTCCCGGGCGCTGGAAATCTATCCGACGCCCAATTGCGGGAAGTCTCCCAAAAATCGGTCAACGTTCTGAAGGGAATGGGTTGCGAAATCCAGTGGCTTCATAGCTATGTTACCGGCGACAAGGTGTACTGCGTTTACCTTGCCCCGGACGAAGCGACTATTCAGGAACATGCGCGTCGCGTCGGCCTTCCCGCGAACCGCGTCTCCGCGGTGCGCCGGCTCCTTGATCCCTCAAGCGCGGAGTGAGCGCCTCGATTTCAAAGCATCTCGACTTCCTCACCAACACCTTCAGCTTGCCTCGGCCTCGGTTCGGCCTGAAGAAGACACAGACTCGGGCGTCAGCACTTCCTCAATCGCTTCATCCATCGGCAAAGCCCAGCCCTCTAACCAGGCTGTCACGCCTGCGGTGTCGGTCAATGCCTGCCGTGCGGGATGCAGTGTTGCTTCCAGTTTCGCCTGTTCCGTCGGTGTAAGGGGAGCACCAACATCCTGGCGCAGAGCCGCCGCCGCACCTGCCAGCCGCAGCGAACGCTCTGTTTCGGCTCGAGCCGCCGCCGAGCATGCGAAACACTCAAGCAGGCGGGCAATTCCGCGTTTGTGGTCCAGTTCCTGGAAAATCTTTATGCTTTCCCCGTACCGCGTGTGCGCTGCGGAATAATTCCGCTCCTCTCTGGCCAGGTTCCCCAGATCGGCCAGCGTGCCCGCAATACCCCAGCGATCGCCAAGTTCCCGAAAAATTGCCAGGGCCTGTTCGTACAATGTTCTCGCCGCTGCGATGTCACCCTGATCGCGAGCCACATCCCCCTGGTGGTTTATCGACCAGGCGACGCCCATCCGATCTCCCAGCGCCTGAAAGATTGAGAGACACTCGGCATACAGGGAGCTTGCGCGGCCATTGTCGCCCTGGATTTTGGCAACACTCGCCAGGTTACTGAGAGAACGCGCGACCGCTTTGGGGTCGCCTGACTCCCGCCAAAGCGCCAGGCTCTCTTCGAACAGAGAGCGCGCAAGCGGGAGGTCACCCCGGTCCCGGGCATTGACCGCCAAGGCGTTCAGAGAAACCGCGGCGCCCCGCGTGTCACCCAGCTGGCGCGCGATGTCCAGGCTTTCCTGGACCAGTACACCCGCCGAGACGTAATCTCCCTGCTCGACGGCAAGCACACCTGCGGCGAAAAGCGCGCGCGCCCTCGCCTTCGTGGGAGCCGCCGCACCTGGGAGTTTCAGCAGCTTGCCCAGCCGGCCCCGGCCTTCGGCGAGATACTCGCGCATCTCCCAAAAACGAAACAGGGCGGTGCCGAGGCGCAGACCCCACTCCGCATCTCCGGTTTCCGTCAGCCACTCCACCCCGGCACGAAAATTGGCATGTTCCAGGGTGAAGCGTTCCAGCCATTCTGTCCCTTCCGCGCTTTCCTCTGAAGCCTGCTCTTCTGCCAGCACCAGGCAGTAGGCGGCATGGGCCCGCTTGGTCAGGGCCTTCTCCCCGCTGGCTTCCAGTTTTTCCAAAGCGTACTCGCGAACCGTTTCCAACATCCTGAAGCGCGGTTCACCCTTTGCGTGCTCGACCTGCTGCACCAGACTCTTGTCCACTAAGGATGCCATGCCATCGAGCAGGTCCAAATCGAGATCGCCTTTGGTGTCGCAGACCGCTTCCACGCCTTCCAGATTGCATCCGCCCACGAATACCGACAATCTGCGAAAAAGATTCTGCTCGGCCGCGCTCAGCAGATCGTAGCTCCAATCCATCGCCGCGCGCAGCGTCTGCTGCCGTTGCGGCAGGTCGCGCGCGCCGCCGGTCAACAGCTGCAACCGGTTTGCCAGGCGGGTCAGCAGGGAAGAGGGCGAAAGAACCTTGACCCGGGCGGCCGCGAGCTCGATGGCGAGAGGCAAGCCATCCAACCGGGCGCAAATTTCGGCAACGGCGGCCGCATTTTCTCGATTCAGTGCAAAATCTGGTTTGGCTGCGACGGCGCGTTGCACGAATAGCGCGACCGCCGGGTACTGTGACAGGGCCTCAACCGAGGGGATGGACCGCGAATCCGGCAGCGCAAGCGGCGCCACCGGAAATTCATGTTCTCCGTACAGGTGCAGTGCAGCGCGACTCGTGACTAGGATCTTAAGATCGGGACCCATGACCAGGAGTTCCGCCACGGTTGGGGCTGCCTCAATCAAGTGCTCGAAATTGTCCAGCAGAAGCAGCATCGGTGCGCGTGCTGAATCCTGCAAATTATCCTTGAGTAGCTCGATTGGCGACTGACCTCCAGTCTCCCGTATCGCCAGCGTCTGCACGATCAAGGAAGCGATCGACCCGGGATCGCACAGCGGAGAGAGGGGTACAAAATGAATGCCACCGGGAAAGTATTCGACCAGGCCACTCGCCACCTCCACTGCGAGGCGCGTCTTGCCGATCCCGCCCGGACCGGTGATCGTGACCAGGCGCACGTCCGCACGGAGCAGCAGTTCTTTGGCGGCATCGACTTCCTTCTCTCGCCCCACAAATCCGGTACGTTGCACCGGAAGATTGGTTGGGCGGGCCTCCAACTGCTTGCTGGGCTTCTCCGAGAAGCGGTCGCGAATGGCTGCAAGTTCCCTTGCCAGCTCCCGGGTCGAAAGGTAGCGTTTGTCGGGCTCTTTGGCCAGACACCTTTCGATGACCCAACACAAGGGGGCTGGGGCATCGGAGTTCTGCGCTCCGAGCGGTTCGGCTTGCTCCCGGAGAATGGCTACCAGTGTCTCCGCCGTAGTATTTCTGCGGAAGGCCAGTTTGCCGGTCACCATCTCGTAGAGCACCAGTCCGAAAGAAAATTGGTCTGACCGGAAATCCAGCCGACCGCCGCTGACCTGCTCAGGCGACATGTATTGCATGGTTCCCATGACCACACCGGGTCGAGTCTGCAACGCGATCGTGGGGCTCGTCTCCGATAGCTCCCCACTGGGCAAAGTGAGCTTGGCCAGACCAAAATCCAGGATCTTCACGAATCCATCATTCGAGACCATCAGATTCTCGGGCTTTAAGTCGCGGTGCGCGATGCCCGCTTCATGCGCCTTGGTCAGGCCGTCCGCCGCCTGCGCCGCGATTTCAATGGCTTTTCGGATTGGCAAGCCGGCGACCATTAGCTCACGCACTGTCTTCCCTTCGACCAGTTCCATCGCGATGTAGTGCGTGGATCCGTCCCGTCCGAGTTCGTAGATGGTAATGATATTGGGGTGATTGAGGGCTGACGCCGAGCGTGCTTCCTGCTCGAAGCGCCGCAGGCGATCACTGTCGGCGGAGAACGCCGGAGACAGAATCTTGATCGCAACCGAGCGATCTAGGCGCGTATCCTGCGCCCGGTACACTTCGCCCATTCCGCCCGCGCCCAGCGGGGCGGTGATCTCGTAGGGCCCGAGTCTGGTGCCAGGGGAGAGGACCATGCCGCCCACGATTATATTCCCCGGGACGTATCTCACCGGAGTCCGATGGCGGACGAATTGGCTCGGTGGAGAGAGCGAATGAAGCTAGGCGCCAGCGGTGAGCTTGTGGCTCTTCGACTGCGCGATGCCGTACTGGCGGATCTTGTAGAGCAGAGCCTTGTAGCTGATCTGAAGCAGCGCAGCCGCTTGCTTGCGGTTCCAGTTGGTCTGGTCGAGTGCTTGCCGGATGGCTTCTGCTTCGGCTTCGTCCTTGGCGCTGCGCGCTACAGACTTTAGTCCGCCGCCAGGCTCTGCGGGACCGTGCGCCGCTTCAGGTCTCACGCCGTGGCCGTCATCGCGTGGCTGCAGTTCCTGAATCGCCAGTTTCTCGTCACCCAGCACCAGGTAACGCTTGATGAAGTTGTTCAGCTCGCGCAGGTTGCCCGGCCAGGAATAGTCCTGACAGGCCTGCAGCATATTGGGGGTGAGCGGCAGCGGGGGCCGCGCGTACTGCTCCGCCATGCGAGACATGAAATGCTTCAGCAGAACGGGGATTTCTTCCTTGCGCTCCCGCAGCGGCGGCAACTGCATGGTGAAAGCATTCAGGCGGTAGTAAAGATCTTCACGGAGACGCTTGCTCGCCAGGGCTTCAGGAATATTGATGTTCGTCGCGGCCAGGATGCGGACATCCACTTTAATCACTGACCGGCTGCCCAGCCGGGAGAATGTCTGGTCCTGCAAGACGTGCAGCAGCTTGGCTTGCAACAGGGCCGGCATCTCGCCGATTTCGTCGAGCAGAATTGTGCCCTTGTTGCAGAGTTCGAATTTTCCCGGCTTGGCGTGAGTAGCGCCGGTGAACGCGCCAGCCTCATGACCGAACAGCTCGCTTTCCAGCAAATCGCCGGGAACGGCCGCGCAATTCACTTTCAAAAATGTGCGATGGGCGCGCGGAGACAGCTTGTGGATCAGCCTCGCTACCACTTCCTTGCCCGTGCCGCTTTCTCCTAGCATAAGGACGGGAATATCCACGTTGGCTACGAGCGCTGCCTGGGAGCGGATCTTGCGCATGGCGGGACTGGCTGCCACAAAAAACACGTCGTCGTAAAGCTCTTCTACCTCGCCCGGCAAATTCTGCTGGTTTTTTCCCAGACACTGATCGATGACCGTGGTCAATTCGGCCTTCTGGAATGGCTTGGTCAGATAGTCCTGCGCTCCCAGCCGGATGGCTTGCACCACCTTGCGGGTATCGCTGACGCAGGAGAGCATCACCACTTTCAGTCCTGGTACTAACTGGCGTAACTGCTCGAGCGTCTGCAAGCCGTCAATTCCCGGCATCAGCAGATCCAGAAGGACCAAGTCAGGGCGCAAACCCTTCTCTACCTGCTGCAAGGCCTCTTCGCCAGTGGATGCGGTCTGCACACTATAGTCATCCACTTCAAGCAAGGTGCGGATGTAGCGCAGCATTCCGGGTTCGTCATCGACCAATAAGATGTTGACCGCTTCGGTCATTTATTCTTTCCTTTGCTGGGTGCAGCGGCGACTGGTTTGAGCGGGAGGATAAATGAGAATTTCGCGCCTGCCCCAAGTTCACTCTCTACCCAGATCTTCCCGCCCATGGCGCTCACCAACCGGCGCGCTATGGCTAGTCCCAGTCCCATGCCCTCAGTTTGCGCTTCGTTCTGCGGCAAACGAAAAAAATCGTCGAAAACCTCGATGTGATACTCGGCCGGAATTCCCGGTCCGGTGTCGGAGACGCTGACCTTCACTGAGTTGGGCAGAGGATCGTTCTGCCGCCGCCGTTCGCTCGAAATCGCCGAGCTGTCAGGCTTGCGACGCTCCCACATGTAGGGCTCGGCGTGCAGCCAGACCGTTCCTCCGGCCGGCGTGAACTTGGAGGCATTCTCCAGCAGATTTGAGATCACGCGCTGCAGCTTGGCCGAATCAAAGGCTAGCTCCGGTAGTTTCTCGTTGGCCAGAAAGTAGAGCGCCAGACCCCGCTCCTGAAAACGGTGCGACCACAGGCGGCAGACCTCGGACAGGCAGGGATTCACGTTGCCCGTCTCGTAGCGCATCTTCATCTCGCCCGTCTCGAGGACGCTGTAACTGAGAAAATCCTGGATGAAGCTCTGCAGGCGTTGGCCGCTGGCACTCATATCGGCGAGGATCTCCCGCTGCCGCTCGTTGAGTGAGCCTAACTTCTCATTCTGCAGCAGTTCGATGTATCCGTTCAGGATCGCGAGGGGTGTCTTGAGATCGTGTGCGGCCGATGCCAGGGCATTAGTGGTGCGTCCGGAACGCTCCCGCAACTGGTTGTATTCCCGGAGCAGGTCGTCGTAGGTGAGGGGGTCTCCGGCAGGTCGCTGGGCCGGAACAGACGCTGTTCCAGCGACCCCAGGCTCCGCTTCCCGAAACACAAGCGCTTTTTCTGGCACCACTCCCATATGTGGAAAACTCACTGCATTGGCTTGTACGGGGAGGGGACGAAAATGCCCAGCGTATTTAATTTAAGTGCTGCCAAATCGTATGACAGCGCCTTCCCGCTGTCAACGGAAAATGCAACTCCTTGGTACTGGATGAGCAAAACCTTGCACTCCTAAGCGCTTCATAGATCGTCACTAAATGCCGTTTGCAGGGCGAACATAGAGAGAAAACAGCTACGGCCTGATTGGGCTGTAATGGCGGAGTTATAGAGGAATCACCCCGGATTCTCCGGGTTTCTTAGGGGCAATGACAACCTGGACACGGCTGGTTTGGCCCCCAAGGTGCGGTAAGTAGGATTATCTCGTGTTTGAAGAGGCCGGTTTGAAGCGTCCGAATCTCGCAGCAGAACGCCGTAAGTGGCCGCGTCTCCCCATCGCCATACCGGTATTTGTGCGCAGCCGGGACGAAAAGGGCAAGGAGATTCTGGAGTTCGCCACTGCACTTAACATTTCGGCAGGTGGCGCCTTGGTCGCGGTGCGTCGCTCTTTGCCGCTCTCCACGCAGGTTTTGCTGGAGATCCCCAGTGCGCCACTGGCCGTCGCGAATTCTTTGCCTAAGGCAGCCCGCAATTTGCGGGCGCGAACTTTGCGGGTCACGCATGCCGATGGCTATCATCTGGTGGGCCTTAAATTCTCCCGTCCGCTGGTAGGCCCACCCGCCTCCGATACCTCCCGCCTAAGGAAAGGCGCTTCCGCGCTGTGAAAACATTTTCCCATAGATCCCATAGCTTTTAAGGCCGGCGTACAGTTCTCAGCAGATGCTATTGGATCAGGAACCCGATGTACCGGAGTCCTGTAACTCGATAAATACAAACAGGTTAAATATATTCTAAAGGCCCAGAGCCGAGCTTGGCTCGGTTTGGCTCTTGGGGTGCACATCAAGGCGTGTACCAACGGGCCATGGGGCCACTTGATTACTCATGACAACTATTCCTTCCGTCACTTCGCTGGCTACTTCACTCGGGGAGTTTCCTCCCGAGGCTGTGATTTTCGGTCGCTCTGAAGTCATGCAGTCGCTGCGTGACCGCATGGACAAAGTCGCGAGCGCCAACGTTCCGGTCCTGATCCAGGGCGAAAGTGGCACCGGCAAAGACATTATTGCCCGCATGATCCATGGGCTTTCCCCGTGGCGCAGCGGTCCCTTTGTGAAGGTTAACTGCCCGGCAATCCCGGGTACCCTGCTCGAAAGCGAGCTCTTCGGATACGAAAAAGGGGCATTCACTGGCGCCTACGGATCGAAACCTGGACGCGTGGAGATGGCCCATCGCGGCACGCTGTTTCTCGACGAAATCTCTGAACTCGACCTGGGTCTGCAGTCCAAGCTCCTGCAGTTGCTGCAGGACGGTCAGTTCTGCCGTATCGGCGCCCAGGAGGACAAGAAAGTTGAAGTGCGCGTCGTCTGCGCCACCAACCGGGTGTTGGAAGCGGAAATCGAAAGCGGCACCTTCCGTCAGGATCTGTTTTATCGCATCAACGTAGTCAATCTGCAGATGCCGCCTTTGCGGGAGCGCAAAGGGGATATTCCCGACCTGGTCACGTACTTCCTGGAGTACTACAATCGCAAATACAACTGCCGCGCCCGAACTCTTTCAGGCGATCTGATGACGGCCTTGCAGAAACACCACTGGCCGGGCAACATTCGCGAACTCGAGAACCTGATCAAGCGCTACGTCATCCTGGGCAACGAGGAAGTCATCAGCAGCGACCTGGTGGCGCACCAGCAGGAATTTCCCACCCTCGACTTGAACTTCGAGGGGCCGATCGCGTTGAAGGTGATCACCCGACAGGCCACTCGCGAACTGGAGCGCAAGGTCATCCTGAAGGTTCTGCAGGCCCACCATTGGAATCGCAAGCAAGCGGCCCGCGCCCTCAGCATCAGCTACCGAGCTCTCCTCTACAAGATTCGCGATGCCGGACTGCCTCCCAACCGGTCGTCGCGCCGCCGGGTGGACCCACTTCCCGCGCAGGACGTCGCCGCCGACTGAGGCTGGTGTGGGGCGGACACTCTTGTCCGCCGCCTTTAACTTTTGACTTGGCCATCCGGGCCACGGACGACTCCGCACGAGCGAGGACGCTCGCGCCTACATAACCTCAAAACCTTAAAAGCGGCGGACAAGAGTGTCCGCCCCACCGTCCTGCGCCAGTGCTATAGTTTTTCTGTTTATTTCCTAATCCTCATTCCCCGAGGCGAACTGTGAAAGGTGATCCCAAAGTCATTGCAGTCTTAAGCGAAGTACTCAAAGCGGAATTGACCGCCATCAACCAATATTTCCTGCATGCGGAAATGTGCGAAAACTGGGGTTACGAAAGGTTGGCCAAGCACACCCGGGTCGAATCCATCGAGGAGATGCAGCACGCCGAAAAGCTGATCGAGCACATTCTGTACCTCGATGGCACGCCGAACATGAGTGACTACTTCAAGATCAATATCGGACAGAACGTAAAACAGCAATTGGAGTTTGATCTCCAGGTCGAATACGATGCCGTGAAACGTCTGAATACCGGCATCGAAACCTGCGTCAAAGCTGGAGACAACGGTTCACGGGATCTACTGGAAGGAATTCTCACCGACGAAGAAGAGCATATCGACTGGCTGGAAGGTCAGCTCCACGCGATCAGCCAGATGGGGCTGGAAAATTACCTGGCCCAGCAGCTACACGAAACCGAGAAGTAGATGTAGGTGCGAGCGTCCCGCTCGTGCTGTAGCGCCACGGACGGCTCCGCACGAGCGTGGACGCTCGCCCTACATTACTCTCACACTCTCCAATAGTCCGGCCGCCACTGAGTGACCGCCTTCTTGATCTCGTCCCGGGACAATTTTTCCGACAAGGCCCTTGCAGTCAGGGCAGGGAGTTCGGCGTCGGAGGCAAAGCGCAGCCCTATAAGTTGTGATTCCGAGAGCTCAACAATGTGGGCGCGCAAAGGCCGGTCCACCAGAATCGCCAGCCGCAGCCGCTCCTCCAGGCGGATGACCCTGTCCTGTACTTTCAACGTATACATTCGAATCTTGAGTACCGCTGTGGTGGCCGCAACCATGAACACAACCAGCCAGGCGGCATGCAGACCCGGGTGCCTGACCAGATCCACGATCGCGATGATCACGGTAACCGCAAACACCGGCAGAACGAAGAAGTGGAACGGGGGATCAAAGCGGGCGTGATTGGAAAGACTTTGAGGTACTTTCTCAGCCATGGAATGCTCCTGTTTGGTGATGCTATAAAAAATGTAGGCGCGAGCGTCCACGCTCGTGCGGAGCCGTACGGGGCGCTGCAGCACGAGCGTGGACGCTCGCGCCTACATCAAAACCTGGCGCTACTGCTTTTTCTTTTTCCCGAACAGGCCGCCCAGTGCGTCTACGGGAGAGGGAGAGCTTCCGGAGGAATTCTTGCCTCCTACCAGTCCTCCCAAGGCGCCGCCTGAATGAAAAAGGGAATGCCGTTCCCCTTGCCACCGCTGCCGCCGATGCCAGCCAATTGCGTAAGCCCGGTCACCACGCCGCCGGAAAGGTTGGCGTTCATCTTGTAATCAAGCGCTCCCGCCGGGCTGATGGTTCCAGTTCCTGTGACCGTGCCGAGAGCGGGAATCGTCAGGTTGATGTTCTGCGTGCGCACGCCCTCGGGGGCCACGCGCGCATCCGTGCTCAGATTTTGGATGGAAGTGTCCGATCCACTCTGCGATCCGGACAAAGCTGAAATGGCGGACATTTTGGATGAGAGGTTGAAGCCCGCCAGCTTGGTTTGCGCCAGGCGAATCGGGCCGACGATCACCAACTTGTCAACCGGCCCCGAAATTCCAACATTGACGGAAAGGGTCCCGCCCTGGAGTTTTGATCCGGAAGGCAGAACGATGCCGAGTGCAGGCAGCATGGTCTGGAGGTCGTCCACCGGCATGCCGTCGGCATTGAGCTTCATGTTCAATATCGTGGACTCGCCCTGGCTCTGATAAGTGCCGCTGAGCTTGGCCAACGCCTTGCCCAGCGAAACGTCGCCCTGGGTGAGCGTCCCACCCTCTTTTTTCAGGTCGTAATCCGTGGCGTATTTCACCGTAACGGGTTGGCTGGCCGGCGAGCCCTTGACTGCAAGCTTAAGCTTGGCCGCTTTGAGCGTCCCGCTGGTGCGCAGAACCTGTCCGTCGGAGTTGAGTGTGCCGTCGAAGTCGGCGACACCGGCAATTCCGGTGGAGGGGTCAACGAATCCCGAAGCAGTCAGGTCCAGGCCCTTAACGTTGATTTGCGCCTCGATCGGACTTGCCGAAACGTCGGTGGAGTTGATCGGGCCCGCCTTGCCATCAAGTTTCGCGGTTCCTCCAGCGGGAAGATTCGCGGTGATAGTGAAGGGAAACTGCGACTTGGGCGAAAAGTCGCGCACGCTGATGTCCACGTTGTCGTAGACATGAGGTTTGATCGAGGAGTTCGCCCGGTTTACTGACAGGCGGCCATCTTTCACGTCGAGCTTGCTAACGGAGAGATCGGGTGTGGACGACGGTCCACTGGCCGCAGCCGGTTTCGCGGTAGCTTCGGACTTGCTGCCCAGGCTCGAGAAGTTCCACTTTCCGGAGGCATCTCGCAGCAAAGCAATCTCAGGCTTGTCCAGCGTGATATCGGTGACGTGCAAGGCCTTGGAGAAGATCAGTGGCATCACTTCCACACCCACCTTCAGCGATTTGGCACGAATGAAGGGATCCTTGCTGTACGCAGGATCATCGGCGATCGACAAGTCCTCGGCCGAGACGCTTCCGGAGAGGACGGAAAGACTGAGATTGCCGACTTTCACCTCCCGGCCGAGCGCTTCGGTAAGCGCCGATTCAAGCTTGGGGCGGAAGCTGTTTACATTGATCAGAAAGGGAAGGGCAATGGCGACGAGCAGGAGGACTACAACGACGATCCCGATAATTTTCAGTGCTTTCATGACAGGAACTCCTTCACTAACTTTAAACCTTTTGAGAGAGCCGACGAGGCGGTGGAGTAAGCCGCGAGTGGCCCACAGTCTACCAAAAAAGCGGGACTACTGTGGCTCCTGCGTCAGCTCTGGATTGGGTGTGGGGCCGCCATAGAGCTCTTTCTGTCGTTTGTCCCGTTGCTCATTCATCACCTTCGTGGTGGCACTCATCTCAGCGCGGGCTTCCTGGGTCCGGCCCAGGCGTTGCAGCAATTGCCCGCGTAGATAGTGGACGCTGGAACTCCCAGGATCGAGTTTGACCGCAGCATCAATCTCGGCCAGGGCCTGAGCGTATTTCCCTTCATCCTGGTAAACCCGAGCTAATTGGTAGCGAGAGCTGGCCAGCGACGGATCGAGACGCAATGCCTTGCGCAGGTCGCTCTCCGCTTCCTGGTTGTTCCCGAGTAGCGCGTAGACCAATCCCAGTTGGTCGTAGTTGTAGGCCACGTCGGGCTCGATGGCTGCGTCCTTGAGAAACTCCTCTTTGGCCCGCGCCAGTTCTTGTTTCTTGTAGTAAGCGATTCCCAGATTAAAGTGGACGAACGGGAGTTTCGGATTGGCCTTGACGGCGAGTTCGAGCTCCTTGATGGCCTCGTCATACTCTTCGCGGTTAATGTGGGCCTTGCCCATCAGAAGATGCAACTCGGCAGAGTCCTGGCCGGTTTCGACGAGGCTGCCCAGTGCGCGCTGCTCGAGCTCGGTGTGCCCGGATTTTCCGGCGGCAATGCCCAGAACGTATAGATAGTTCAATTGATTCGAAGCTTGCGGCCAGAGCGGTTCGAGCATGCTGGTAGCATCGGCATAGCGTTCGGTGAAGAAGTAGCACAGTCCGAGCAGGTAGCGTGCCTGATAGGAATCCAGCGCGTCGTGCACTACGGATTCAAAGGGAGGAATGGCGGCGAGAAAGTTGTTCTGCCGATAGTAGGCCAGGCCGATGTTGAGACGAATTCCTGGGATTTGCGGTGCCAGGCTTTCGGCTTTATGCAGCATTTCGAGTGCCTGCGGCCATTGCTTGCGCCGCATGTAGATCACGCCCAGATTGGCGTAGGCGCCGGCGGCCTGTGGGTCCTGCGCCAGCATGCCACGAAAACAACGCTCGGCCAGGTCGAGACTGTTTTTCTTCAGAGCGGCGTCGCCCTGCTGAAATAGTTGCTGAGGGCTGAGAGTCTGCGATTGCGTAGGCGCAGGCTGGGTCTTCGCGCCGAACGGGAACGCGAATAGCACGAACAGGACGAACAAAACCGGGACGAGGAGCCTTGACAGTGATTTCACTCTGCTGTAGTGTCCGCCAGCGACGGCCTGAAATTCAAGCTGGCAATTAGCAATTGCCAACTAGCTAAGTGCCGAGTGCTAATTGCGCATTTCTTATGGTCAAGACTTCAGTGATCACCATTCGCGACGTGGCCAAGGAGAGTGGCTTTTCCTCGACCACTGTGTCCATTGTCCTCAATGATGCTCCTTTGGCGCGTTACATTCCGCCGGCGACCAAGAAGCGAATTGAGAAAGCAGCTAAAAAACTTGGTTATCGTCCCAACCTGTTTGCCCGTTCGCTGCGCAGCAAACGTAGTCATACCGTCGGCGTGATGGTGTTCGACATGACCGATCCGTACTGCACGCTGATTCTGCGCGGCATTGAGAACTCTCTTTACCAATCGTCCTTCCTGCCGATTCTGACCGATGTGCATAACGAACGCAGCCGGTTCGAGCGCTATCTGGAGATGCTGCTGGATCGTCGCGTGGAAGCCTTGATCGTCCTGGCCAACTGGTTGTTTGTGGATATTGATGTTTTGGCCGATCTTGAAAAGAGCAGTATTCCCAGCGTGATGATCGCGCGCGAGCTGCAGACTGATTCCGTCAGCTCGGTGATCGTAGACAACGAGATGGGAGGGTACTCCGCGGTGGAGCATCTGCACTCGCTGGGACATCGCAAGATTGCATTCATCCGCGGGCCCAAGACTTTGGGAGACAGCGCGCCGCGCTGGCACGGGGTCCGCTCCTTCGCGAAGAGTGCCGGCCTGGAACTCGATCCGCGCCTGATCGTCGACCTCCCGGAATCCGGGGACCCGATTTCAAGTTTTGAAGCCGGCTACAAATTAACGGAGGAACTGATCAAACGGAAGCGGCCATTCACTGCATTGATGGCCTTTGACGACATGACGGCCTTTGGCGCAATACGTGCACTGGCGAAGGCAGGCCTGCGCGTTCCGGAAAATTGTTCGGTCATCGGTTTTGATGATGTCGCGGCTTGCAGTCTGTATACGCCGCCGCTCACCACCATTCGCCAGCCCATGGAAGCTATGGGAGCGATGGCGGCAAATCTGGCGATCGAACGGATTAATGCCGTACTCGAAAAGCGGGAAATAGCGGCAGTACACCGCAAGATGGCGCCCGAATTAGCGGTACGAGAGTCCACCCGCAGCTTGCTGTAGGCCGAAACACGGTCAAGAACCTGTATTTGTCTGGCAACTAAAAAGCTGATAGGCATCATTTCCCGCCTTTTTTTCTTGACACCTGCAATCGAATTACCGCAATATTCAGGCCATTGATTCGTTTTAATAAACGCTTTCATGCGAAATGCCCCAGTATGCCTCTGGGGTTCTTTCGATGAAAACGGCGAAAATGTCTCAGGTAAACGTCCTCCGCGGGAGTGCGAAGCAGGTTTACCGGACGGGTGCGGATGTTCGATGGTTCCGCGTGAAGGGAAGAACAGTACTAGGATTCTGATTAGGACTGGTTTCAGCAGTCTTCGTGGGTTGAAAAAATATTTTGGGGGTATCTATGAAGTCCCGCGTGCTTTGGTTTGGTGTTTTTCTGTCTCTTTCTCTGGCAGCGTTTGGCCAGGACACAGCTTCGATTACGGGCACCGTGACCGATCAGAGTGGTGCGGCTGTAGCCAACGCACAGGTGACGGTTAGCAGTCTGGACCGGGGCATCAACCGCCCAACCACGACCAATGAGAGTGGCGACTATCTGGTGGCAGCGCTGCCCATCGGTACCGTAAGCGTGAGCGTCACGGCTCAGGGTTTCAAGAAATACGAGGCCAAGGGCATCATTCTGCGCGTGGGTCAGAAGGCGCGCTATGACGTAGCCCTGCAAGTCGGCACGATCAAAGACGAGATCACAGTTGAGGGATCTACCGTAGCCCAGGTAGAGACGCAATCCTCCGACCTGACGGGTACGGTTACCGGGAAGCAGATATCCCAACTTCAGTTGAACGGCCGAAACTTTACCCAGCTCGTCACGCTCACACCAGGAGTGAGCAACCAGACGGGGCAGGACGAGGGGACGGTGGGAGTTTACGGCAACGTCAGTTTCAGCATGAATGGCGGCCGCACCGAATACAACAACTGGGAACTCGATGGCGGCGACAACATGGATAACGGAAGCAACACCACGCTTAACGTTTATCCCAGCCTGGAGGCGATCGGCGAGTTTAAGGTGCTCACTTCCAACTACGGTGCACAGTATGGCCGCAACGGTTCCGGCACGGTGGAAGTAGAAACCAAGTCCGGTACGAACACTTTCCATGGTAGCGCTTACGAGTTTCTGCGCAACGATGCCTTCAATGCCAGGAACTTCTTCGAATCGACGGTTCCGGCATACAAGAAACACGATTATGGCTACACCATCGGCGGCCCCGTGTTTATTCCTGGCCTGTACAACACCGACAAGCAGAAAACATTTTTCTTCTGGTCGGAGGAGTGGCGCAAGGAACGAGTTCCGGGGCAGGTGTTCAACATCAATGTGCCGTCATTGGCCAACCGGTCAGGTAATTTTTCGGATCTTTGTCCAGGTCCGGACTGCCCGATCGATCCTGCGACCGGCCTAAGGTTCCCCGGTGATCAGGTCCCGGTCGATCCCAACGGAGCGGCCCTGTTGCCGCTGATTCCCGAACCGAATGCCGGGACCTTCGGCTACCAGGCGTCACCGGTGCTGCCCACCAACTGGCGGGAAGAGTTGGTCCGCATCGATCACAACTTTACCGACAAAGTTCGCGGCACGTTCCGCTATATCCACGACTCGTGGGACACGATTACACCCACACCGCTTTGGACAAACGTGGGCAATTTCCCCACCGTGGGCACCGCCTTCAAAGGGCCTGGTGTGGGGCTGGTGACACGCTTGACCGCAACTTTGTCCCCCACCCTGCTGAACGAGTTTGTATTCAGCTACACTGCGGACCACATCATCCTCAACAACACGGGAGCCTGGCAGCGACCGGCCAGCATGACTATGCCGGGTCTGTTCAACAATGGTTTCAACGGCAGCTTGCCGGGAATTAACCTGCTTGGCGGGACCGCCTATGGCAATTTTGGTCAAGACCCGGGTTATATTCCAAACGGGTTGTATAACTCCAATCCCACCTACACCTACCGCGACAATGTCAGCAGGATTGTGGGCAAGCATAACCTGCAATTTGGAGGATATGTCGTAACTGCCCAGAAGAACGAACTGGGCGGCGAGCTGGCCGCCGGGTCGGTACCTGGGTATCTGACGTTTGATCCATCGAAGTTTCCGAACAATACGACCGGCAATCCCTTCGCCGACCTGTTGACGGGACATATCGCCAGCTTTGGGCAGCAGGATCAATTCGTGAAGTATTACAACCGTTACAAGATCGTAGAGCCCTATTTCCAGGACGACTGGCGTATCACCAACCGGCTGACGCTGAACCTGGGCTTGCGAGTCAGCCTGTTTGAGACTTATCGGGAAAAGCAGCAGCAGGCTTTCAATTTCGATCCCGCAACCTATGTTTTCGGACAAACCACGGTCGATCCCACTACAGGCATAGTCACTGGACTTACCGCAAACGGCCTTCCCCCCTCAGTGACGAACTTGCCTAACGGAATCGTCCAATGCGGAGTTGGGAAGGTGCCTGCGGGCTGTATGCAAGGTCACCTCTTCAATCCTGCGCCGCGGATCGGTTTTGCGTGGGATCCTCACGGAGATGGCAAGATTGCGATTCGAGGCGGATACGGCATCTTCCTGGAGCATACCAACGGCAACGAGGGCAACACGGAATCTCTGGAGAACTCGCCCCCGTTGGCCAATGCCGTTCAGCAGAACAACATCAATGGTTACGCCAACATCGGTGGTGGCGGAGGTCTGTCACCACAGTTTCCTCTGAACGTCGTCGCGATTCCAACCAAGGCCCAGTGGCCCTATGTGCAGCAGTGGCATCTTGACGTCCAGAAGGAAATCGCGAGAAACACAGTGGCTAC
>Ga0207100_1070_pt1 | contig 26351 bp, 22 predicted proteins | sample Alteio_BWMinHeat_82_FD_153520 | JGI IMG/M metagenome (GOLD analysis project Ga0207100, IMG submission 153520) | Enriched cells from forest soil in Barre Woods Harvard Forest LTER site, Petersham, Massachusetts, United States -... | ecosystem: Environmental > Terrestrial > Soil > Temperate forest >...
ACATTTGTAGTGGGTTTCCTCAGAGTGATTTTATGCGAAGGGAGTGGATCTTCAGAGTGATGCCGAGCACAGCGCGGAGAAACTTCTGTCTGACCGGTTTTCACTGCTGGCCTCAGACTCGGTCATCCAGGGTGTAGCGATCGCGGCGCAGCCAGCGGAGGAAGAGAAGAACCGCTGCGACAGCAGGAAGTCCACAGGCCGCCACGAAGACATATCCGAGCGCGGTAAGTCCGCCGGCGATTCCTGGATGGAACAGGTGAAGCCGCAACCAATCGAAGTGAAGGAGGTACAGGGCCAGCGGTAGGTAGGTCGCGCCATAGGCGATGGGGACCAGGACGGCATAGGAAAGGTACTTGCGAAGGCGGCTCACGACGAGACAAACGAGGGTGGCGAGCAGCGCGATCAGGAGAAAGAGAATCATTCTGGATCGCGATCCTTTCGGTGGTTTCTGCGGTATAGCTACTTGCGCTCTGGACCCTGATCGACAATGCTCAAGTCTTGCCTGCGACGGAAGAAGTCCTGCTTAGAATTAACAGATTTCTGTATGAGAAATGCCGCGGAGGCCATGAGGGAGGTACCCGCAAGCCAGACGGCAAGGGAAATGATCCTATTCGGAGCGGAGACACAGCGATCCCACTCCGGATCAGGGCCGCAGATTGGTGCACGATCCAACACATACCAAGACGACAACGTCAGCAGCAGAATGGATGGCGCGGGAACGATCGCGATCGGGAGCGCAAACCTTTGAAGCTTGGGAACGAACCAACATCCAAAAGCTAAGCAAATTCCCAAGCCGTATAGAAAGAGCAGCATGATTGCGAGTCCGACTAGCTCCATGACCTCTCTCCGCGGCCACACGCCAGGCATCGGCTCCGTATCGCGTGACTGGATCTGAGAAACGGAGCCGAAGACAACTATTTATTCGTAAGAGCTTCGACGCCGGGGAGTTTCTTGCCTTCCAGGAACTCCAGTGACGCTCCGCCGCCGGTTGAGATATGAGTGATGCGATCGGCGACGCCAGCTTTCTTGACCGCCGAAACCGAATCGCCTCCACCGATGATCGAAATCGCGTCAATGTTGTTGGCTACTGCCAAGGCAACGGCGTTTGTGCCGGCGGCGAAAGCCGGCATCTCAAAAACACCCATGGGGCCGTTCCACACAATGGTCGCAGCGTCGGCGACTTCCTTGTTGAAGAGCGCGATGGTTTTGGGGCCGATGTCGAGGGCCATCCACTCCGAGGGGAAAGGGCCATCGCCGGCGAAGACCTGGGTGGCGGCATCGGGAGCAAACTTGTTGGCGAGAACATGATCGACAGGCAGCAGGAAGCGGACGTTGTTCGCCTTGGCCTTGACAAGCGCTTCTTTGGCGACATCGATCTTGTCGGCTTCGAGCAGTGACTTGCCGACCTCCTGCCCCCTGGCTTTGAGGAAGGTGTAGGCCATGCCGCCGCCGATGAGCAGGGCATCGACTTTGCCGAGCAGGTTGTCAATCACTTCGATCTTGTCGGAGACCTTGGCACCGCCGAGGATGGCGATGAAGGGCCGGGCAGGCGCTTCGAGGGCCTTGCCGAGGTAGGTCAGCTCCTTCTCCATGAGCAGGCCCGCAGCGGATGGCTTGAGGAAGTGCGTGATGCCTTCGGTGGATGCGTGGGCGCGATGGGCGCTGCCAAAGGCGTCGTTGACGTAGATCTCCGCCAGCTTGGCAAGGTGCTCGGCGAATACGGGGTCGTTCTTCTCCTCTTCGGCGTGGAAGCGGAGATTTTCAAGTAACAGCACCTGACCAGATTCCAGCTGGCGCGCCAGTTCGGTCGCCACTTCGCCGACGCAATCAGGCGAGAAGGCCACGTTGACGCTTTCGCCCAACTCATGATCGAGCAGGGTGCGCAGGCGATCGACGATGGGGCGCAGGCTGTATTTTGGGCTCACCTTGCCCTTGGGCCGCCCCAGGTGCGAGGCGAGAATGAGTTTGGCCTTGTGCTGGAGGGCGTACTTGACGGTGAGCAGGGTCTCGCGGATACGGGTGTCGTCGGTGATCGTCGAGCCGTCTTCTGTAAGTGGCACGTTGAAGTCGACCCTCATGAAGACGTGTTTGTGCTGTAAGTCCAGATCGCGAATTGAAAGCTTAGGCATGGAGATCATCCGGAAGTGGGTTGGTACTTGGGGGACGACGAACCAGCGACACTGCCAGGGACCGGAGAGATTTTGAGATGCTCCCGGTCCCTGAGCTTGCTGAGTTCTGCTTAGAGGCCCTTCTTGTGGAGAAAGCCGATCAGGTCAACGACGCGATTGGAATAGCCCCACTCGTTGTCGTACCAGGCAATAATTTTACCTGTATTTCCGACCACTTTGGTGAGGGGTCCATCGAGGATGGAGGAAAGGGGGTTGCCCTTGTAGTCGCTGGAAACCAGCTCTTCTTCGGTATAGCCGAGGTATCCTTTCAACGCGCCTTCGGCAGCAGCCTTGACCGCACTGTTGATCGACTCCTTGGTGATGGGCTTTTCGGCAACGAATGTCAAGTCGACCACGGAAACGTTGGGCGTGGGGACGCGAATGGCAAAGCCGTCCAGCTTGCCCGCCAACTCGGGAATGACAAGTTTGAGGGCCTTGGCGGCGCCGGTCGAGGTTGGAATCATAGACAGGGCTGCAGCGCGGGCGCGGCGCAGGTCCTTGTGCGGGAAGTCGAGGATGACCTGGTCGTTGGTGTAGCTGTGGATGGTAGTCATGATGCCGGAAACAATGCCGAAGGTGTCCTGAAGGACCTTGGCCACCGGAGCGAGGCAATTGGTGGTGCAGGAGGCGTTGGAGATGACGTGGTGCGCGGCGCGATCGTACTTCGAATCATTCACACCGAGCACGATGGTCAGATCTTCGTTGGTGGCCGGAGCGGAAATGATGACCTTCTTGACGGTCGGCCCGAGGTGAGCCTTGGCCTTGGTCGCGTCAGTGAAATGGCCAGTGGACTCAACCACAATTTGGGCGCCGGTGGAGGTCCAGTCCAGCTTGGCGGGGTCCTTTTCGGCGAATACGGAGATTTTCTTGCCGTCCACGGTGATGAAGTTGTCACCGGCGGTGATCTCATTTTTCAGGTTGCCAAGGATGGAATCGTATTTGAGAAGATGGGCGAGGGTTTTGGGAGAGGTGAGGTCGTTGACGGCCACGAAGTCAATATCGGAATTGCCGAGCGCGGCACGAAGCACGTTGCGACCGATACGGCCGAAGCCATTGATGCCAACCTTGACTGCCATGTAGTATTCTCCTTCGACTTTCTTTGATAAAACGATTTTGAACAGCTTCTGTTGGTGCGGCTGGTGGTGAAAAATTCGCAAAACCACCAAACAGACGATGCTAGCACCGCTGTCAACGGGAAACAAAGACAAAAAACGGCGCGGGAGAACACCCGATTCAGAACCGGGAACGATAGCCGCGGTTTGCGGTGAGGACTAGAGTGTGGTACATCAGCAACATGCGCGAATGGATGCGCGAACAAATGAGAAGACGTTCCAAGCGTGGGCCAAATACCTCTGAGTCCACGGGCAAGATAGGTCAGGAGTTTCCCAGCGATCAGCCGATGCCGTTGCGTCCTTCGTACACGGATACACCGGAGGCGCAGAAAGCAACGCACGGGCCCGAGGAGGATGCCGAAGCCGCGGCGGGCGGATTTGAGTCGATGCCGGGCGCGGAATCGGAGCTTCCAGAACCGGAAAGCGCGGACGGGCAGGAGAGTTGGGGAGACGAAGCATCGCGGCTGGAAGATTCGCCGCATGAGAGTGCCACCGAGCCGCAAGGCAAGCTGGTGGTGGAAACGCAACCGGAGTTGCTATCGACTCCTCCACCCGAGCCACAGGCAGCCGGCCCGCGCAGCCCGCGGGGCTATGTCGTGCTAACGATCGGGTTGCCAGGTTCGGGCAAGACCACATGGTTCAAGAGACGCGGAGTCACGCCACTGTCGAGCGACATGCTGCGCAGCATATTGTTTGACGACATTACCGAGCAGCGATACCAGGGACTGGTGTTTTCCACACTGCGGTCGCTGCTGCGGGCGAGGCTGATCGCCAAGATGCCGTGGAATTACGTAGACGCGACCAACCTGTCACCGCACGAGCGGCGGCAATGGATCAAGATGGCCAGAAGTTTCGGCTATGAGGTGCAGGCGGTCTTCTTCGACGTGCCTCTGGAAGTATGCATGGAGCGAAATCGCCGACGAGAGCGCACGGTAAGCGACGAGACGATGCAGAAGATGGCGGAACGCCTGCGGCCGCCGAGTTTCAAAGAAGGGTTCTCAAAGATCACCGTAGTGCGGGTGAAGAGCAGCCCGCCGCCAGACGGCACGGCATCGTAAACATAAGCGAGAAGGGGGAGCCGGGCTGACACAGCCCGGCTTTTTCGTTCTGATTTAAGCTGCTGGCTGTTAATGGATCAGCCGATCCACAATGCCGGCGTGACGTCGAGCAAGCCGGGCAAGACTTTCGCAGATTCTGTATCCAGTCGCAAGCTGGGAGACTCAGCAGCATGGTGCAAGCCGCAATCGAGTTCCGCGACGTGGGCTACCAGACCGCTCAGGGACGATGGCTGCTGGAGCATATTCATCTGCGCATCGATGCCGGTACAACCACCGCGTTGCTGGGCCGCAGCGGAAGCGGAAAGACAACCTTGCTGCGCATGGTCAACCGAATGCTGGAGCCGTCGAGCGGAAGCATCCTGGTCGGCGGGCAAGTGGCGGCAGAGACGGATGCCATAGCGTTGAGACGGGGAATCGGATACGTGATCCAGGAGACGGGGCTGTTTCCTCACTTCACTGTGGAGCGAAACGTCGGAGTGGTGCCCGAGATCATGGGACAGCAGCGGGCGCAGATTGTCAGGCGAGCGCACGAACTGCTCTCGATGGTCGGACTGGATGCCGCGAGCTTTGCCGGTCGATATCCGCACCAACTCTCGGGCGGGCAGCGGCAACGAGTGGGATTGGCGCGGGCTTTGGCCGCTGATCCTCCGATTTTGCTGATGGACGAGCCGTTCGGCGCGCTCGATCCGCTGACTCGCGCCGAGATGCAGGACATGCTTCGCGAATTGCTGGGGCGGCTTGGGAAAACGGTCCTGCTGGTGACTCACGACTTGGACGAGGCGCTGTACCTCGCCACGCGAGTCGTGTTGATGGAGCAAGGCAGGATCGTCGCCAATTTGCCGGCCGAGGATTTCCCGACCTCCGACATACCGGAAGTGAAGGCATATCACCGCGCCGTGCATCGGAGGGCGAGCCGCCGGGACGAGCAGGTGCGGCCATGAGCGGCTTTCTGGCGCAGCACTCCTCTGAAATTGTAACGCTCACCGCGGAGCACCTGTGGCTGACGGGTGCAGCGATGCTGCTGGCTGCCGGCGTTGGCATTCCCACCGGCATTCTACTAACGCGCTATTCCCGGTGGGCGAAGCCCGTGCTGACCGTGGCCAACATCGTTCAGACCATACCGAGCCTGGCCCTCTTCGGATTCCTGTTGCCGTTGCCGTGGCTGGGAGAACGCGCGGCGCGAATCGCGATCGCTACGCTGACAGCCTATGCACTGCTGCCGATCATCCGCAATACCTACGCTGGAATTCAAGGGGTGGAGCCGACGGTTGTGGACGTTGCCAAGGCTCTGGGGATGACGGACCTGCAGCGACTGTGGAAGGTAGAGCTGCCCTTGGCGGCAGGATTCATCCTGGCGGGATTGAGAACCGCAACGGTTACATGCGTGGGAATTGCAACCATTGCGGCGGCGGTGGGTGCCGGGGGACTGGGCGAGTTCATCTTTCGTGGCGTTGCGTCTGTCGATAATAGATTGGTGCTGGCGGGCGCGCTGCCGGCAGCCGCGCTGGCTCTCGTGGCTGACGCGGTTCTGGGTGGATTGGAGCACTGGCTTCGTGTTCCGCGCCGAGGACGAACGTGAGGCGCCCGACGCGCATTTGCTGCGGAGTGTTACTCGCAACGCTGTTGGGCCTGACGGCGTGCGCGCCGCCGCGAGCCGACCATCCGGTGATTGGCGCGAAAAATTTCACGGAGCAGGTGGTGCTGGGAGAATTGCTGGCCCAGCATATCGAAGCGCGAACTGGGATGAAGGTCGAGCGCAGATTTTATCTCGCAGGCAGTTACATCAGCCATCAGGCGCTGATTGCCGGACGCATCGACGCTTATGTGGAATACACGGGCACCGCGCTGACGGCGATCCTGAAGCAACCGGTGGCGAAGAGTCCCGAAGCGGTCCTGGGGACAGTCCGGCGCATCTATCATGAGCGTTACGAAGTTGCCGTCAGTGCGCCGTTGGGATTTGAGAACACCTTTGCCATGGTGGTCCGTGGCGAGGACGCAAAGCGGTTGCGACTGCACACGCTCAGCGAGGCTGTGAAGGCCGCGGAGAACTGGCGGCTCGGCGTAGGTTACGAATTCGAAGAGAGACCGGATGGCCTGCAGGGCCTCTTGCGGGCGTATGGATTGAGATTTGCAGGACAGCCGCGGGTGATGGATTTGGGGTTGCTATACCGGGCGATGAACGCGCACCAGGTGGATATTGTTGCCGGAAATTCGACGGACGGACCGATCGCTGCTCTGGGACTGGTGATTCTTGACGATGACCGGCACTATTTTCCACCCTATCAGGCGGTCCCATTGGTGCGGGAGGAGGCGCTGCAACGATGGCCTGAATTGGGACCGGCCCTGGCTGATCTGGGTGGGAAGGTCAGTGCTGACGAAATGCAGGCGATGAACAACGCGGTGGATGGTCAGCATCGGGATCCAGCTGATGTAGTGCGGGAGTTCCGAGCGAAGAAAGGACTGTGAGGCAGGCAAATGTTCGAACGAGGCATGATCCAATTACCCGAACCATGGCTGCGCGTAACCCATCCTGAGCTTCCAGTGATCGTTCGCGCGGTGGTCCACGCTCTTGAACTCGCAAAAGAAGAAGTCGATCGATGGTGCGGGGACCTGACAGATGCGCAGGTGAATGCGCGGCCCCAGGGAATTGAGCCCGTGGTGTTCCAATTGCGGCACCTGGGGCGAAGCCTCGACCGGCTGCTTACCTATGCAGAGGGAAAACAGTTGTCGAACGGGCAGGTTGAGTTGCTGCAATCGGAAACCGCGGGAATCAGCACCCGCGAGGAGGTCTTCGCCGAATGGAACGCTGCCTTTCATAACGGGATTCGGCGCGTGCTCCGATTCTCCGACACTGACATGGACGCGCCGCGCGGCGTCGGCAAGAAGCAGCTACAAACCACTGCGGGCGGAATTTTGATCCACATTGCCGACCACGCTCAACGACATGTAGGACAAATGATTACCACCGTAAAAATGGTACGCGCCTCCAGGTAGAGTGGGCCCTGAGTGGCAAGAACTCCTGCTCACGCTGAAAAAGCTGCTTATAGTAGGTATATGTACTCGTAGTAGTTACTTATTATCCGTTATCTCCTTCCAGATCGAACACGAAAGTAACCCATCAACAAGTCCTTCACTACAAGGAAGATATTCAAACCTCCCTCCGATTCGCGAAGGAATTCACCTGCGCTTCCGGCCTAACAGCAAAAACACTGTTGCGGCCGCAAGCTCGAATCCGTTATTGAATAGCTACCTTACCTAACGCAGTTTGGCAGGCGATGGACCGCTCCCAGGATCCGTAAGACGCCTCGCGGTTGAATGCGTCGCAGATGCATTCGCAGGCGAGAAGCGCCTTCTTCCTGGCCATAAGGGGCAGTTTGTCGACGGTGAATCTGTAAGATTCGCCGGCGCATGGTCGCGTGTCTGGTGTGCTGAAGTTTGGCGCCCAGACACTGATCGTGTGCCCGGACGGCCGACGTGTGCGTTGGGAATTTAGTGGAAGAGGACGTCACGGATGAAGCGTTGGGCATTGGAGTTGCACCACAGCAAAGGTTGGACTTATTCGGCTCGTCGATGGGCCACAGCTCTTTTGATGCTTGCGCCAGGACTTTCCTGGATGATGCTTTCCCCGACATGCGTTGGGGCGCAGGTGATCACCCAGATCGTGCCAACCTCTGGACCGACGACGGGAGGGAATGTGATCCGGCTGCTGGGCAGCGGATTTACCAGCAGCACCAGCGTATGGATCTGGGCAAACCAGGCCGGCGTTTCCAGGCTGGTAAGCTCCAATGAACTGGACGTGATCGCCCCAGCGCACAATGTTCTCGGCGCGGTCGATGTAGTCGCGGGAACGTATCGCGTCAACGGCGGTTACACATACACCAATGCGGCAACTCCGGTATTGACCGCCAGCGCCTCGAGCCTAAAATTCGGCAACGTCACCGTGGGCGGCTCCGCGACTCAAATACTGACAATCAAGTCTGCGGGCACTGCGCCGGCCGTCATTTCAGGCCTGAACATTTCAGGGTTGGGATATTCAATCATTGGAACAACGCTGACTGCTTTCCCGGCGACGCTTAATCCCAGCGCCACCGCTACGATCGCCGTGCAGTACAAGCCGTCTGCGACGGGCGCGTCGAGCGGGACAATCACCGTCAACAGCAATTCGAGCGGCGGCAGCGCGCTCGGCATCTCGTTAACTGGTACAGGTGTGGCACCGGTGACCACCCCGCATCTCACGATCACGCCCACGGCGGTCAATGCAGGAAGCGTCACGGTAGGCCAGGCTGCGACGCAAAGCGTTACGCTGACGTCTTCGGGTACGGCACCAGTCGTGGTAAGCGCAGCGTCAGTTTCAGGTGCAGGACTTTCAGTTTTCGGCATGACTTTTCCTGCCACGCTGGCCGTAGGGCAAAAGGCCTCTTTGCTGTTGCAGTTCAAGCCCACCACCGCCGGCGCGGTATCGGGAAAGGTTTCTATTGCCAGCAACGATCCCGCAGGGGCGGCTATGGCGACAGTGACTGGAACTGGCCTCGCGGCAACCACCGCTGGGACGCCGCTTAGCGCTTGCGGCGACTTAACGCAACCGGGAAGTTACTATCTAACCCAGGATGTGACATCGAGCGGAACGTGTTTCTTTGTAGACGGGGATAACATCTCCCTGAACCTGAACGCGCACACCATCACTTATGCGACGGGAGGCGGAGTGATCCCGACGCCGGGCATCTTGCTCGCAGACCCGTGGTATACCCTGATCGCCAGGGCAGGAAGCACCTATACGCACAGCAATTTCGAGGTGTATGGCGGCAGCATCACGGAGTCCAAGAGTGGCGCGCCCAAGTCGGCGGCGATATGGGTGGGGCAAAGCTCCGGAATCGCTTTTCCGAAAGTGCACGACCTTACCTTGACGACCTACTCGCCGGATGCGTCACCGATCTACGGGGATATCAGCAACTCCGGATGGCAGATCTATAACAACAAGATCTACTATCTATCGACAACCACTAGCAGCCGGTATGCTTTCTACGGTGTTGCCATTTGGATCGGCAATCAGGAGCAGGCGCCTGGAACCTACACTGACTTGATCTACAACAACTATATCTACGCCGCGCCGCAAGGCGGGATTCGCGATACTCACCAGTACGCAAAGGTGTACAACAACGACATCACGTTCAACAGCCTCTACACGAATGACTTCTGTCTGGACGCTCCGGCAGACGGGCAGCAGATTTACTCCAACGTCTGCCATCCGACCAGCGGACGTGGCATCCACACCAACGCGAACAATGTGTGGATTCACGACAACATGATCACCGTGAAGGAACTCAAGCAAAATGCCGAATATGCGGGTTGCGAACTCGGAGGCGCCTATGGAATCCAGGTCGAGTTTGACAACAGCTTCACAGCGGCTCCACCCACCGGCGTTCAGATTGCGAACAACCAGGTCCAGGCTATCGCAGGAGATTGCAACGCGATCGGTCTCCGGATGACCTCGATGACAGCGACGGGAAGCGTGACTTTTACGAACAACACGGTTACCACCTCAAACAGCGGCGGAACAGGCGTGGACTACGGCTTCTCGTTCTCGGGCGATGTCGAAGGGCCGAGCCGCTTCCTGTTCACCGGGAATAGCTTCCAGAGCCAGTATGCCTTTGTGACCGTGGATTGGGACGGGGCAAGCGTGATCGTCCCGGCGGGACAAACCTGGAAGGGCACGCCGAAATACTCAGTGGATAACGAGAACGGCTTTCTCGATCAAGCCGAGCAGGGTCCGACGTTCACCCAGTCATTGATCGTGGGTGACGTTGTACCAGGCGCCGTTCATTGCGGACTGTATGCAGCGGGCACGGTGCAAGTAGGGACCAACAGTCAGCAGTGCAATTGAAGCGCGTAGAGCAGTAGATTGTGTCCGAAGCGAGGGCGAAAGGCTAGCCCTCGTTTCTATTTTGCAGGGTGATGAGAGTGACTTCGGGTGGGCAGTTAAACCGAAGGGGCAGAGCAACGGTACCGATTCCGCGATTAACGTAGAGCTGCATGGGGCCGATGGAAAACAGGCCTTCAACATACTTCTCTCCGAGTTGCGGAAGAAAATGGGGGCGCATGAAGGGAATGCGAATCTGCCCGCCATGGGTGTGGCCGGAAAGCATCAGGTCAACCGCATGCCTGGCGACGATGTCGGCATAGTCGGGCTCGTGACCCAGCAGAATTACGGGTTCATCCTGCCGCAAACTGGCTCCGGGAATGGCCAAAGATAAATCTGGCCGTTCGATGCAGGCATCCTCGAGGCCTGCCAGCCAGAATCGCTGATTGCCGCGCTCAACGGGGACATAGCGATTTGCCAGAACCGGGATTCCGTTGGATTCCAGTGCCAATGTCATTGCGGCTGAATCGACCAGCGCGTCATGATTGCCCATCACTGCGTAACGCAAAGGTGACTGAATCTTGCTCATCATTTCGCCACAGTGACCGATACGTTGCTCGGTGTAACTGGACGGAAAGGGTCCGTCACTGATGAAGTCGCCGGTGAGAGCAACCAGGTCCGGCCGAAGTTGGTTCACAACGTCAACCACGTGTTGGACGAAGAACGCCTCGGTGAATTCCTGGAAGTGGATGTCGCTCACCTGGGCGATGGTGAATCCGTGAAAGGCTTCCGGAAGACGAGGCACTACGATTGAGAGGCGAACGATTTCAAGCCAGTGGCGTTCCAGTTCTCCAGAGTAGAGAGCCAGGCCGGCGGTCGTGGCAGCGGCTGCGCCCAGAAATCTTCGGCGTGTTAGTTGCATTCTGAGATTCAGTGTAGCGTGGCGCTATGGAATCCTTGGAGGTTCAGGTGAGGGACGGAAACGGCTGAGGATCTTGCTACTCCCAGTTAGTCCAAATTCAAAATACCAGATAGGCAGCGCGAAGAGCGCGAGGGAGAGGCCGCCAACGAGGAACAGAGAGGGATAGCTCGGCTGCAGCCAGCGCAAGCTGATGCCCAGTGGAAGAAACAAGCAAAGTGCGGTCCGGGCCATCGCCCTCAGCGAGGTGGCGAAATATTGGCCGACTGGAAGGCCCAGCTTGCGCTGAACCACAAAGGGCTGCAGGCCGACGCGAATCACGATGCTCGGCAGCAGCGTACCCAGGGCGATCCCGATCATGCCGAGCCGAGGGGCGAGCAAGAGACTGAGTACGAGATTTGCGATGGCTTCGGAGATGTTGATTTTCGCGTAAGTCTTCTGGTGCATGGTGGCATAGAGCGCGTTGACGGCGGTCGACTGCCACAGATCAAAGAAAACGGCCAGGGCAAGAATGACCAGAACTGGATAGGCGTCGAGGAAGGATGGGCCCATCCATCGGGAAATGAAGGGGCGCCCCCAGACGATGAGCCCGAAGGCTGCAAATCCACCGGCGCAGATCGCCAGCCTGGTTCCCATGAGAAGGCTGCGCCTCAGACCGTCGGCGTCCTTGGCACTCATCTGCATGCTCAGTACAGGAGTGAGGACGCCGGTGATGGCGAGGACTCCGTCCATGTAATACATGATGAGCGTGGTGGCGACGTTGTAGTGGGCGACGGCGCTCAACCCCAGGAAAAGCGAAACCACCATGGTGTCTGTCTGCAACCGGATGCGATCGGCGATCTGGCCGATCAGTACGGGCACTCCAAAGCTGAAGAGTTTCTGAGCAGTCTCCCGGTGCCAGGTACCCAGGGCGCGAAGGTGAATGAACGGATAGCGCCAATGGACGGCGAGGCACACCGCAACGTAGCCGGGAATCCAACTGAGCAGATTGATGACTGCAAGCCCGATGACGCCTTTGCCGGCGCGGAGGACGAACACAGTCCCCACGGTTCGCAGAATTGCCGAGCCGATGAAAATCGCTGAGCTTACTTCGAAATGAGAGCCGGCGTTCAGCACGCCGAAGGGTGCCCGCATGGGAAAGCTGAGCGCAGTCTGGAATCCGACGATGAGGACAAGGAGGGCCAGAGCCACGCTGTGGCCGGGATGGAACAGTAGAATTCCGCCGGCGAGGCAAAGGGTTACCACGATCAGAATCCCGCCCAGTGTGCCGAAGATGGCGAGGCCGGTACTGTAAATCCTCGAGCCCGCCTGGTAGTCTCTGGCGCCCAGAGCGTGAGACATATGGGTAAAGACAGCGCCGGAGAGTCCCAGGTCAAGGAGGCTGTAATAGCCGACGAAGGCGTTGGCGAGCGCCCACAGCCCGTATTGCTCCGATCCAAGGGAGTGCACGGTGAAGGGCGTAAGCACAAAGCCAATTGCCGTCAGCAGGGCCAGGTGAATCACCCGGGAGGAAGAGCCGATCGCGAGTTTTCGCAAGGAATAGAGCTTATTCGGTGCTTCCTTGCTTACGGTGGTTGTGTTCAAAGCTGTTTTGCTCTCCGCTCAGTGTGGCGCACTGTGAAGTGGAATCGGCGGCCAGTCCAATGCACACCTGCCCGTACACCGAAGCACAGCATTTGAGATTCCATTCCGGGTGGGTGTTTCTGTTGGGATTGAGGCTTCGCAGAAGACGGCCAAGGAGAACGCGGGTCGAAGTTGTGCAGAAGATTGCACACTATCAGGAAGGTTTCCCCGACCTTGGGAAACTCAGATGGTGTCAAGGCACGATCCTGCACCAGAAATGGGACTTGGCGTTCGGAACCTGACGTGCAACCAAGCCTTCAGCCGCCGGTGCGAACCCACGCTCGGCAGTTCGAGACTCAATGCAAATTGCAATGCAGGTTATTGTCATCCTGGTGATCGCCGCGCTGGCCTTGCGTGGGATCGCGAAGCCTTTTTTCGGATTGCTGGGCTTGCTGGTGGTCTACATCGTCCAGCCCGGGGAACTTTACCCGGCATTGGCGCCTCTGCACTTGGAGCGCACGCTGGCAGTCTTCGTTCTGGCTTCGTTCTTTCTGCATGGCAACAAACTGCGGTTCCCGTTGGTGACGAAATGGTTTCTGGCATTCTATGGTGCGATGCTGGTCGCCATTCCGCTGGCCTTCTGGCAGTCCAACTCGATGCAGTTTTGCATCGCATTCGTGGAGGTCGTGGTATTTCATCTTCTGATCGTGGCGCTGCTGACGACCGAAGAACGGATCAAGCAATTCGTAATACTGAACGTTTGCCTGGTCGGCTGGCTTGGCGGCACCGCGCTGCTCATGTACGCGCAGGGTGTCCGGATCGTCACCATGGGCATTGAGCGCTCCTCCGGCATTACAAGTTCAGGCGGCGACCCAAATACACTCGGGATCACGCTGGTAACGGCGATGCCGCTCGAGTTCCTCTTGATGAGCAAGGGAAACGGACGGTGGGTGCGACTCCTGGGTCTTGGAGTCTTCCTGCTGAGCCTGGAAACGATCATTACGACCGGATCGCGAACTTCGTTCTTCACGTTCGGAGTTTTGGTCATACTCCTGATCCTCTCTGACTTTCGACGCAAGGCGAAGTTCCTGCCGATCTTGGTCGTCGCGATTCCGCTGCTGTGGCTGGCAATTCCAGAGCAATACAAGGCTCGCTATGAGACGGTAGATAACCTGAAGGATGACGATTCTTATCAGAATCGAGTCTTGTCGTGGCAGGGCGGCGTTCAGATGTTCCTGCATAACCCGCTCACCGGGGTGGGTCCGGACAACTACACCGACGCCAACGGATCGAAGTATTGGCCCGGCCAGCCCAAACATTGGCTGAACGCGCACTCGCTGTTCTTCAAACTGATCGGCGAACTGGGAATTGTCGGCGTGATTACGTTTGGAGGATACCTGGTGACCCTGATCGGGCTGAATTTCAAAATGGCGCGACGACGAATGCAGCGGGGAGCTGGGATCATGGCGCAGAAGTTCCCGCTGTACTGCAACATGTCCCTGTTTCTGTTACTGATCACGGGGTATTCGGCACACAACCTGTACCGCAGTACATGGTTTATCCTCGGCGCGATTACGGGCGCCGTCGGCCTGCTACAGGTACGAGAGATGGCTGCTGATCCGGCGCCTGTCAGGAAACAGGTCGTTGGTGCATGGGTTCCGGGAGCAGAAGAAGTCTCGGCCGAAGCCGTCTCTTCGTCGCACAGCTAGCAGCTAGCTACCCCGCAACGAACCTTGCCTGATATGCAAGTTTTTGCGCTTTCCGTGGCTAATTGACGAAGGATGCAAACGATTGAGCCACAGGTTATGAGGCCGCGCGGGAGCGATGGTCTGATTCTCGCCGCTGCGAAGAAAAAGCTTTCCCAATTACTGAATATGTATTATTCATTCAGTAAATCTCTCCGAGAGTCCGCGGCAATTGCTGATTCGGGCTCGGGCCCGAATAACTTCTCATAGAGCTGCTCGAGCGGCCGGAGCGGTTGTGTGTCTGGAGTCATTCCTCCCGTGAGATCTGCTCGATCGTAAGACCCTCCCTTTTTTCTCTGCCATCAATCAAGCTCGGGCTCTGCTGCGTCGTTTGCGGTTGTGCGGTCCCTCGAAGCACCGGAACTCCGCGGATGATCCTTTTGCGTCCACAAGTGGTGATGAAAGAAGTGCAGTTCTGTCCAGAAAGTGCCTCTTCCAGGTGGTCAGACCGGGAAGAGGCGATAGATCAAAGTGCCCAACACGGTTACAAGGATTCGAGATGCAGAGAAAAAACTTGTTGTATTGTCTGAGCCTTATCTCCGGGCTCCGTCCTATTCGTTTGATGCAGATTTTCGGCGTGCTGGCCATCGCAAGTTTGGCAAGCGCGCAGATAAGAATTACAAGCATTTCTCCGGCGAGCGGTCCGTTGGCGGGAGGCAACGTGGTTCGTCTGCTGGGCAGCGGATTCACCAGCAACACCAGCGTATGGGTCTGGGCAAATCAGGCGCCGATCGTCACCTTCGTCAGCACAAGTGAGATCGATGTCAGGATTCCAGCACGGAGCATAGCAGGCGCCGTGGATGTGGCCGCCTTCGCATCGTCTACTGACTCGGCTCGCATTTCGGGTGGATATACCTATGCGACTGGATCGGGGAGCACCTCGACAACCGGTGCCACAACCCCAAGTACGAGTTTTCCAGCGATGGGGAAGTCGCTGTCGGCTTGCGCGGACCTGACGGCTCAGGGCAGCTACTATCTGACGGCTAATGTCAGTGCGACCGGAACTTGCTTTTTCATCGATGCGAACAACATCTCGCTCAACCTGAACGGACACACCGTGACTTATGGAACCGGCGGAGGCACCGAGCCAACGCCCGGGGTGCTCCTGGCCGATCCATGGTACAGGGGATACGGCATCGCGCGAACGGGCAGCACGGGGAATCACTCCAATTTCGAGCTCTACAATGGCTCCATTGTCGAGGCTCCGGCTGGGGCTGCAAAGTCGCCTGCGATCTGGGTGGGCCAGAGTAACAGCATCCTGCCTGCGCCACGCATCCACGATCTTACGCTGATCACTTACACGACCGACGCATCTCCGATCTTCGGGACCGTGAGTGAGGCGGGATGGCAGATCTACAACAACAAGATCTATTACTCGGCAAAGGCGACCACGAGCCGAGTCTCGTTTCTGGGATACGCGATCTGGTTAGGCGACCAGGAACAGGCTCCGGGGCTTCTGCCGGACTTGATCCACAACAACTACATCTATGCCGCGCCGCAGGGTGGGATCAGAGATACGCATCAAAACGCGAAGATCTACAGTAATGACATTGCATTCAACAGCACCTACACAAACGATTTCTGTGTGGATGCTCCGGCAAACGGGCAGTTGGTCACACTGAACCATTGCCATCCTGCCAGCGGACGCGGCGTTCACGTGAACGCCCACAACGTGACCGTGCTGAGCAACACGATCGCGGTGCAGGAACTGCCTCAAAACACCGAATACGGAGGGTGTGAGCTTGGGGGGGCCTTCGGAATCCAAGTGGAGTTCGACACCAGCTTCACGGTTATCCCGCCAACCGGTGTGTTGATTTCAGGCAACCAGGTCACGGCGACGGCCGGCGCGTGCAACGCCATCGGCGTTCGGGCGACGTCGATGACGTCAGCCGGAAGTATGGAACTGCTCGCAAACAAGATTGTCACGACAAACTCGGGATCGACGGGGCGGGATTATGGCTTGTCGTTCTCGGACGTGAACGCGCCCGGGGTTCCGTTCAGCTACGTTGGAAATTCGATCCAGAGCAAGCACGCATTTGTCGGTATTGATTGGGACGGCGCCAACACGTTCATCCCTGCCGGGCAGCTATGGGTGGGCACGCCAGTCTATGCTGTCGACGACGAGAACGGATTCAAGGATCCGTCGGAAGGGGGACCGATTTTCTCGCAGGCGCTCACAGTGCAGGATGCCATGCCGGGAGTCATTCACTGCGGACCGTACGCAAGTGGTCCAGTGAAAAGCGGGAGCATCAGCGTGCAGTGCAACTAGCCAAGGGACCCTCGGCGGGGTTTTTCCAGCCGGGAACGAAAACAAGACGAGCCTCGGGACAATCAGGGCTTTCGCGAATCGGTGGGACGTCATCTAATCTAAACGGTGATGACTCTCCCATTTGCGCTTGCAGTCCTCCTTGGTTCACTCAATGTGCACCGGCCGTCATCGCAGCTGAGTGCTACCGGCGCCGCTATGCAGGAGGGGCACAGTGGGAACAAGCAGACTGCACGGCCGCTGATAGCCTGTGGACCGCTACGTCGCCCGGGTACTCGATACCTTCTGCAAAACGACGTCGAGGCTCCGGGCACCTGCTTCTCCATCGAAGCAGATCATGTAACCCTGGATCTGGGAGGGCATACGGTTACGTATGGGACGACCGATAGCGCAAAGGCTACGTTTGGAGTGATCGCGGCCGACTGCTGGTACCAGACGGTGGCAGGCAATCCGTGTGGTGGATCGCATCGCTATGCCGAGATATTGAATGGCAAGATCGTGCAGGGAACGGCGGCTGCTGCCATGTCGCACGCGATGCGAATTGGACAGGCCAACAATCTCACCGGGATCAAAGTACATGACCTGGAGATCACGGTGCATGCGCCGGACTCGATCGCCATCTACACCGAATATCTACCTGGAGGCAGCGACGTTTATCGGAACACTATCCACAACAACGTGATCGCAATCAGCAGCCGGACGCAATTTCGCGGAGCCAGCATCAAGCTGGAAGGGGAATCGGGGGCGAAGCTACCCGATCAGATTCACCACAATGTGATTCGAGGCGGAGCGCAACTGGGGATCCGCGATGACAATCCGGCTGGCACACAGATCTTCGACAACGACATCAGCCAGGATGCGACTTATACCAACGGGTTCTGTATCGATGCTGCTGGGGCAAACATGAAGATCTATGGCAACCAATGTCATCCCGTCCATGGACGTGGAATTCATACCAACCAGAGCAATGTGCAGATCTACGACAACGTGGTTGAGACCATCGACAGTGATCAAAACCAGGAATACAAGGGCTGTGAGATCAATGGAACCTATGGAATTCAAGTAGAGAGCGATAATTTCGCGCCTACCCACATCCTTGTGTCTCGGAATCATGTGAAGGTGCACGCGGCTGCGTGTCCGGCCGAGGCCATGCGGCTGACCGATCTGAAGGACGCGAGCGTAGAGATCTCGAATAACGAATTTGTCGCGGTAACCGACGCGGCTGCTGGCCGGCAAGCCGGTGCGAGTGGGGCGATTCCTGGTGCGCGCGGGTTTTCGGTTGGCAATGTTCAGGGTGGAGGCGTGGTGTTTATGCAGAATCGCGTGCAGGCGGATACGGCGATGTTTCACATGGATTGGGACGGTGGCGGTTCGTTTCTGCTGAAAGACAACCACTTCGTCGCCGGGCCCGGTTCCAATGGCAAGGCCTTGCTAGCCGAGTTTGGCAATGGGACCGGAGCCAGCGAGAGGAACTACTTTCTGGACAACACCTATGAAGGGTTCTCGCCGGACGCATCAAAATTCAGCGAATATGCGGGCGACTCATGGTTTGCCGTAACCAGATCTTTGACGATTCGCCTGGTGGATCAGAACGGAAACCCCGTGAAGGACGCCGAGGTGAAGACGGTCATCGAGACGGGAGAAACCGTTGCCGCATTGACCGACAGCGAGGGCTCGGCCCAGATCGTGCTGCCGAGCTATCGGGTCGCGAACAAGAAACCGACCAGGAGTTACACAAGGCATCAACTGAGGGTCAAGTCTCCGCTGTGCGAGCCGGAGGTCGTTGACGTTGATATGAATCGACCGCCGAAGATGACCCGGATCTTGAAGTGTCGTTAGGTGGTTGAGAGCCTCGGGCGTTTGACCTCGGAGATACAGAAACGGAGCTTGCCTGAACGCTCGCGCAGTATTTCGGGCACGCGGTCGAAAGTGAGCAAGGGCTTACAACGCAGGACATCGCGGACGAGATCGCTCAATTGAGTGAGTTCCTGCTGAATCTCTGTCTCGCTGCCCTCGGCCGCATAACGAACCAGCAGGTGATCCACAGCCTTCTGAACAAACTGCACTTGGGTAACATGGCGGAGGGCTGACTTCATGGTCACCATTCGTGTGGCCAGGGTGATGCCGGGAACCTCGCGGCCGTCGGGTAGAAGGAAGTTATCTGCTGCGCGGCCGAGCACGGATTTGACCTTTGGATACCATTTACCGCAGGCGCAGGGGGCTTCGTCCACGATGACGCAGTCAGCCGTGTCATAGCGTATGAGCGGCATGCCGTAGTTAAGCAGATCGGTCACGAGAAGGTGATGCATGGGACCGTCGGGAGTCATGCCTGCGAAGGCGAATTCAACCAGGCAGCCTGCAGGGTGAAAATGCATTCCGTTGTGCATCTGGCATTCGCTGGCTACCAGGCCGACATCGCGGCTTCCATATTGCTCGATGACCTTGCATCCGAAGGTATCTTCGATGCATTGCCGCTCAGCGAGAGTGACGGCCTCAGCGGTGATGATCACCATGGTCGGGCGGTGCCAGTCGGCGCTGGTGACGCGTACGAATTCGGCGAAGCGTGCAACGGTGACACCATAGCCGTAGAGGATCTTGGGCCGATGCTGATTCAGCCGGTCGAGAAATCGCTGGAAGATCGACTCGTTGATTTCGCCGGCGGGGGCAGGAATTCGGCGTAACATCCAGTTTTCGTATATGCGCCATCGCCAGCTGGGATTCAACTCCAGGTCATTCTCGGCTCCCCAGATCATCAACACCGAGTCTCCCTGATCAAATCCCGTCGAACGATTGAGGTGGTACTGCAGGGCAGTCTTCTGGCGCAAGGCCTCTATATCGCGCCACAGACGCACCGGCGGGCTGGTGGTGCCTCCAGTGGCTGCAGGGCGGAGCTCGTCGGCTGAATACAGACGCGACCGGAGTTCGTCTTCATAGGTCCGAAGAAGATCGCGCGTGAGTACCGGCACGGGAACCGGCGTGCCTTCTTGCCAGCCAGATGGGTGCGTACCTTGCTGATCGAAGAGAGCTCGATAATAGGGTGTGGTTCTATACGCGTGTTCAAGAAGCTTTCGAACGCGCTGGCTCTGCAGTTCGCGCTGCTCCTTCGGCGAGGATGACTCGAATCGTTCGAGAGCGCGCAATCGCTTGCCGAGGCCGCGGTGACGTTCGGGCTCGAGCAAAGGCAGGAGCAGGTGATTGTGAATCCAGGCCATGTATGGTCCTATGCTCCGGGTGGAGCGCTGAGAGCTGGCTCATCGAATTCCGTCTTGACGAAGCGGTACTTACCCGAGGGCTCCTTCGGAATGTCATTAACCAGCAAAATGGACAACTCAACTTGGTCGCGGAAGTAAGAGTGGAGCCGCCGTCGCAGTTCCCTGGCGGTATCGGCACTGTACCCATCGCCAGAAACGACCTTGAGCCGAACCTGATTGGGCGAAGGCTGCACAAACTGCGCTTGACGCACCTCGCGCATGTCACCTACGACTAGAGTCAGGGATGGACCGGAGACGAGACGGCCGTCGGGCAAGCGCAGGAAATCCGTGGTTCTGCCTTCGATTCTTGCCAGCCGGGGCAGGCTTCGACCACAAGGGCACGGGTCGGCTTCTGCCCAACTGGCCAGGTCTCCAATTTCGTAGCGGATCAGCGGCATGCTGCGATTGAGAAGGTCGGTGACGAGAACGCGTCCGAGACCGGGAGGGAGTCCAGGCATGGGATCGATCTCAAGCAACAGGGCATCGGCGTTGACATGCATGCCGGTGTGGTGCTCACATTCGGTGGCAATCACCGATAGTTCGCGGCAACCGTAACGATTGAAGACCCGGCCGCCGAAGGTTTCTTCGATGACTGCGCGGTCCGCGGGTTGCAGAACTTCGGCGGTAGTGATGATTGAGTCGAAGCGAACGTTGGCTCCGACCTTTTGGCAGTGTCGTGCGAACATCGCACCTGCTTGTGCGTAGGTGATCAAGTGACGCGGCCGGTAGCGGTGCAGCAGATCGATGTACCCGTTAAGATCAGCTTCGGATACCAGCGAGGTGTTGAGCGTGAGAGTGCGGTAGAGGAGTTGCTGTCTCCAGGTAATTTTGGGAAGGATTGAGCCGCCAGTGTCCAGTCGCGAACCCCAGAGTTGCGCGCACCAATCGCCTGGTCTCAAGCCCGCCCATTGATTGTGGCGATCCGTGCTGGCACGGCGAGAATCGAAGCGTTCCTTGTCTACCCAGAACTGCAGCGGACTGCCGGTTGAGCCTCCAGTTTGATTGCGGACCCGTCGCGTTTCGGGAACATTATCGGCGAGCAGGGCTGCCTGATGGTCCTGGATGTCACGCTTAGTGAGGACCGGCAGCACTCGAAGATCGGAGAGAGAGAGTATTTCAAAAGGCGTGATCCCTGCGGCTTCCATCCTCCGCCGGTAGAACGGTATGTTGCGATACGCGTGGATCAACTGGCGGCGAAGGCGGCTGAGCTGGAGACTTTCGAGTTCGTCAGCCGACAAGAACTGCGAGCGCTCAAATTCGCGGGAGTAGCGCTGATAGGCCGGGTGGTCGCGGAGTGTCCAGAGTGGATAGACGAACTTGCCGACCAGCAACGAGCCCAGGCGATCCGAGAGTTTGGTGCTTGCTTTCATCGGTGACATCAACTCGCCATTTCTGGAAACAGTTCAGTTGCACGCGTCTCGGAGGTCGCTACTCCTGTTTGCGGAGCCAGCAAATGGTAGTAGGCCTCGGACATGGGAGCGAAACGGAAGGACGTGAGTAGCCGCGAAAGACGGGATTCCATGGTCGCGATACCCCAGGTCTGACGAGCACGCGACTTCCAGTCAAGGTTGAGCGTTGGCTGGAAACCATCGATTTCCCACGGATGCATGTAGAGAGTGAAAGGCATGCGCTCGACATGGTTAATCCAGGCCAGACCAGCGCGCATGTAGGAGTAGGGCAGCAGCCGAAGATAAGCGCCGCCGCCTACAGGCAGATTTACGGAGCCGAGCCGCCAGGTCGCTACCGGGATTTCCAGAAGCCCACCTTTGGCGACGTAGTAGGGATGGCGCTGAGCCCTTGGATTCCCATAGAAAGGGTGCCGCACGGGGTTGACGCTGGAGTCATAAGTGAATCCAAGCTCCTGGAGCACATCAAAAGCCCATTCTGTTCCGGGAGTGATAGAAAAACTGGGAGCGCGGTAGCCTGCGATGCTCCGACCGACTGCGTCCTCGATTGACTCCCGCGCGACGCGCGTGTCTTCGTAAAACGAGCGGCGGTCAAGGCGAAATACGGCGCGATGGCGGTCGCTATGGCAGGCGATTTCATGGCCGCGATCCGCAACCTCGCGCACAAGCGACGGGAATTTACGAGCGACCCAACCCAGCACGAAGACCGTGGAGCGAGTGCCATTCTCATCGAGCACATCGAGCAGTCTCGATACGCTCGACCGAATTCTCGATGGCATCTGGTCCCATTCCACATAGTGGACAGCCTGCGAGGCGACTTCTGTGTGGAAGTAGTCTTCCAGGTCGATGCTGAAGGCGTTGACCATTGCGGAAGGTTTGCGCTCGGCAACTGGGCACTCGGTCCAGTGATCCATCACCAGGTACGAACCGGGGCGGGCGGAATTGGGCTCGGCGGTTGATCGCCCGGAGTCAAGCGAAAGGAGCCGATCGAGAGCAAAGCTAAGAAAGATGCATAGCAGTGCAAACGAAAGCACACCGACGGCACGCGGTATGGGCAGGGACCAAAGCAGCCAGCAATGCAGAGCCAGAACAACAAATGTCAGGCAGACTGCCCCGACTCGTGCGGAATTTCTTGTCAACATTTGGAAGACCGCCTTTTGAGGCTACGGGCCGACCAAATGCAAGTCGAGGTCCAAACTGGAAATCAAGGAATGGCGCGATGGGCGCGCACGGGAGATAAGAAACGCCTTGGCCCGTAACGCGTATGCAGGAAAATGCAGTATTCAGGAAGCGAATTGGACTTGCTGCAAGCGAGGACAGCCAGCCTGGGGTTCGTAAGCAGCCTCAATGGCGGATGGTAACAACCTGAAAGGTGGCAATCGCCCCGCGGGGCACACAGACACATCTGCGATTTGCCGTTTCATCGAGTGGATACAGCAAGAGGAAGGAACTCGAGAGCTGTTGCAGAGAATTGCCGACCCGCCCTTCGAGTACGTGGCCGTCAATGAGCGCCACGCGCACCCAGAGATAAGGGGAAACATCCACGGAGTCAAAGAATCGGACCTCCGGCTCGGGCTCCTCAGCGAGATCTTTCAAGAGTTCGATGGATTTGACGGTACTCCAGTCGAGCAAATCGCTGCGCATTCCACCGACGGGCAGAAACTCGAACCGGGGCAAGAGGTCTCGATCTTCTGAGAGGGTCTGTTCGTCGGAGAACGGCTGTGCGTCATCAACAGGTTTCAAGTGACCGCGCTGAGGCGGTCCCTCGAATCTCCTGATCTCAACGCTATGACCGGCCGCCCCTACCACATCCATCCATTGCTTCGACATCAAGCCGGGACTTCCAGGTTATATTGCCGAATCTTGTAAAGCAGTGCTTTGTAGCTGATCTGGAGCCGTTCCGCCGCAATCCGGCGGTTCCAGTTCGTCTGATCCAACACTTCGCGGATCATCTTAATTTCGGTCTGATCCTTCATCGAACGAACTGCCGACTTCAGCCCAGCGTCGGCGCTGGCGCTTTCCGGTAGAGGGTCAGTCCCGACCAGGGTCAGGCGGCCGTTCGAGGCTTTGCATTCGAGTTCCACCACGGCAGCCGCCTCGTCTCTCATAATCAGAAATCGCTTGACGAAGTTGCCTTGTTTCCGTCGCCGCTCCTGATTCCGACCGTCGCCCCGGCCCTTGCCGGATCCAGCATTGCCGTTGGCGCTCAGAACATCCACTTCGCCGAGGAGGGCGCCTATACCGGCGAAACCTCGGTCTCCCAGCTGAAGGCCGTCGGCGGCACCTACACTCTGATCGGACACTCCGAACGCCGGCAGTACTTCGGCGAAACTGACGAGATTGTCGCCAAGAAGCTCCAGACCGCCCTCAAACACGGCATCATACCCATCGTCTGCATCGGTGAAGTCCTGTCTGAGCGCGAAGACGGTCAAACCGCAGAGGTACTGCAGCGCCAAATCAGCCGCGCGCTCGTCGGAACCCTCCCGGAAGACGCGCTCACCGTCGTGATCGCTTACGAGCCAGTTTGGGCGATAGGAACCGGCAAGACGGCCACGCCTGAAATGGCCGCCGAAGCCCATCTTGTCATTCGCAGCGAAGTGGCGCGTAACCTGGGCCGCGAAATCGCCGAGAACATGCGCATCCTGTATGGCGGCAGTGTCAAGCCCGATAACGCCAGCGCCTTGCTCAACCAGCCCGAGATTGACGGTGCCCTGGTTGGCGGCGCAAGCCTCGATCCCCACTCCTTCACCAAGATCGTGAAGTACTAAGGACCAAAGTCCGAAAACTGCTGTCATCCTCAGCGACGTTTGGCCCGGTCAACACGCCAGGCTGAAATTTGAAGGATCGCGTTCAGCGGAAGCGCCTCGGACCAGATGTTGCGGGAACGAGCTCTGGCCCACGCCCCGCTGAGTCTTTCTATCGCAGCCTTCCGACGGCCAGACAGGTATACTCGCGAGCAAATGACCATCCGCACTTACTACATTGACCGCATTCGTGTGGTGCTGACTGCCCTGGTGATCCTCCATCACACGGCGATCACCTACGGCGCACCGGGCGGCTGGTTCTACACGAACTGCATCCTTCGGCGGCGCCCTCGAGCGAGTTGCTCACCGTGTTCGTTGCCGTCAACCAGGCCTTCTTCATGGGCTTCTTCTTTCTCCTCGCCGGCTATTTCACGCCGGGCTCCTATGAACGCAAGGGCTGGCGCCGCTTCCTGCTCGAGCGTCTCGTCCGCCTCGGCATTCCCCTGGTCTTTTTCGCGCTGGTGCTTGCCCCAATCACGATTGCCATCGCGCGTGGCGTCTCGTTGCACCAAATGCCTGCGTTCTGGCTCGCCCTTATGCACCGTGGAGTCATCGTGGAGGGACCGCTGTGGTTCGCACAGGCACTTCTCATCTTTTCCCTGGGTTACTGCCTCTGGCGAGCCTGGCACGGACCGCTTGCCAAGCAGCCCGAGCTGCCGTTGCCGTCGGGCAGGTCCTGGCTCCTCTCGGCTCTGGCCGTCGCTGCATTGGCCCTCGTCATCCGGCTTTGGGCTCCTGTCGGCGTCAATATTCTCGAGATGCAACTCGGCTACTTCGCTTCATATATCTTCTTGTTTGCTCTGGGATGCGCGGCCTGGCGCGGAGACTGGCTCGATCGGCTTGGCCGCAGCCGTGCCCGCTGTTGGGGAATCATCGCGGTGTGCGTCATCCCCCTCCTGCCGCTGACCATCCTGCTCACGGCCCATGCGGGCGGCCCCAACAACAGCTATGGAGGAGGTTTCAATTTTCACGCGGCCCTTTACGCCTTTTGGGAGCCCTTCGTCGCCTGGGGCATCATTGCGTGGATGATCTACTGGTTCCGCGAGCACGCTAACCGGCCCTCCCCTGTCTGGGAAGCCCTCGGCCGCCAGGCCTACGCGGTCTATATCATCCATCCGCCAGTTCTGGTTGCGGCAGCCCTCCTGTTCCATCGCTGGCAGGCGCCTGCCCTGCTCAAGTTTGCGGTAACGGGATCCCTCACCTGCGTGGCCTGCAGTTTGCTCGCACTGCTTTTGGTCCGTATTCCGGGGATTGCCAGAGTGGTGTAGCAGCGTCGATTCGTTCGCGCATGCAATCGCGGCCCTCGGCGATAATCGCGACCCTCGGTGTCGCCTTAGACTTAGCGTGCCGCGACGGCCGTCTCGACCTGCAGCTCAATCTTCGGAGGCCGCATCAATGTGTTGTGAATGAGGCAGTGGTGCACTGCCTCCTCGACACCTTGAACTTGCTCCGGGCTGCACTCAACCGGGAGCTGTACCTCGATCTTGAATTCGTCCAGCCGCGCTGGGCCCAGGAGCTTCTCCGCGGTCACCCTCACTCGCGTCCCCTCAGTCGCCAGTCCTTTCTTGCGCAAGTAGGCAGCCGCGTAGAACGCTGCACACGATCCCAGGGACGCGAGAAATAGCTCGGGCGGCGTCATGCCCTCATCGAAGCCGCCATTCTCCGCAGGTTGATCGCAGGAGATCTTGTGCTGGCGGGCCCGAATTTCAAACTGAACATCACCAAGGTGCTCAACAAATACTTCCATCGCATGCTCCTCACACATCCAAGTGCCGTTTTGCCGCCAGCCGGACCATTCACTGCGTCCTTCCGCCGTCTGTAGCGGATTGAAACGTCTCGTCCATCTGCTTCCGCAACAGCCGTCGCGCCCGATACAGGCGCGACTTCATCGCCGCCAGCGAGATACCCAGCCTCTGCGCGACATCTTCGCCGCGAATTTCCTCCATATCGCGCAACTCGAGAATCTGGCGTGACTCGGCGGGCAGGGCAGCCAGGGCAGCGTGAATGCTCTGCTTCAACTCCGCGCCTAACGCCTCCGCTTCTGGCGAAGGCGACGCATCCTGCAGCTCGCGCCCCGCTTCCTCCAACTCCGAAAGCTGCAACAGGGGCAACAGGGCCTCACGCTTCTTCAGCCGCCAGCAGACCCGGCTGGCGATGCGCGCCAGCCACGCGCGAAAAGCCGCCGCTTCCTCGAGCTGCTGC
>Ga0207100_1071_pt1 | contig 26250 bp, 21 predicted proteins | sample Alteio_BWMinHeat_82_FD_153520 | JGI IMG/M metagenome (GOLD analysis project Ga0207100, IMG submission 153520) | Enriched cells from forest soil in Barre Woods Harvard Forest LTER site, Petersham, Massachusetts, United States -... | ecosystem: Environmental > Terrestrial > Soil > Temperate forest >...
ATATCGGTATTGATTCTTGTCTCACTTATTGGCGCAACGATGATTGCCCGAAAAGAACCGACGCCTGAAGAAGAGGCAGTTGCCGAAGCAGCTCAGTATGATTTTATTAAGAACTAAGAATTTTTGAAATGACAATCGGCTTAAATCATTTTCTCGTCATCGGCGCAATTCTTTTTGTGCTGGGTATTTTTGCAATGCTTTATCGGCGCAATGTCATCGCTGTGTTGATGGGCATCGAACTGATCTTGAATGCCGCAAATATTAATTTTATCGCCTTCAGCCGTTATGGCGGAGTCAATATCAGCGGACAGATGGCGGCGATCTTCGTCATCGTTATCGCCGCCGGTGAGGCGGCTGTTGCGCTTGCAATTGTGTTGAATATCTATAAGAATTTCAAATCGGTGAATCCGGCGGAAGTGGATTCGCTCAGAGATTAAGGTTTATGCACCAGCTTATAACATTATCGCTCATTATACTCGGGCTGCCTATGCTCTCGTTCCTGATTATTATTTTTAATCAGAAGCGCCTTAAGGCGACCGCGCATCTTATCGGCACTTCGATACTCGGCATTGCGCTGGCGATGGCGATCTATATTTGCTTCACGAAGCTTTCGGGAATTCCGGAGACGCTGAATTGGACAATAAAATGGATAAGCTTCGGCAATGTGCCCGGCGTTGGCGAGTGGAATATTTATACCGGCGTGATGATCGATAACATAACGGCAATCATGCTTGTCGTTGTAACGCTGATCTCGTTCCTCGTCCATCTCTTCAGCAGTAAGTATATGGAAGGCGATATTCGTTTCGCCAGGTATTATGCGTATCTTGGAATTTTTACCTTTTCAATGCTTGGCATCGTTCTCGGTAATAATCTTTTTGCTCTCTATATTTTCTGGGAGCTTGTCGGATTTTCATCGTATGCCCTTATCTCGCATTGGTACGAAAAGCCCGGTCCGCAGCTTGCATCGAAAAAAGCTTTTATTGTTAATCGTGTCGGCGATGTCGGAATGTGGACTGGACTGATGCTCGTCTTCGGAACATTCCATACATTTAATTTTACAGATATTTTCGCTGCAATTCATAACGGACTTCCGCAGAGTTTCAGCTTCCTCGGATTACCGCCGGAAGCAACATTAACTGCTGCTGGAGTTCTCATTTTTTGTGGCGCAGTTGGCAAGAGCGCGCAATTCCCATTGCATGTCTGGCTTCCGGATGCTATGGAAGGACCGACGCCGGTATCAGCTCTTATCCATGCAGCAACAATGGTCGCCGCAGGCGTTTATTTGGTCTGTAGGATTTTCCCGATGCTCACCGGTGATGCCATGCTTGTGATTGCGCTTGTCGGCGGCTTCACGAGTTTCCTTGCCGCTTCGATCGCACTTACGCAAAATGATATTAAGCGAGTCCTTGCCTATTCGACTGTCTCGCAGCTTGGCTATATGATCATGGCGCTCGGAGTCGGAGCTTTCAGCGCAGGTTTTTTTCATTTGACGACTCATGCCATGTTCAAAGCTTGCCTCTTTCTTGGCTCAGGCTCGGTGATTCATGCCATGCACCATTCACTGCATCATCTGCATGATCATCATACCGATCCGCAGGATATGCGCAATATGGGCGGACTTTTGAAGAAGATGCCCATTACCGGATATACTTTTATTATTGCAACCCTCGCTATTAGCGGCATACCTCTTATGAGCGGCTTCATGTCTAAGGATGAAATTCTTGCCGGTACGACTGCATATAGTTCGCTACAAGGCGGCATTGCATCGGTCTTGCCTTTTGTCGGTTTCGGCGTCGCGATGATGACGGCATTCTACATGTGGCGCCAAGTTTTTATGACATTCTTCGGCAAACCGAAAATGCCGGAAGTATATGAGCATATACATGAATCTCCAAAGGCGATGATCGTGCCGCTTATGGTTCTTGCCGGACTATCCTTCTGGATCTGGTATGGCGCTAATCCCATCGATCCCGCGAACGGGTGGTTTATGAAAAAGTGGGTTGAGACTCCTGCACAGATCGTGCCTGAATCTACGACTCCAAATTTTCATATTCAACAGATACCAATTCCGCCGGCCATGAAAGAAATGAAGCCGGAGGCAGGCATCATGCGGCATCAAGAAATTTTAGAAGACAAAACCCATGAAGTCGCCGGAATGGGCATGATCATCTCAATTCTCTGTGCGATCACCGGTATTGCTCTTGCATGGTTTATGTATTTAAAGAATACTGCACTACCTGATAAGATCGCAAAGACGTTTGCTCCGCTTTATAGATTTAGCTTCAATAAATGGTACATAGACGAGTTCTATGAGTTTGCTTTTGTCGGCTCGTTCATGCTGTTTGGGCGTATATGCTCATGGTTCGATACGCATATCGTCGACGGCGCAGTCAATGGCGTCGGAAGAGTCACCATTGTCTTCTCGAAGATCGGCGGATGGATCGATAAGTATATCGTCGACGGGCTTGTGAATTTGACTGCAGGAGTTACGCAGATCATTGGTTTAGGTTTTCGTTCAGTTCAAACAGGAAAGATACAAACGTATCTCGCCTGGACTCTTGCCGGAGTCGTTATTGTGTTTGCCGTTATCGCATGGAAAATATTATGAAAAAAACTACCCTATTTATATTATTACTTGCTCTTTCGCTTCTTTGCGGAACAGGTCTTCATGGGTTTGCGCAGACAATAACTCGTGGAGCAAATCGGTCCGGAGAAAATAATCGGACGCTTTCTGTCAGTCCTCCCAATGAGCCAAATATGGTGCCTGGAATACTGTATATTCAACTGAAGACAAAGCATGGCATTGATTTCGAGCATCTCAGCCCATCGCACACCGGTAATGCCGAACTCGATAATTATTTTTCGACTCTCGGCGTAAGCAAGATTTATCCGTTCGATGCCGATGCTAAAAATTATGCCGTTGCCCGGCGTCATGGGATCGACAGGATGTATGTCATTAATTTTCCCATAGAAGGGAATTCGCCTCGGGATATAGCAGATAAAATTTTGACTCTCGATGCTGTCGAAAAAGCAAGTCCGCGTTTAATTGCACAGAAATGCTATACTCCGAATGATCCCGACGTGCCGAAACAGTATGCGCTCGATAAAATGCACATTAAAGACGCGTGGGGAATTTCCAAAGGCAGCGCGAATATTATCATTGCCGATATTGATGAAGGAGTGAATTATACACACGAAGATCTTGCCGCCAATATTTATAAAATTGACGGTCATTTCGGATATAACGTTGTCGGAGTTGTCGATGCAGGAAATAACTTTAATCCGACCTTCGATCCTATGCCGTCAGCAGGTTTTAATCATGGTACGATGACTTCCGGCTGCTTCGGAGCGGTAGTTGATAATAACAAAGGAGGCGCCGGAACCGGCTTCAACTGCAAGATCATGGCGATCAGGATTTCCGATAGTATAGGGACCTTGCTTGGCGGATGGGAGGGTATTCATTACGCAGTGGAACATGGCGCAAAGATTATCAATTGTTCGTGGGGTATTTCCTTAGATCTTAAAAAAAACGGCGATAAAGATTATTTTGATTTCCACCAGGCGATCATTGATGAAGCATTGGATACTGGGGCGCTCGTCGTTGCGGCGGCAGGAAATGCCGGAGTCAATATAGATGTCAGCACTTTTGTACCTGCTGCAATGCATGGTGTGCTTTCCGTCGGTGCAACCGATCAAAATGATAATCCGGCAGGTTTTTCGAATTACGGTCACGCCGTAAATGTCTATGCACCGGGCGTGAATATTTTTTCGACCAGTTTTCCGGGTACCAGCGCCTACGATTCCGAAGACGGAACATCTTTTTCTTGTCCGCTTACATCCGGGGTTGCCGGGCTTGTTTGGTTTAAACATACCGACTGGCTTCCGCAATTTGTTGCCCGCCAGATCATTCAAACGTCGGATAATGTTGTCAGACCTGCTGATAGAACCCACTTCTGGGGTAGAGTCAATGCTTATAATGCAGTCTCGCAGCAGCCGTCTATTCCCGGACTTGAAATAACGGATTTTACCATTGACGGAGTCGATAAAGGCAGTCTGCAATATAGTAATAAGCAGTACTCATTGAATGTTACATTCAAGAATATTCTGGCGCAGGGATCGGGGATACAAGCGGTTTTAGTCCCGGCAACAAATGACGGGACATTTGCTCCAAACAGCGGATATACTGTGGAGCAGGGAAGTGCGAATTTAGGAACGATGAATTCTTCGCAATCGGCTACAGGCTCATATAAATTCACTCGCGATGGCACTGATAACGGAGCGGGAACGCAGCTGGAATTATTTTTTGCAATCTCATATGGAAATGCAACTGTCGAAGGGCGTCCATATTTCGATACACTGCCGATCTATATAAATATTTCCGGCGATGGGCAGTATGTGAGTAGCGGGGTAGGGGAGCATAATTCATTTACTACTCAACTTGGAGTAGCATATCCGAATCCGGTTTCCGGCAGCGCAGTGATGAATTATGAAATCTCGACGACCGAATATGCGAAGATAAGTATCTGCGATGTCTTGGGCAGAACCCTTAACATTCTTTCCGAAGGAATTGCCGATGAGGGACAGCATCAAGTTCATTTCGATTCAAAGAATTTAGAAGATGGAGTTTACTTCGCTAAACTCGAAACAGCGGAAGGTACATTTACCAAACGCATTGTAGTTGTTCATTAAAAAAACTCGCACTTAGCACTTAAGAAAATATGGACTATCCGATTTTATCGATACTGACACTCCTGCCCATTGCAGGAATGATCGTGACGGCATTCGTGCCAAAGGGGAATGTAAAGACGATCTGGTATATCACCGTTGCGGTCACAGGACTGCAGATCGTTTTTGCCATCATCCTTTGGGCGAATTTCAACGGCTCGATGGCAGGCATCAACGATCCGAAAAGCTTTCAGTTTATCGAAAAGCATGAATGGATACGCATCTCCGGTCTCGGAGTCTTCGGAAATGTCGCTATTGACTATTACATGGGCATAGACGGGCTTTCGGTGCTGATGGTGCTGCTCACGGCGCTTATTTCATTTGTCGGAGCCATTGCAAGTTTCTCCATCGAAAAACAACATAAAGGATACTTCCTCATGTATCTGCTTTTGGTTACCGGAATGATGGGCGTTTTCGTCTCGCTCGATTTCTTTCTTTTCTATATTTTCTGGGAGCTGATGCTGCTGCCGATGTATTTCCTGATCGGCATCTGGGGCGGTCCGCGCAGAGAATATGCAGCGATCAAATTTTTTATTTATACGCTCTTCGGTTCGATCTTCATGCTGCTGGTGATGATCGGATTATATTTCACGACGCAAGTTACGATTGCCGGAACGCCGTGGCATACATTCAGTATGCTCGATATGATGAATCCGGCGAATCACGTTGCAGGTTCGATCTTTGCGACTATCGGGAATACATGGCGCTATGTTGGCTATCTTGCTCTGTTCCTGGGCTTTGCCATTAAGATACCGATGTTCCCATTCCATACGTGGCTTCCCGATGCGCACGTCGAAGCGCCGACGGCTATCTCGGTTATTCTTGCCGGAGTGCTGCTGAAAATGGGAACGTATGGAATCTTAAGAATCTGCTATGGTATCTTTCCGGAGATCGCAGTTGCAACAAGCCAATACATGGTTATCTTTGGATTCATCAATATTGTCTATGGCGCATTCTGTGCGATGGCGCAAAAGGATCTGAAGAAGCTCATTGCGTATAGCTCTATAAGCCACATGGGATATGTGCTGGTCGGCATGGCAGCTCTGAATTCGCAGGGCATGATGGGCGCGATCTTCCAGATGTTCAATCACGGAACGATCACCGCAATGCTCTTCTTAAGCGTCGGAGTACTCTATGACCGCGCACACACCAGAGGCTTAAATGAATTCGGCGGGCTTGCCAATAAGATGCCGAAGTATTTCGCACTCGTCGTGATCTGTTACTTCGCATCGCTCGGATTGCCGGGAATGTCGGGATTTATTTCCGAAGCTTTCGTATTCCTCGGAGCATTCCAGACTTTCCAATTCTGGACAATTCTTTCGACGCTTGGTATTATTCTCACAGCCGCTTACATGCTCTGGGCATTACAGCGCATGTTCCTCGGCACACTGCCGGAACGCTGGAATAATCTGACCGATATTAACGGACGCGAACTTGTATCGCTTGTGCCGCTTGCAGCGATCATAATCTTTCTGGGAATTTACCCCTCACCGATTATCAATCTGATGTCGACGAGCGTGAACCAGCTTGTAACGTTCGTCAATGCGGCTGCGCCGCATGTGACGCAGGCAGCGGCGATTGTAAAGTAGTTTATGTGTCATTGCGAGACCGGCTTTAGCCGGTCGTGGCAATCCCCTCAATCGTGGTTGTAAAGTCAGGACTATAGAGACGTTAAGGAGATTGCTTCGTCGTCCCTACGGGACTTCCTCGCAATGACACAATAGAAGAAAAAATTTAATTAGAAATGTAGATGCACTTAACTTTTCTTGATACAAGCCTTTCCGATCTTGCCAATGCGCTGAAGCCGATGCTTGGTAAGACTATGGCGAATTTTCTGCCGGAGACGATTCTCACCGCCGGATTTCTCGCTGCTATTATTATCGATCTTTTTATCCGCAAGTCATCTAATAAAAAGCTGGCAGGATATTTTGCGATTCTTGTTCTTGCCGCAGCATTTTTTGCATCGCTTGCTCAATGGCAACCCTATCATGCCGGCAGTACTTCCTGGAAGGGCGGCTCGATGATCTTCCCGTATTCGACAACAATGATTCCGATCATCGGAATGGCAGTCGTCGATAATTTTGCCGTTTTCTTTAAGTTACTCATTTCGGTTTCTGCAATTTTTATCGTTCTGATGTCTTTGCTTTCTCGCGAAGTCGAAGAACGCGGCAGACGCAATGGCGAATATTTTTCTTTGATGCTTGCACTGACACTTGGCATGTTCCTCATGCCCGCCTCGACTGATCTCGTAATGATGTACATCTCGCTCGAACTTGTTTCGATCACGAGCTACATAATGGCAGGTTTTATGAAAGAGGATGCCCGAAGCTCTGAGGCTTCGATGAAGTATGTACTCTTCGGCGCATTCAGTTCGGGGCTGATGATCTATGGATTTTCGCTTCTCTATGGACTCACCGGCTCGACGAGCATTCTCGCAATCCAGGCAGTCCTTTCGACCGGTATGCAGGCGCATACGATCAACATGGTCGCATTATGGATCGCCGTCATTCTATCGCTTGCCGGAATGGGCTATAAGATAAGCGCGGCGCCATTTCATTTCTGGACGCCCGACGTCTATGAAGGCGCGCCGATTCCGGTTACTGCTCTGCTTTCCGTCGCATCGAAAGCGGCAGGCTTTGGTTTGCTCATGCGTTTTCTGATGTTCACTTTCCCGGTCAATTTCGAAACGGGACAGATCGTTCTCAACTGGCCGCTCGTCATTGCAATTCTTGCCGCGATAACGATGACGCTCGGAAATTTTGCAGCGCTGCGGCAATCGAATATCAAGCGAATGCTTGCCTATTCTACCATCGCTCATGCAGGATATATGATGGTCGGGCTTGTTGCGATCAGTAACGGCGTATTCTTTATCAACGAACTCCGCGCATTTAATTTCGATCCGAGCGCCTTGCCGCATTTCTATGAAGCTAACGGAGTCGTTTCGATCATGATCTATCTCGTCGCCTATCTCTTCACCAATCTCGGGGCATTTTATGTGGTGATGCTCATCGCCAATAAAATTAAATCCGAAGAGATCGAGGATTACCGTGGCTTTGCAAAAAAATCGCCGCTCTTGGCAGTCTGCCTCGGAGTGTTTCTCGTATCGCTTACCGGAATTCCGCTTACCTTAGGTTTTATCGGCAAGCTCTATATTTTCTCATCGATCCTCACGGCAAATCCCATCACGCACCAAACCCCTTGGATTTGGCTTGCAGTCGTGATGGTGCTCAACTCCGTCGTCTCGCTCTATTATTACGTCCGCGTGATGCAGTACATGTTTATCAAACAAGCCGATGATACAACAGCTCCGGCAACAAGCGAGCTTTCCGTCTCGCCCGACGGAACGATAAGCTATTCATTCGTCTCGAAAGCGTTCATCTTCGCCTTCCTCATTCCGACAATAGTGTTCGGAATATATTTCGGACCGATCGTGGATTTTACGAGTAATGTGCTACGGTTTTTCTCGCTGCAATGATTCCGTTGTAAATCTTCGTTTGGAACAAATGAGGATCGCTTTTTTTTTGATTTTTAATTAGTCATTTTTTCTTCTTTAATAGCTATACCCTGTACTAACCACCCGACAAATGATAGAGCGATGATCGTTAAAGCGATCAAAGGAAACCAGAATGATAAAATAAAAGTGAACACGTATAAGACAAGTACGTAACGCGAATACAGCGCTTGCTGCTTAGCTTTTTTAATATTCACGCCGGGCTTAACTAATGCTTCCGAAAATAAGTAGATATAAAGGATTAAATTCCATGCAAGATTATTCAGCAGGATTACCGCGCAATACAAGGTAATGGCAGGCTGGGCTAAATCGCCGTCCGCACTTTTAAGATATTCCGCAACTGCGCCTGTAAAAAACGGCACTAAAACAACGGATAACATTAACAATCCATTGGAGTACGTAAATTTGGGGGATGACTTACCGATTAATTTAAATGTATGCCAATGACCAACCCATGATACCAAAAGAACAATAAAACTAAGTAAGAATGCAAACCAGGATGGTAACTCATTTGCAAATGCTGTCCATAATTCCGCCTTTGTATGCACCGTACTGATATCCGGTACTTTGATCTCAAGGATCAACAAGGTAATTGCAATTGCAAATATTCCGTCGCAAAATGCTTCTAACCGCGAGTTGGGATTTGTTTCTGTCATAATTTTAGTCATTTACTAACTAAGAAACACCTCACCCAACTTTAAAATCTTTAACGTGTTTTCGATTTTACCTTCGGCATTAAGCTTGTTTAGTATCTGCTCAGGTTCACCTAATGGTTCGTCAGCAGAATCGAAAGTGCCATAGTGGAAAGGTATGAATGTTTTTGCGCGTGTTGCGTGGAATGCTTTCACGGCATCATACGGGTCTTGATGCATCGGTCCCATAAACCAGGCGGGAGCGTAGGCGCCAGCACCTATCAAGGCGACATTGATATTCTGAAAAAGCTCACCCACATCATGGAAGTGCGATCCATGTCCCGAGTCACCGCCAAAGTAGATGCGCTTTCCATCTTTCTCGATCATGAACGCGCCCCAAAGAGTTGTGTTCCCATCCCAAAGGGACCTATTCGCCCAGTGGCGTGACGGGAGGAACGTGATCTTCAGGTTGCCGTCAAGTTGATACTGTTGATACCATCCGGCGGTTTGAATTTTGTTGTTAGTCCATTTGCTAATGAGATGAGAGAGCTTTAGTCCGGTGAGTATCTGAGCCTTTGGATTATTTCTGGTTAATAACTTTATGCTGTCTTTATCGCAGTGATCGTAGTGCGCATGCGAAACTAAAATGTAATCAATATTCAATAGCTTATCGGGAGCAACGGGCATTTCCGAATAGCGCGCACCTACAGGCAGTTTACCGTAAACCGGGTCTATCAGAATGCGAATGCCCGATAACTGAATGAAAAAACTGGCATGACCAAACCACACGATCTTATCCGCCGAATCATTCAGCCACCCATCATCTTTGATAACAGGTATTCGCCAGGTATCATGTTTCTTAAATTCTTTCTGTGGATTACTATGCACCAGATATTTTAATACGTTACCATAATCAAGCTTCCACGGGTACTCATGATTCATGAATAGACCATCTTCATCGAGCGGAGTGCCTTTCCAATCAGGTTTAACAGTTACAAGCGCCGGATTTGAAGTATAGGTAGTTATCGTCGGTATTTTCTTTTTTGCCAGCATAATGTCTCCTGTTACAAGCACGCCCGATAGTGCCAAACCTCCTTGAATAAATTGTCTCCTGTTCATAGTTTATTCTATTACCTTTCCATAACTATTCTCTATGTTGTCTGCTGCATCAGCATCTCCGGCGTAACTCCAAATTTTCGTTTGAAGGACGTGTAGAAATGAGAAAGATTTTCAAACCCCAGTTCTAAATAAATTTCCATTGGTTTTAATTTTTTTTGCCGGATAAGACTATACGCTTCTGCTAATCGTTTTTCCTGCAGCCATCTGCGCGGCGAGGTTTGAAAGGTGCTTTCAAAATCCCGCTTAAATGCAGCTAAACTTCTTCCTGTCAGTTTTGCAAAGTGAACTATCGATACATTGTAGTGATAGTTCTGCTCCATAAATTTTTCAAGATCGATTTTATACGGCTCTGAAAAATCAAATAAAAAAGATTTGAGAGAAGGTTTTAAATGCAGCAGTAGTTCGATAGCTTCATTAGTTTTCATAGCTGCCAACTTACTGTCTATTTTTTCAGAAAGCTCTATGTACGGCAATAACGATCTAAAATAACTTTTGAGCAATGCGTCCGGCTTCAATAAAAGATTATTTTCTCCTGTATAACTTTTGCTTTTAGGGATTGAATTAGCAAGAGCGTACTGCTGCAAAGCCGGATGCGTTATTAGTACAGAGATGATTTTATATGGCTTATCGGCAGCAGGTATTTTAGTAAATTTTGCCAATTGATTTTTTTGAGCCAGAAACATTTGATTTTCTTTTAAAACCAACTTGCCGTTAGGAAGTTGAATATGCGTCTCGCCTGAAAACTGAAACGCTAAAACGTGATGCGGAATAAATTGTTCGAAGCCGCGCTTCTGCTCATAGGAGCAGGTATACACAAAGCTATCCTCCAATGCCTGCGTTACGGGGATTACCTTATCAGTCATTGTTTAAACTCCAATAATTGCTGATGATAGTTTGCATTACGCGCACTGGTGTTACTATCTATGAAGATTAAGCACGTCGTTAATGCAATAACGGTGATCCCGATTGCACGCCATAGCGGCGCTGAAACAAAGATGATCAATAATGAAGCAGCCATGATAACGATTGGAAGCACTGTGAAAACAATCATGGCTAAGTCATTTTGGGATTGTGCAGTACGAGCTATTTCACTGTGGATAAACTCGGAAGGGTTATTTTTATACGCTGTTTCAAAACTCGCGGTACGTGGTTTATTGGAAAAATATAAACCAGCTGAAACTGCAATCATCAAAACGCCTGCAACGAGTAAAGGCCAAATAAAAGCTTTTGCCATTTCTGTTTTGCCTAACTGCCAAAAGCCAAGCGCTGCCAGGAAAAACAGTAAACTTAGTAGCAAAACTATTTTGGAAGAAAAGACCTCGGCATTTGCCCATTCAGTACTCGCGTTTAAAATATCCATTTCTTTAAGACATTTGTAAAATAAAATAACATTTCCATAATTAATTGTCGTTCGCAAAGATCGGCATTTTTCAAGGAAATGTATTTGCTCTACGGCTCAATTTTTATTTGCTGTACGGCTCTTTTTTTTGTCTATAGATAATGGTCCCGGACCGACGATGAGGAGAAAGATCGACGTCATGATCTGCGCATAATCCGAGCGGACTTCGTGGAGGACTGCCCAGAAACCGATCTGCGGCGGCACCGGCGGAAGCGGTAATGGCGAGGTTCCTAAGAACAGGCTTATCTTTGTCGAAAGGATTGCGACGATCATTTCGCAAATAAATATCACCGAGAACACCCGCGTCAACAGCCCGAAAACAATACATAAGCCTCCGACGATTTCAAGTATTGCGATGAGCGTTGCCGTTTCCGCAGGCATTGGAATGCCGAGTTTGGTGAATCTTCCGACGCCCTGATTCGGATAAACGAATTTGAGAATGCCTTCCCAAAAAAATACTCCGCCTGTCATCAGACGGATGAGAATTGTTGCTTTTGGCGCAGTATCAGGAGGATTCAAAAGTTTTGTTACGAAGCTATTCATGTTTATTTGGTTGTTTAATGAGTGAAAATTACGTTATAACTGCTATACCGAAAACGAAATGATTTTATTCCCGGGGGAATAAATAGCCCGTATTTTTAGTCTACTAAGTATATCTATCATAAACCGGTTGGATAAAAGCGAGAGGGATTCTCTATTTACCAGTAAGATCATCCCGCATTTAGATGCGGCATATAATCTTGCGAGATGGCTTGCCAGGAACGAGCACGACGCCAGCGACATTGTGCAGGATTCTTTCGAGCGCGCTTATTCGTATTTTAACAGTTTTTCCGGGAAGGATGGGAAGGTTTGGATACTTGCCATCGTGCGCAATACCTTCTATACCTGGTACCGGAAAAAATTAGTTCGGCTTAACGTCGAAGTAAGCGAAGAGCAATTTGATGAGAGCCAATTATCTGAACAAACACCGGAGACAGAATTGGAGACAAACGATAAAAAGCAAGAGGTTCATGCTGGGATAAATTCTTTACCGATCGAATTTCGCGAGATCATTATCTTGCGAGAACTGGAATCGCTATCCTATAAAGAGATCGCAGAGACGGTGCAGATTCCGATCGGAACGGTGATGTCCCGCCTGGCGCGCGGGCGAGAGATGCTTCGGGCTATTTTAGTCAAACAATTAAACGGAGAAGTATAAGTATGCAGCAGACGGAAATACATTCGCTTTTGAATCCATATTTCGATGGTGAGCTGGATTATTCCGAATCCCTCATATTCGAAGAACATCTGACCCATTGTTCGGATTGTTCGCAGGCACTCGAGGAGCAGAAAAAACTTCGGGTAATCCTTACGCAAAGCTCGCTTGAATATTCTGCGCCAAAAAAATTGAGACGAAAAATACTTTCTCTGCCAAATAAAAAGAAAGAATCATCGCGGGTTTCTCTCGAGTGGAATTGGAGAACGTATGGTATCGCCGCCAGTATTGCGATAGCGATGCTTGCCGTATGGATATTTCTTCCAAAAAATTCTCATAACGAGGACTCGGCAATTGTGAATGAACTGGTTTCCAGTCATGTCCGCTCTCTTATGGCATCCCCATCGCATTTATTCGATATCGCTTCGAGCGATCAGCATACGGTAAAACCCTGGTTTGCCGGCAAATTGGATTTCTCGCCAGTTGTCAAAGATTTTCCCGTACAAGGCTTTCAGCTCATTGGCGGAAGGCTGGATTATATCGGCGGAAAGCCTGTTGCAGCGCTTATTTATCAACATCAGAAACATCTGATAAATGTTTTCCAGTGGAGTATTCTTCCCGATCCTAACGAAAAGCGAGCGGTAGAACAAGATCGTGGATTCAATCTCATCTCCGATGAGTCTGGAGGAATTAGGATTTGGTTAATCAGCGATCTTAATACTCAGGAATTGAGCGGACTCGCCGATCTCTTAAAGTGATCTTATAAATTTCCCCGCAAATCCTGCTCCCGCTCAATGGCTTCGAAGAGTGCTTTGAAATTGCCTTTGCCGAAGCTTCTGCCGCCACGTCGCTGGATGATTTCGAAGAAAAGCGTTGGGCGGTCTTCGACAGGTTTGGTAAATATTTGCAGCATGTAGCCATCGTCATCGCGGTCAACTAAGATACCGAGTTTTGCAAGTTCCGAAACCGGTTCGTTTATTTTTCCGACACGGGACTCGAGTTCTTCATAATAGGAACTGGGGACTTTCAGGAATTCGACGCCTTGCTCGGTAAGCTTCGTAACGCTCTCGATAATATTTCCTGTAGCGATAGCAATATGCTGCGCGCCGGGACCGTTATACCACTCGATATATTCTTCGATTTGCGATTTCTTTTTTCCGTTGGCAGGTTCGTTGATCGGAAATTTAATTTTCTCCGATCCGCTGGCTACTACTTTCGACATCAGGGCAGAGTATTCCGTCGAAATATCTTTATCGTCAAACGAAACGAAGAGATGAAATCCCATTATATCCTCGTACCATTTCACCCATTTATCCATTTCATTCCAACCGACATTTCCAACAATATGATCGACTGCTGCAAGTCCGACAGGGCGAGAAATTTTATCTTCAGCAGTGATCGCCTTATATCCCGGAGCAAAACCTTTATAATTTTTTCTATCGACAAAAGTGTGAAGCGTATCGCCATACGTTCTGATCGAAGCGGTGCGGAATGTACCGTTCGCATCGCTTTCTTCGCGCGGCTCCTGAACGCCGACTGCCCCGCGTTTCGTCGTCTCGCGGAAGGAGCGCTCGACGTCATCGACTTCCAGCGCGATCGTCGAAACTCCGTCACCATGCTTGGCAAGCATGGCATTGATCGGATGATCTTGCGTGAGAGGAGTGGTAAGGATGAGCCGGACTTTTCCCTGCTCCAAAACATAACTTGCCCTATCACGCAGACCGGTTTCCAATCCGGCGTAACCTACGAGCTTAAATCCGAAAGCTGAGCGATAATAATATGCCGATTGCTTAGCATTCCCGACGAAAAATTCGATATGGTCTATGCCTTTGAGAGGAAGGAAATCCTGTCCATTTTGAGTAGTGGGCTTTGTGCGCTCTGCGACTAATTCTGCTTGTGACATTTTTTATCTCTTCAAATAAATTTTCTTAGATTGTCATTCTGAACGGAGCCGATAATCCGCCGGAGGCGGATTATCGGCGCAGTGAAGAATCTCAAATTTCAGACATTCTGAAAATTCAGATTCTTCGCTTCGCTCAGAATGACATGGTTTTAAACACATTTTTATACTTAATTATTTCCGCTTCGTCGAATCGACCACGACTGAATCAGTTTTTATAAAATGCATCGAATCAGCGGTATTGACCGGCGCTTCGCCTTCTTCAGGAATATGAATCGTTACTTCGCCATCCTTAAAAATTGTTTTATAAGTTCCAAGTGGCTTCTTTGCAGGGCCGCTTTTGGGGATGCCGTTAATATCGAAATTCGAATCATGGCACGGGCAGACAAAGATATTTCTTTTATCCTCATATTTCACTTCGCAGCCCTTATGAGTACATTTTATATCGACTGCGACAAAAGTATTTTCGCCGGTTCTGACAACAAGCAGATCTTTATCGATCTCATCGATCGTCAAATGGTAGGCACCGCCGATTTCTTTGAGCTCCGGAGTATCTTCGATACGCAGAGGAATCTCCCGATTGCCACGGAAGACTCCGGGACGTGGTGAAGCTTTGATGCTCGGAATATCCAGCGAACTAAGGATGCTTGCTCCGACAACCATTCCGATGCTGCCAAGGCAGGCTTTTTCAATAAATTCTCTACGATTCATTATTTTTAAAAATGATGAAAGTATTATAACACCAATCCGATAAAAAAATGCTGCAACAATCTTTCGATCATCACAGCATTCGTACACTTTGCGGTCTGTTTAATTCATGAGCGCCATCAAACGGTAGTAGGCGTCTTTTGCCAGCGTATAGCCTGGCTCGATTTCCAGCGCCTGCTCGTATTCGCCGAGCGCTTCGAACCAATCGCCGCGACGCTCTAAGATCCTGCCTAAGTTATAGTGCGGAAAATGCGGAGTCGCATAGCGGCGGGCTTTCATCGCGAGTTCCAGATACGGAATCGCCTCATCCGGATCGCCCTTCTGAATCATGTATGCGCCAATATCATTGTACGGGTTGCCAAATTCCGGATCGATGGATATCGCCGTCTTGCATTCTTCGATCGCCTGATCGTAATCGCCCAAAAAGCTATGCGCCCATCCTAAGAAGGTATGCGCTTCCGCTGTAGGAACGATCGCTATCGAAGCCCTGTAGTTTTCAATTGCTTCCTGTAGGTGCCCCGACATCTGCAGGCGGTATGCCTTCTGCAGAAATTCCTGAGCCCGTTCCTGAGGAGTTCCCTGTTGTCCTATCTTTGTTGCCTTCATATTGCTCGCCTCCCTGGCTTGCGTCTTATTGTTGTTTTTGAGTGTCATACTCTGTTTTCTCGTTTATTCGGTTCAGAATCAAGTTCTGTGCCAAACCGGCTTTCCTAATAAACGTTTTATCCACAGAGGTTATGACACCTTCTTAAATAATATACTTCGGTTGTCAGAAAACGTTACACGCTTACTGTATTATGAATCCGATTTAATCGGCTTTGTTTCACCCACTTTTTCGCATGATTTCGGAAAGTATTATTCCGGCGCTCATTGCGACGTTCAGCGACTCTGCCTCGCCATATTTGGGTATCATTATTTGCCCGTCGCAGAGGTCAAGAATCGGCTGGCTAACCCCATGGGCTTCGCTGCCCAAGACAAGCACGACATTCGCCTTGAATGCCATCTTATAGAGTGAACACGCAGCAGGGCTGATGGTAGCAGCCAGGATCTGCCAATCTTTTTTTTGCAATATACGAAGAAAATTTTCCAATCCCCCACGTTTTCCCACTTTTGTGGAAAATATCTCGCCTTGTGTTGCACGGAGAACCTTCGGCGAATAGGGATCGGCGCACCCCGTGCTCAGGAAAATTCGTTCAACTCCGAACCATGATGCCGTGCGGATAATCGTGCCGACATTCCCTGGATCTTGTACGTTATCCAGGAGAAGAAGGATTTCCGTTTTTCCCGTAGGGGCGACCGGCAGGTCGCCCAAACTCTCCGGCATTTCTACAACGGCAAAAATTCCCTGCGGCGTTTTTGTATCCGATATTTTTTCCGAAAGTTTTTGTGAAACGTGGGAGCACTGTATATTTTTCCGCTCAGCAAGTCTTGCAATTGTCTGGTTTTCCTCCAGTGCCCTATCGGTAAAAATAATTTCCTTCACTCGCTCCGGCGCAGATTCAAGCGCCCGCTGGATAAGATGCGGCCCTTCGATCACAAACGAAGAAATCCGCTCCCGCTCCGCCGAATCGCGGATAAGCAGCCGAAACTGCTCGGCTCGGGCAAGAGTTAAATTTTCTAAATCTGTCATTTCGATGTTAGGAGAAATCTATAATAAAATTATTCCTTATTTTGCCGGAAGCCCCCAGAACTCTATATAAATCAAATCCATAGCAGTGCACGCGCGCAGGTGCCCATAGAAATGACGAAGCCGGCTTTTGCCGGCTTTCAAGTACTGTCATTCTGAGCGAAGCGAAGAATCTCATGGTTTCTACAAATATACGGAATAATTTCCCATTTTGCAATAGGTGCCCATAATATTGTGGAAAGGTTGTGAATAAGATAATATATTTCGTTAAGAGAAGATAACTCATTATATAATAATAACTTGTAAGAATATACTATTTTTCTTATATTTTTTTAAGAACTCGGGAACTTTGGTTATAGTACAGCGGTTCGATTGCTAGAAGAAATAGCTTATCGTCACGGGTGGAGCTATTTACATTAGGGTTATTACCGTCACGGGTAAAAAATATTATCACTAACTTGCCATTCTTGGGATTCTCCACGGGGTCTCGGATAGCAACATTTGTTTAGCCACGATGCCACTAAAAACGCGTTTTTTTGCGCTGTGCATTTGCTCTATATTTTCCGGTATTGTTTTTTCCAGCGTAGTTTTTGCGCAGGTTCCTGTTAACGGATCCGGCAAAAATGTGCGCCTTGCTTATGCGAACGAAGTTCCAGGCTCTGCAGGAACGATCGAATCGCTGAGCGGAAAGAGCAATATTGCTCCGGTCAAAGTTCAGCGCAGCACACCAATCCCCTTCGGCACGCCTGAGAATCTTCTGTTGGATATGAAAGGATACGATCAGAACTTCGTTCGAACGTTCACTTTTCAGAATACGACAAAAGAAACTCGTACCGTCACTGGAGTTGATTTCGCAGCACGGAACACCAAGTTCAGCTTTGTCTCGATCACGGGAGCCGATGAAAGCCTTCCGCTCGAAGTAAAGCCGGGGCAGACCTTCACCGTCAAAGTCGCATTTATTGCACCGGAAAGGAACATTACCTATTCGGACAAAATGCTCGTAACGGTAGAAGAGTCCAAAGTGCCGGTTACTTTTCCGATCCAGGCGACTCGTTCGTCGCTCTCTTCAATGAATTGGAATCAGTAGTAAGCGGAACCGAAGCGCCAATTTTATTTTTATCATACCGGGTTCTTCTCTTTGACGGAGGAGAATTCGGTGCATTATACGAGATATTATTTACGCGCGAGTTCGAATCTGCCACGATTTCGGACCCGGCATTCTTGGGCAGCACTCATTGAACAACGCCTTCACAAAGCGCTGCGTATTGTTGGTTACGATAGCAGCTATTATCCAATTTTGCGCCCCTGCAGCACAGGCGCAGATTACTGTGCTTTCCGGGAAAAAAGAAATTCTCTTTCGCTCCAAAATCAAAGATTCCGAATGCCAGCCTCTCATTGCAGAAAATACCACGAATGCTTCCATAACGATAGAAGGGATTGAAACCGGCGCATGGTCGGAATTTTTCGAATTGAACGATCAACCCATTCTTCCGCTTACACTTGCTCCCGGCGAATCTGCAAATTTAGGATATGTCTGTTTCCGTCCCGCTGTTGCAGATAAGGAATACCGCGCCACTTTGCGCGTCATCACTTCGCCGAAACAGCCGGCAGGAAATGAAATTTCTTTTCAAGGAGTAAGTTTAGGCGAGGCAAAAGTAAATACTGTTCCGGCAACTGCATTAGGTGCAGTTCTAGCATTGGATCCAAAATCCAAAGAAGGAACCCTTATTTCTATGATCGGGCATGACCTGAATTTCATGCGTTCCTATACATTCAAAAATACTTCATCGGCTTCCTATACGGTTACAGATATAGATTTCCAAAATATTGACCACCAATTCGAAGTAACTGCAATTGAGCCGGATGGCGCTTTTCCCTTCGAAGTCTCACCGGGAGAATCCTTCTCCGTTCGATTTGCGTACCATGCCACAGAGAGGGTACCCCATACGAATACGCTCTTAATCTCCACAGGCGAGTCAAAAGAGCCTGTAAAGTATGAAGTTCGGGGTTTGGCTCTTCCGCTTTCCGAAATGGAGTGGAATAAAAAGGCACAAAAATAGGCGGAACTGTTACCTGGTTTTCCTGCTTTATAATTATTCCGCCCCCTCTCAGTTTTCATTGCCCAAGACGATGAAACAGAAAAATACATTAGTTGCTGCGCTCTTTTATATCACGGGCGCCTTCTTTTGTGCTCATACAGCGCTTGGTCAGATCAATGTATTTTCTTCAAAATCAGAAATTTCCTTTTCCGTTCCGGCAGGCGATGTTGAATGCAAAGCACTTATTGGTGTCAATGATACCAAAGCGCCTATTACGATCAAAAAAATCGAGCGCAAAGGACTTCCAAGGTCTATCGAACTGACAGAAACGATTCCATTACCACATATACTAAATCCCGGAGAATCGATAACGATTTCTTATTTTTGTTACCGTCCTACGTCAAAGGATGATGGATGCTCAGGCAGCATTGAGATCGTTACGCTTCCGAAATTGGAGCGAAAAATTCCTGTTCAGGCATCGGTTTTCGAAGAAGATAGAACTCCGTTAATTTATCCGACGGCGCCTGGAGCAGTTTTGGATTTCGATCCGGTTGCAAAGAATGAAGGAACATTGATCTCGATGGTCGGCACCGATTTTCAATTTATCCGCGAATATTCGTTCAAAAACACTTCTTCAACGCTATATACAGTAACCTGGGTAGATTTTGCAAAGGAAGATCCGAATTTCGAAGTGACCGCTATCGGACCCGAAGAATATTTACCGATGGAAATCGCTCCAGGAGAATCCTTCTTTGTCCGGCTCGCCTATAATTGCACCGAGCGCGAGCCGTATGAAAATAAACTTCGGATCTTTACTCTACAAAAAAAAGAACCGGCAAGTTACGATGTTCGCGGTTTAGCGCTCCCTCTCTCGCAAATGGATTGGAATCAGCCGAAAGTAGCTGAGGATCATTAAGCCCTTTCGAGTTGAATAAGAGCTCGCTCTTCTCCGATTTCAACTTCGTTGCCGATTACGGAATTGTTTGTGGCTAAGTGAATTTCAGAAGCCAGCGTTTCCTGCTGGATATAATCCCTGTGCGAATCAATAACCCCGCCTAAGGCAGGACTGAAATTGTTTACGCCGATAATAATTCTATCCGTTACTTCAAAGCCTGAATCCTTGCGGAGATTCTGAATGCGGTTCACAAATTCTCTGGCAATGCCTTCGGAGATAAGCTCGGGAGTCAGATGCGTATCGAGCGCAACGGTTACTCCACCTTCTGAAGAAACAAGCCAGCCTTCGACATCTTCGGCGACGATCTCGATCTCGCCTCGTTCGATGCGGACGAAATTTCCTTCGATGTCGAAATCGATATAATTCTGCTGCTCGAATGTTCGAATTTCATCATCGGTCATTTTCAAAATACGTGCCGAAGCCGATTTCATTTGCTTGCCAAGCTTCGCTCCGAGCAATTTAAAATTCGCTTTTGCTTTGCGCTTGATCACATCGGAATCTCCGAACTCGATGTGCTCGACTCGTTTTACGTTCACTTCGTCCAAAATAATTTCTTCGACTTTGCGAAGTTCTTCGATCTCTCGCCGGTTTGCAGAAGGAATCAGCAATCTCTCAAGAGGCTGGCGTACTCGGATTTTCGCCCGTTCCCGCATCTGCCGCACAAGCGAGGAGACGATCTGCGCTTTATGCATGCGATCTTCGAGGGCGGTGTCGATGATTTTATCATCGGCTATGGGGTAGAGTTCAAGATGCACTGAATCGTGATTCGTGGTTTGTGATTCGTGGTTGGTGAGGGAAAGATATAATTTATCTGCAAGAAATGGAGCAACGGGCGCCATTAATTTACTGATTGCGAGCAAGCATTCATAGAGTGTTTCATATGCTGCTTGCTTATCTGTATTCATCTCGCCTTTCCAGAAACGTCTGCGCGAGCGGCGGACGTACCAGTTCGAGAGTTCTTCGATCGCGAAATCCTGAATGGCACGGCAGGCGCGAGTGATATCGTAACTATCGAGCGCTTTAGTACAAACTTCGGTCACGGAGTTCAGTTTCGAGAGAATCCAACGATCCATCTCGGGTCGTGATTCGTGTTTCGTGGTTCGTGATTCGTGATAGGAGAAGTTATCGATATTTGCATAGAGTGTGAAGAAGCCATACGTATTAATCAGCGTGCCGAAGAATTTTCGTTCGACGTCGACGAGATCGTTTTCATTATAGAGCTTCGTCTTCCAGGGAGCTGAAGCTTCCATGAAATTCCAGCGGATGGAATCGGTGCCGAATTTTTTCATCGCTTCAAAAGGATTCACAGCATTGCCTTTCGATTTCGACATTTTCAGTCCTTGCTTATCGAGGACCATATCGTTCACGATAATATTTTTATACGCCGGTTTGCTGAATAAAAATGTATTGATGGCATGAAGCGTATAGAACCAGCCGCGCGTCTGGTCGATGCCTTCGCAGATAAAATCGGCTGGATATGCTTTATCGAAAATTTCGTGATTCTCGAAAGGATAATGATATTGCGCAAATGGCATAGAACCGGAATCAAACCAAACATCGATGACTTCAGGGATACGCTTTAAATATCCTTTTCCTTTTTCAGATTTAAAAGCAAGCTTGTCGACCAGCGGTTTATGCGGATCGAATTTTTTCGCGTCATCTGCTGTAAATAATTTCCCGGTCGGATTTCCTTTATCATCCAGCCACTCTGCTCCGATAAGATCGGCATAACTTCCGACGCCTTTTAATTCTTCTCCGTCGTCACTTTTCCAGATAGGGAAGGGCGTTCCCCAAAATCTTTCGCGCGAGATTCCCCAGTCTTTTAAATCTTCGAGCCAATTGCCGAATCTGCCTTCGCCGATCTCAGGTGGCTGCCAATTGATGGTTTTATTTTGCGCGACAAGCTGATCCCGAAAATCCGTTACCCGAATATACCAGGAATTCCGCGCATAATACATCAGAGGCGTATAGCAGCGCCAGCAGAAAGGATACGTATGCTCGATCGTTTCTTTCCGGTACATCAGTCCTGCTTTTTTCAGATCCTCCATGATCTCCGGATCGGCATCCTTGAAAAACTTTCCGGCATAGCGCGTGATATACGGCTTGAAATTTCCGGATTCATCGACAGTCACGACAAGTGGAAATCCATATTTCTGCGAGACGCGATAATCATCCTCTCCATAAGCCGGCGCCTGATGTACAATGCCGGTGCCATCTTCCGTCGTTACATAAGTATCGGCAATGATCTTATATGATTTCGAAATCTGCTCTTTATATTCAGGATTTTTCAGCAACTCTTCGCTTGTAGATAGATAGGGGAAGAGCGGTTCATATTGCTCGCCCTCCATATCTTTTCCCATATGCCGCTCAGCGATCTCATATTCTCCATCAAGCTTCGGCAAAAGCGGCTCTGCAAGAATTAATCTCTCCTCTGGCTTATCTTTTCGTTTATTGATAACCGTTACATATTCGACATCGGGATGAACTGCCAATGCAACATTAGAAATCAATGTCCACGGAGTAGTAGTCCATGCCAAAAAATATTCGTCCCCGACTTCGGACTTCGGACTTCGGACATCGGACTTCCGCTTAAATTTTACAAATACCGAAGGATCTTTCGCCGTCTTATATCCGAGCGCAACTTCATGTGATGATAGCGCCGTTTCGCAGCGGGGGCAGTAGGGCTGGATCTTATGACCGCGATAAATTTTCCCGGCATCGAAAAATTTCTTCAGCGCCCACCAGACCGATTCAACATACTCCGGCGTGCAGGTAATATACGCCTTACTCATATCGACCCAATACGCCATGCGCTCGGTCATCGCTTCCCAGCCGTCCTTGCGCTCGATATTCTGATAGACAAGCTCGCGGCATTCCTTATTGAAACGCTCGACGCCGAATTGGATAATATCGTGCTTATGCTTGAAGCCATGCTTGCGCTCGACGGCAATTTCGACCGGCAGCCCGTGCGTATCCCATCCGGCTTTGCGCTCGACGCGGTAGCCGCGCATCGTCTTATAGCGGCAGATCGTATCCTTGATCGTCCGCGAAATAACATGATGAATGCCCGGATCGCCATTGACCGTCGGCGGACCTTCATAAAAAGAAAAAATGCGATCGGCATCGCGCTCGCTGACGGAGCGGTGAAAAATATCATGCTCGCGCCAGAAGCGCAAAATTTCCTGCTCGCGCTCATCCGGCGTAAGCGATGTCTTCAGTTCAGGGTACAAAATAATTAAAAATTAAAAATGCAAAATTAAAAATTGCATTAGGATAACGCAAGGAATGGAGAAAAATCTCCATGATATGCCAACCTTAGTTATTTAATTCCCCCCGAAAGGCTCGCCGTCGTGCCCGAAGACGATTTTGATCTCTTTTTCGAGATGGAGTTTTAGCTGCTTGAGGTCTTCGGTGACGGGCTGGATGGGCGCGAGGAATTTCTCGGTGAGGCGGCGCTTCTGTTCTAAGTCGGCGTCGGCAGAGCCGAAAGTTTCTTTTGCCCAGGCAACGAGCGAACGTTTGACGTTAATGCCTTCGAGTTCGGAGACCGGTTTTTTTAAGAGCGCAGGATCGCTCTTGAAATTGCGCAAAATTTCTTCGAGCATCAGCATCTGCGAAAGCTGCTCGAAGCCGCCGGATGCGCCATAGAGATGGCTCAGCGTTTCGAACGATTTTTGGAATAATGCTTTTTCGCTCGGTATGCCTGAAGTGCAGAGCAGATAATGCAGGCGCGAAACGTCGGCGCGCTCGACCGTCATTCTGCCTTTTAAGAATGCCAACCCGCGTACGAGATCCAAAGCCTTCGCCTGCGTTCTCGGAGAAATATAAAAATCCTTATGCCGCGCGCGCTCTTCATGCGGGCGCTCCTGCATCATCCGGTTGCGCTGTACTTCATAATGCCGGATCACGAGATTCGTAAAATACACCATCTCCGGGCTATAAGCTATTATATTATCCTTCGCCTCGCCTTTGATAATAGTGCTTGCATATTTCAGCCACTCGTAGGAAATTTTTTTCTCCGGCTGAATAACATTTCCCGAAGCTTTCAGATATTGCTCGGAAATCTGATATTGAACGAACGGATCTTTATCGGGCGAGATAAGCGCTTTAAATAAAAATCTATCGAGCAATGCCTCGGTGATCTCCGATATGCGCAGATAATTCGTAGCAGAGATAACGGTGTGAATCGCTGCGGGCATTTGCTGAATGCCCCGGATAAGTGCGCGCTCGTTTAAAGTCGTCAGTAGTGCGCGGAGGGTATAATCATTGGCGTCGAAAATTTCATCGATGAATCCGAATTCGCTTTCGATGAGCGAGCCTTCGGTATTATGGATGATGCGCCCTTTCTTTAGTTCTTCGATATCGAGTCCGCCGAAATAGGTATCGGGCTGCTGCTCTTTCGATGCCTGTACTTTGAAAGTCCGCGCGCCAGAGAACATGGCAAAGACCTGATCGGCAAGCAATGTTTTACCGACTCCGGTGCGGCTTTCCAAGAGGACGTGCTCGCCCATCAGCAAGGCAAGAAAGATCTGCTCGACGACTTCGGAGCGGTTAATAACGCGCCGCTCGACGAATTCCATCGCCGATTTCATCTCCTTAATAAAGATTTCCGGACTGAATCCGGCGGGTGCTGACATAATATTGACTACGAATATAAGCAGAGAAAATAGTCTAAACCATGATTTGGGTGATTTCTGGATTAAGAGGATGGTGATATTGTGTCATTCTGAATGAGAATTATGAATAATTTGTCACAATAGAGGTCGATGGTACATTCGTTTTGGATAAAGGTAAGTCCTAAATTTTTAAGGACCACACCAAAAAAAGTGGTATATTGCATGGCAATAATCAGGTAACTAAAGGTAACTATTCCATCACTTCAGGAGGTTTTATGACTACTCTACAGAAATTCATATCCAAGGTTCTCGTATTTTTATTTATTGCTGCTCTCTGGAGTGGCTCTGCGCTTGCTCAGCCTATGCCTGCCAATCTGAAAGGGCAGGCAGTCGCAACTTGCTTTTCCGGTGGCGTCGGATACCAACCCTATACTTCTATTAACGATGCATATGTTGTCGGCATTATCGATGTGCATGGACCGGCTGTTGGACCCGGAACAGTATCGAACTGGCCTGCACCGATGTATCACGGTCCGGCAAATAGCTGGAAGTCCTCGAACTTCGGACAGGTTTACGGGATTGCTATCGATAAGCGCGGAAATGTCTATATCTCCGCCACAAGCAATTATGGGAATATCAATTCTGTACCCAATGCTTTCGGAACTGCAGGTTCGGGCGGAATCTATAAACTTGCATATCCGAGCGGCGTTGGCTCGCCGTTCATTCTGACCGCGCCCTACACGCAGACTCCGTCCGCATCGGTCGGAACGAACAGAATCCCTAACGGCAATGGTACGACAGTCACTCCAGGCCTTGGAAATATGTGCTACAATCCCATCCACGATAAGCTATTCGTCACAAATATGGAGGATGGAGTAATTTACCGAATCGATCCATTGACTGGGCTTATCGATGCATTTTACGATCCTGTTAATCCGGCAAATCCACTTGGTACAACGAATCCTGCCATGGTAGCGGATAATCAGACCCTTGGATTTGCGCCTCTGGGCGATAGAATTTTCGGGATCGGGTATAATGAGATCGAAAACAGAATTTATTATTCAGTGTGGATGGAAGATCTTGGAAACGGGACTCCGACAACTGCAAATATTATTCGCTCTATCGGATTAACGGCGACCGGTGCATTCAAACCTCCGAGCGATGACCAGGCAGAAATAAAACTTCCCGATTATGGCTCGAGTGGCCTCTCAGCACCTATTGCCGATATTGCGTTCTCGTCGACTGGGAAAATGCTGGTGGGCGAAATTCCCATGTCCGGTGCAACCTTCCGCTCAGCTCATCAATCAAGGGTTTTTCAGTATACCGGAGCCTCACTTGCCTGGGGTGCGCCGCAGCAGATATTTGTCGGAGTCGCAAGCGCAACAAACTCCGTCGGCGGAGTGGACTATGGATATGGAAGTTACGATACGAGCAAGCACCTGAATCTTGCCTGCGATTCCGTGCTCTGGATGAGCGGCGATTTTCTCGCCTTTCCATCTCCATTTCCCGGAGTTTATGGATTGCAGCGCACTCCGGCGACGGGGAATACTGTCGCTACGGTAACCTCCACAGGATATTTTATCGATCTTGACGGAATACCCGGCACGCAAAATAAATATCAGATCGGCGATGTGAGGATCTTCCGTGATACGTGCGGAGCTCCGAGTGTCGTGCAAGGACCGTGTCAAACTATTCGCGATCAGGCTACAGCAATGCAATCCGGAGCTGTTGGAGGCCCCTGTTGCTATAAGGTACGCATTTCGAATACGACGGCAAATTTCTGGACGAATATTACTGTGCAGGCTATCTCTGCCGGTTATACCT
>Ga0207100_1073_pt1 | contig 26201 bp, 23 predicted proteins | sample Alteio_BWMinHeat_82_FD_153520 | JGI IMG/M metagenome (GOLD analysis project Ga0207100, IMG submission 153520) | Enriched cells from forest soil in Barre Woods Harvard Forest LTER site, Petersham, Massachusetts, United States -... | ecosystem: Environmental > Terrestrial > Soil > Temperate forest >...
AATCAGCTCCTTTGGCACATCAGGCCAAACCTTCGCTCTCACGAACGGATCGAAAACGCTCCAGGCCGCCCGGGAAGGAGACAAAACATGTTCCCCATCATTCAGAACGACCAGCAGGAATTCCAGATCGCCCGTCGTCCGGAAAGCCGCGCTGTCAACCCTGTCCGCTACCCCCCCCCTCCTCAATAGCGCGACCGTAACCGCCAAAGCCCACCGCACTTCCGATTGGGTTCCTTTTCCAAGGGAAGGCCACAGCCCGGGAAGCCATGCGAAGAGCGTCTCAACCAGGTTTTTCCGCGTCCTCCCGGCAAGCTGGGAAGTGGCAAGGAGGGTGTGAATGACATGGAGAAGCGCCGCTTGATTCGCGGATGATGCGTTTCTGCGGATCGCTTGCGACAAAAGAGGCGCGATCTCCTTGTTCAAAGAGTCCCGATCAACCTTCGAGGCCTGAATCTTTCGGAGGACATCCGCTGTTCGAGCGAGCTGATCCTCCGCCAGATAATCGGCCTTCGAAAGAACGTAGGCGGCCCTCCGGTTCAGCCAGCGCGTTTGACCGGAATAGGGATGATCCAAATTCAAGACTTCCAACGCCTGCCCCGGCGTCCGGGGAGTATCCTTGATAAGATGAACGGCACGAGTGATCGACGAAACGAACCTGCGGTAAACAATTGCAATAAAGCTTCCCCCACCCCCGAGCGGGATCGCGGCACCCACTATAAGGGCCAGGGAGAAGAAAATCGCCGTCAAAACCTCAAAAACTGCTGGTAATTCTCCGGTTCCCATACCTCTCAAAACACCAATCATAGGTAGACCGATAACCACCAGCCCTGCCACGACCACCAAAACGATGAGGACCTCGGATAAAGTAAATCCCTGACGACCCCTTTCGGCGGAGGGGAGAGGGGCGTCTGACTGAGGAGATTTGGAACCATTGTCCGAAAGCGGCGGTCCCATCAACTCCTCATCTGCCATCGGGGGTGGAAGTTCTGTAGAAACCGGTATTCGAGTGATCGAGGGGATTGCCGGGACGACCGTGGCCGCGCCTTCCACGGGTTTCAAATAAACTCGCGGCATCCCCCCCAATGAAATCACCAGTTCCTCGTCCAATCGATAAGAACCGTAGTACTGGGCGGCCTCTAAAAGACTTCGGTAGGCTTCCTCCGGAAGCACCTGTGGGAGAACATCCACAAATCTGTTTCGGCGCAAAACCTCCCCCGTCTGCAAACCTCCGTACAAAGCTGGAGAATTTAGACGCTCCGTCACGACGAAGACGGAATCTTCCGGTGCGATACGTTTCACGATGCGATCCAGGGCCTCGGCGTAGCGCCTGCGCACCCTCGCTTCGACTATTTTATCTACCTCTTTTTTCGTTAACGGACGGCGTCTGCTCGCTGAAGGCTTGGGCTGAACGGGTTCTTCTATCGGGAAGTTCTTACGCTCACGCCGCCATTCCTTCCTGGCCAATCTGACTGAGTCCAATTGCTGAAAATATGCCGAATCGCTGCGCGTGATATCTTCAGACAACCGGCGATTCAAGTAATATTTAAACCATGCTTCGGCCCGCTGCAGAAAAAAGAGGCGAGGTTGAATTTTCCGTTCCGCAAGTTCGCGCTCAAGCTGGTCTGTTTTCTCAAAATCAACCGCCAGCGTATCAAGGTGGTTTTTCTCAATAGCCGCCCAATATAAGAGCAGGCCTTGTGATTTTAGCTGGGAGGCTATTTTGCTGAATGGCCATGTCTCCTCTCCCCGGAGATCGACGCTGTATCCAGGCGTCACGTACGTGAGCGGATTTCCCCCTCCCATAAAAGAAAGAAACGGTTCATCATGACCATTGCGCCGGCTCGGAAAAACTCCGATTAAACGCAGAAGAACCATTTTCAGCCTTTCGGCGTCCAAAAGAGAAGACACAGTATGCTGACGGGACAACCTGAGGATTTCTTCCGAGAGACGAATGACCGCTTGTTTTTCGTTTGACTGCAGGAACGTCGAATGGACTCCCGGCTCGCGGAACATGGCCAGGAGCGCGCTGCTGCGATCGGGAGGGACATCGGGCAAAGCCTCGTCGGCCGCGCGACTGGTCGTCAGCAACGCCCCGGGGAAAAGGAAATGGGCGGCGAGGTTATAGGCCCGATGGAACAAAAGGGCGGCGTAGGCGGGGATGAGAAGTCGCCTGTAAGTCTTTGATAACTGGAGATCCGGCCTGAGATGGGAAAGAATGACAGTGGTCAAAAGGAGAATGGACCAAGCGGTGAAAAAGGCGATTTTTAATCCGTCGCCAGGGAGAAGAACGCCGATCCCAATGGGAATCCCGATGATGGCCAAGAGGATCGCCGTCGCCTGAAAGGCTCCCTCAAAAAAAGCCGCGATGGGGTTCCGGCTTCTTTCATGATTGAACCAGAACCTCCAATGAAAGAACTGCAGGAACTCGAAATCAGGGGTGAAGACGACCCGTTCCCGTAACCCTTTGGGGTTCCCGCCGAGGCGAATGATTTCTTCCTTGGTTGTGCGGGACATTAGAATGACCCTCTCTCGCGCGGAAGAAATGGCCGGGACGGGAACGGACCGTCCCTTCCGGCGCAAACGCTCGCTCAGGTAAAACACGGGGTCTTTCAATAGGACCTCCGGATTGCGACGAATATCTCCTTCGCTCAAGGAGGCCAGCATGGCGAGATCTCGGAACACCGCCGGGCACCCCTCCAGCAACGCCAGTCTGCGCTGTTCCAGAACCGACCGTGTGAGCGCCGCCAGTTTTTTAAAAGACCGATGCTTGGGAAGCACGCCGATGGCCACAGCGAGAAATACGTCCGCGTCGTCCCTCAGCGCCGGCACAGACCTGAAGGCTCGCTTTCCCGCGGCGAGGAGATCCTGAGCTCTCTTGAGGATCTGAGATATCCGTTGATGGGTCACGCGAAAAATGGACGCGATTTCATTCACATCGTACCCGCCATTCCTGAGCTTGAGAATCACCTGTTTTCTGCGGTCGAACCCGTCCAAAAGTTTATAGGCCTCTTCGTGTAATCCTGGTTCTTCATCCCGAACTTCCAGGGTCTTATCCTCATCTTCAATGCTCAACGAAGTTCTCGGCTTTTCGTGAGGAAGTAACATACGTATTCTTTTTCGGGCAATACCGGTGATACCTGATAACTCATCAACCGAGAGATTGAGGGTACGGTCAGCGCTATCATCTCTGGCATTCTTCATTTCTCTGATTGCATTATTGCCATACTCTTTCACATTGACAGGCCTGGTCGTGTCGATCCCTTTCGTGATTTCATTTTTCATGGCGCGAGTGGCGTAAAAACGAAACGGAGTTCCTCTTTTCCATTCGTAGCCCTCCACAGCCAGAGTGAGAGCAACGCAAGCGTCCTGATAGGCATCATCCGCGTTATGAGGGCGCAGCCGTCCTGCCAAGTACCTTGCCAAAGGGAGATTCGTTAAGATGATGAGCTCTTTTATTTCTTCCCGGAGGTGGAGGGAAATATTGGCGGCATCACGCGCTTTAAACAATTGAAGGTACTCGTTGTAATTGAAGACAACGGTTGAAGTTCGATGACGATCCAGGATCGCGCCGATTTCTTCGCCCGGGAAGGAAGAACTCGCATCGCTTTCATTATCAAGAAACCCCTGCGTATTCCGCCAGGCGACGGATAAAGGAACACCCTGCTGAACTTGTTTCTTCGCGAAGGGACTTCTTTCACGAATCCAGTCCTCGGCGTTTTCTAGACCCTGGTAGATAGCAATATCCCAGGCATTTCCCCTCCCCCCCACTTCCTTTTGGCGAGCATCCACGAAGAGTCTGGCCCGAATGATCCAAGCCTCGGCGTTTTCCAAACCCTGACTGATGATAATAGACCACGCGTTTGCTCTTCCCACCACTTCCACTTGGTGAGCATCCACGAAGACCAGAGCCTTGGTGATCCAAGCCTCGGCGTTTTCCAAACCCCGGCCGATGACAATGATCCAGGCATTCCTCGTCCCGCCCACCCTCTTGTGGTTGGCATTCACAAAGGCCTGGGCCTGCTCACTCCAAACCTCGGCGTTTTCCGGGCCCTGGGCGATGACAATGGCCCAGGCGTTTCCTCTCCCCCCCACTTCCTTTTGGTGGGCGTCCACGAAGACTCTGGCCCGAATGATCCAAGCCTCGGCGTTTTCCAAACCCTGTCCGATGACAATGGCCCAGGCATTTTTCGCACCTCCCACTTCCTTTTGATGGGTGTCAACGAGAGCGTGAGCCTTGGTGATCCAGTCCTCGATGTTTTCCAGGCCATGACCGATGAGAATCTCCCAGGCGTTCCTCGTTCCTCCCACTTCCCGGTGATGGTCATTCACGAACTTAATGGCTTTGTTGATCTGGAGAAAAAGAGAAAAGCGTTTATCCAGGATAGAGATCAAAACATGCTTCGGAACCCCTTTCTGAATCATCTGATCAAACACGCTTTTGGGAATCAGACGCGTTAGAAAAACCTTTAATTGTCTGGTGGAGTAAGCCTCATAATCCTTGACCAGCTCCTGAAGGCTTTGAGCCAGTGCATCCTGTTTAAGAAAAGGACCTAATTTCTTAGCGGAAACTTTATGAATAGCCTTGATGACCGGAGAAGGAATAACACCCCATGCCTTCAATAACTTCAATGAGCCCGGGCGCATCTTGACGAGGGAGTCGCTGATCACTTTGGCGTTATCTTGAGAGAAATCACGTTTCACAAGGTATTCGATCAACTGATCCTTCATGCCCCGTGACCGCCGGCTCATAGATCCGCTTTTCAAACCATAGACCATATCTTTTGGGCGCTTCGAGCGAGTCAGCGGCGCATCGTTTTTCTCGATGGTGACGGGCGCAGAAGTCCGCCTCTCAGCGCCCAACATTGGTTTGCGTTCCGAAGATTTTGGGGGAAGCTGGGCGGAAAGCGGGGCAAGGGAGGGACCGAGCGATCCAGGCGCCTGGCCTTTCTGATGGGGCAAGCCGTCTAAATACTGCTCAAACGCCTGCAGACCTTTCTCACGGAAAAGGGGGTCGAACCGCTCCGAAGTGATGTCCAGTTCTAACGCTCTGACAAAAAGACCCAAAGCCATCAAGACTTTCTCAGATCCAACGGCCGCATCGTTGACGAATTTTTCCATCTGCTTGATGACACTCCTTCCTTGCTCCTTCAAAAACCCTTTTCTTGTTCTCCCTTCAGAAGCTTTCTCTGCTATGACGGCCTTGACCCTAGACCAGAGTTTTAAAAATTCGACGAGACCTTTCGGTCCCAATAGAGCTTGAATCCTATTTATCTGGTAGCGGCCGAAATCGCTTAGATCAATTGCTTCCGTGCCTTTCCTCTGGCTTAAGGATTCGATAAACAAGAGCAACTCTGGAAATTTCTCATCCTTCAATAACAAGTTATACTGACCCAGGTCTTTTTCATCCGCCTTCGTCACCTTTTTCAAATCGTCCCTTTTAAGCTGATCCAACTCTATTAGACGACTGCATAATTGATCCAACTTGGTTTTCGATGATTCGTAATCCTGACCATCGAAATAAGACTTAAATTCCTCCTGATCCATGCCGAAGAACTCGGCCCTCCTCCACAACCCTTCCCGCAGCGCGCTCAATTCGGCTTTGAACTTCCCCAAAGATGTATCTGTCCGATACGCATTTACCAACTGCCTGCCTTTGGCCAAAAGCCCCATCTTCTTAAAAAACTCGAACTGTGCCTTCAATGCCCCATGCTCATCAAATCGAAGAGGAGAAACCGGTTTTCCGCCAATCGTCAGCGCCGCATCCTCGTGGTACAGGTTCCACCAGTAGTGGGCTTTCCAGCTTCCGGGGAAAGCCGGCAAGGAAGGGAGAAAAAAGAGGGCGAGGGCGGGATAACGAATCAAAGCTGGGACCCTTTCCCTCCGTGTGAATGCCAAGAGCCACCCCGAAACCATCGTTATATCCGCTCCAAACACTGCCACCTGAGGCATGAGGTTCAGAAGTGAGATTGCGGAAGCAACATCGGGGGGAATCAGAGGGACATTCAAAAATGCCATGAATGCATTCACCAGGACAAAACCCAAATACAAAGCGGCGCAAACCAGCATGGATGACATCCACATGGCCGCCCAAACCCAGACCGCACCTCTCTGCCGGCTCTCCAGTTTTTGTTCCCAGCCCTTTTCTTGATGAGACCCGGCGAGGTGGAAAGGCTGGAAGGTCTGGAAGAACTCGTACCGGGGGGCGATGTAAAGCTCAACCCACCTTTTCTCATCCCGTGTCATTCTCTCCGGAGGGTTTTTAATCCAGCCTTTCTCGTAGGCATAGCGGTACGTGGAGTGGAGGGTGAGAGACTCGGCACCCATGGTCAAGAACCGGCCCACGTTGTTCTTTAAGGTTTTTAAATGCTCTGCGACCTGTGATAAACTATCTCTATGACCCCTCAAAGGAGACACAACATGGTCATAGAAGAAATTCGTAAGGCGTTTCAGGACTTCGTTGCTCCGGAGATACATTCCATCAATGGAAGGATAGACTCGGTCAATGGAAGAATAGACGGGCTGCAAGCAGAGATGCGCAGTGAGTTTCGCAGACTTGACGAGAAGGTTGACGGCGTAAAGGAAGATGTTCATGACTTTCGTGAAGATTTCCGTGTAGCGATCAACGTTCATGAGCGTCTTGCTTCCCTTGAGGCTAAGGTAGTCGGACTGCAGCACTCTTAGCCCGTTCCTCCAAAAACTTCCCCTCCCAATAGCTGGACTCTCCATCGGAGTGACGCTTAACCCGCTTGGGTCTTCCGCCACTCGGATTCTTTTTTCACGCCCGTCCAACCCCACAACGCTGACGATATCAGCATTACCTTCGAGATTCACCGTGGCCTGATTAACCGGCTCTTGAGGCGCCAGTGTTCGGAAGGCAGCTGTCTCGTCCTTGGGGACCGCATAGTGAAGTGGCAAATCGCCAATAGCCATCATTGCTATGGAACCCTGATTGGGAAGCAAGGGTGGCGTCAGAAACAGCTTCTCCCCCTGGAACAACTTCTCCAGCGGTGTCTTCTCCTGGGTGAAGACGCTTAAGTATTTGGAACCGCTGTCAGAGTCGACTCTGGTGATCCTGGGGGCGAAGGAAATGACGGGGAAGCCGGCTTCTTTGAGTTTTTCGTCCATGCCGTGGGAGTGGAAGCCGCCGGTGATGAGGACGGCCACCTTGGATTTGTTCTTGTCCATGGCTTTGAGGAGGTTATCAGTCATGGATTGATCTCTTTGCTCGGCTTCTTCGTAAAAGGCTTCGAAAGAACGGAGGTTGAGAGAGTGGTTGGGGAGTTGAACGTATTCCCCCCACTCCTCCGGGGTCAAGGCGAAATCCAATAGTTTCCCCACCAGCTCAAGGTATCGGGACTGTTGAACCAGGTCCTTTTCTTCCTGTGTCTTGGCGAGGGAGGCATATCCTTGTTCTTCCAGGATCCTTGTGTCTTTGAGAAGGTTCTCGGGGTTGATCTGGTCGGAGAGAAGGACGTAATGGATGTAGGCGGACATGGAGTGGTAAGCGGAGAGAGCAAACCCATTTCTCCGGCAAAGCTCCTGCAGGTACTGATAGAACTCCACATGCCGTATCTGGCCTAACCGATAGGCCACGCTGTAATTGAGAAGTTCGGAGATCTGTTGTTTATTGAGCTTCTTGACCAGTTGAGACAGAAGAAGAGAACGCTCTTTCTCTACCTGGGTGAAGTCGAGGCGTTCTTCGAGGTCGAGAGCTTGAAGGAAAATACTGAGACTGGGAGGAACGACTTTTCCCCTCATCCTAACCTTCTCCCTCATAGGGAGAAGGGATGTTAGGAATCGAACATACTCCCCCGCCTTTCTCTGGTTCCTGTGGTAAGCCTGGACTTCCCTGTCGAAAGAGAGGAGGTTGGGGTTAAAGACTGAGGTTTTCTGTTGAGTGAGCTGTTGATCCAGGAGAGACCACTTCTCTTTGTAGTCTTTGAGGTGTTGGGAGGATTCTCTGTAAGCTTCTACATTGGCGTTGTAGTGGGTACGGTCATCGATTCCAATGAAGGATGGGACTTTCTGTGCTCCGCTGGTGAGAAGGGCATAGATTGGCCCAGAGATGCTGTTTTCCTTCAAGAGGTAGTCTGATACGGCTTTGACGATGTCCTGATGAGGGAATGACCTGAATCCTGAGAGATCAATGGGGTCAAAGGCGCCTTCCAAAGCGACCAGACCGACTTGTCCTGAATTGATGAGTTCTTTTAAGGTTTTCTCTATGTTGAGCTGGGCTTCGGGGTTTAAGTGGACGTCCTGGATGTGGAGGATGAGGGGGCGGGTTGAGGAGTTTGAAGGAATTGAGACGTTGCGGAGGGAACCGTAGAGAGCGGGGAGAGAACGAATCAGTGAGGAGATTCCCCCCTCACCCCGACCCTCTCCCTCGCTGGGGAGAGGGAGTTTGAGTTTGGCTGAAGCCGTTGAGAGTAACTCAGAAGTTGGCAAAGGCAGTTGAAGATTGGGGGGGAGGCGGGCCAACACTATTTTCCCCTCACCCTGACCCCCTCCCTCATTGGGAGAGGGAATATTCTGCCCGGAATGACGGCTGACGGCCTGCCGGCGCTCACTCCAGAAGTTGATCTCAGGTTGATGGGCGAAGGCGACGTTGGTGAAGAAATAGACGGCTGTGAGAGAGGAAACGAAGACTTTGACGAAAGGGTTGTGGGGTCTCCCTCGAGGGGTTGTCGTATACATACGCATAAGGTGCGTATAGTATCGCTGAAAGGCCCTTAAGAAACCATTAGGGAATCGTAAAATGACGGTAAATTTACTGTAAAGGTTTGTTTACAAGGATGGGGCGGCCGGCTAAGGAAGGTTAAAAATAAGCCTGAGACCGTTGAAAATCTGAGTAATCTTTTCTGAAGAAATCTCACCTTTTCTAGCACTCAGCAAGGTTTTCGGCACAGTATGAATATCCCCCAAACTGATCACGCCCTCCTTGGGCAACCCCTCGGCTTTTCCAACGCGAACCTCAGTCGGAATATTTCGTATTGTCCGGGTAATCAAAGCCACCACAATATTTTCACGCACGGCATTTAACTCGGATCGACTCAGGACGAGCACTGGCCGGCTTTTGACGGGTTCGTCAAAATGGCAAAAATAGATGTCCCACTGTTTGACGGGAAATGTCATTGCCAGTTTTCATGCGGCTGGCGCTTCAGCGTCATCCGTAAAATCGCCCGCGTTTCATCGGCGGATTCCGGTTTGTCCAAATAACCTGCTAGACATTGTTGAAGAGCCGCGTAATCGCATTCGATTTTCTCGTAGCGTCTGACCAATTCCCTGAAAAACGCGCTCCGGTTCTGAATATGGAAGCGCTTCTGAAGACTTTTAATCTGCTGAAGCTCTCTTTCATCAATGGAGATGGCTAAGCGGTGAAGCATTTTTCCTCCCGTATACTAATTTATTACTATATTAATAATTAAGTATACACTTCTGATAAGCAAAAAACAAGTGGGCGAATCGCAACAATCTCACCGCAGTTCTTCGGGGTCGACGTCGATCAAAAGTTTAACGCCGTGTTTGGGCCGGTAGGATTTGACGACGGCGACCGCCTGAGTAAAATCTTCACCGTCGCCTTTGAGCAAAATCTGCACGCGGGCTTTTCCGGCCCGCCGGGCATGAGCGGCCGGCGCGGGCCCGAGCGCCGCCACGGTTTTTGAGAAGGGAAAACTCCCCACCCATACGAGAAACTCCTGCGCCTCTGTCTCCACCACCGCCTCTTTCTTACCTGAAAAAATCAGCTGGGCCATCCGGCCATAGGGAGGATACCCCAGCTCCTTCCGATTAAGAAGCTCCTCCTCGGCGAAACCGCGATAATCCATCGTTTCGGCGAAACGGATCGCGGGGTGGTCGGGCTGACGGGTCTGGATGATGACGTCTCCCTGAACGTCCCGCCGGCCGGAGCGGCCCGAGGCCTGAACCAAAAGCTGGAAAGTCCGTTCCCCGGCGCGGAAATCAGGGCGGTGGAGGGCCACGTCAGCGTCCACGATCCCGACCAGCGTCACCCCCGGGAGGTCGAGGCCCTGTGACACCATCTTCGTCCCGACAAGGATATCAACACCCTGGGTTTTCACCGTCTCAAGGATCTGGGCGTGAGCTCCTTTCTTTCCCGCGGTATCTGTGTCCCACCGGACCGCCTTCGTCCAGGGAAATTCTTTCTCAATCTCCGAGAACACCCGTTCGGTTCCCATTCCCCCCATCCAAAGCCCTTTTTGTTTGCACTGGGGGCAGGCCTCGGGCGGGGTCGTCCTGAAAATGCAGTAATGGCACCGCATCACTTTCTTGTGCATCACCGCCGGCACGCCGCATGACGGACACCGGAGCACCCAGCCGCACTTCGGACAACGGCAATACGTATAGAAACCCCGCCGGTTGATGAAGAGGATCGACTGTTCCCGCTTCTTCAGGCGTTCGCCGAGCGCCGTCTTAAGGGACCGTGAAAGCACAGCGTCCTTTTTCTCGCGCTTCATGTCGATGATCCTGATCCGGGGAACCGGACCCAAAATCCTCTCCGGCAGTTCAACCATCTGATAGCGGCCTTCCCGAGCCGCTTTGTAGGACTCAAGAGAAGGCGTGGCGCTTCCGAGGATCACGCAGGCCTCCACCCGGCGGGCCCGCTCCAGCGCAACATCCCGGGCGTGCGCGCGGGGCTTGGAATCTTCTTTATAAAGAGAGTCATGCTCCTCATCGACCACCACCAACCGCAGGTCTTTGACCGGAGCAAAAACGGCGGAACGGGCGCCCAAGACGATCCGCTTCTCACCTGATCCCAACGCCCCCCAGGCCGCCTTTTTGGCCGAAAGAGAAACCCCGCTGTGCCAGACGACGCACTGTCCGGGAAACCGCGACTCCAAATCGGGGAGCACCTGGGCCGTCAGGCTGATCTCCGGCACCAGATAGATCGCGCTTCCGCCTTCGGACAGGACCTTCCGGATAGCGTTCATGTAAATCTCCATTTTTCCCGCGGCCGCCACGCCCCAAAGCAGGAAAACGGAATGTTTCCGGGCGGCGATTGCCCCTTCGATGTTCTCAAGTGCGCTCTTCTGGTCTGGGGTCAGCGTGAATTCCCTTCTCCCCTCCGTTTTCCCCTCACCCTGACCCTCTCCCTCACTGGGAGAGGGAATATCATTATCCCTTCTCCCCTCCGAGGGAGAAGGTAAGGATGAGGGGGACGGTGATTTTTTTACCTTCCCGCGATGCCCTGCCTTGGTTCCGGATGGCAGGAGAGAGAAAACCGCCTCGCCCAGGGAGCAGGCGTAGCGGCGGCTCATCCACCGGGCGAGGTCGAGCATCTCCGGGGACAAGATCGGTTGGGGGTCAAGAACGGTTTCGAGGGGCTTCAGGCGATCCGCGGGGGCTGACGAGGTCTCGGAATAACCGACGACAACACCCGGCTTTTTTCGGGGGCCGAAGGGAACGCTGACCAGCGTGCCCGGAGGCGGGGGGCTCATCCCGGCGGGTAGGGTGTAATGAAACACCTTGTCCATGGGAACGGGAAAAACGACTTCAGCGAAGGAGGGACTCAAATCTTTTCTCGGCAAAATCCAAAATTCTTTTCGCGATAACCTTCTTGTCGGTGGAGCCGAAACGACTGACATTCCCATCGACATCCAGAAAAATCGTTTTCGCCCTCGTCTTTCCGAAAGCTGCGGGTGAGTTGGCCACGACGAGGTCGAGTTTCTTGGCCTTGAGCTTGGCGCGGGCGTTCCGAAGGAGGTCGTGGGTCTCAAGCGCGAAACCAATCAGGATGGGCCGCCCGCGCGTCTTCCGGCGCGAGAGGTCTTTGAGGATGTCGGGGTTCAAGACAAAGGGAATCTTCCAGGCAATGCCAGGGCGGGAGGATTTTTTAATTTTAGAAGAGGAGGTGCGAACCGGCCGCCAATCGCCGACGGCCGCGGAAGCGATGATGACGTCGGCGCCTTTCCCGTAACGAAGAGCGGCTTCACGCATCTGGCGCGCCGTCACGACGCGCGCGACGCGGCAACGAGGGGGTTTGAGGTCTACGGGCCCGGTGACGAGGGTGACCGCGGCGCCCCTGTGGACGGCCTCGGCGGCCAGGGCGAAACCCATGCGGCCCGAGGAATCATTGGAAAGGTAGCGTACGGGATCGAGGTATTCCCGGGTGGGCCCGGCGGTGACGAGGATTTTCCGTCCGGCCAGCGTCACGCCCGTAATATTTTCCGGAGCGCCTCGAGGATCTCGGACGGCTCCGACATGCGACCGAGGCCCGCCGAGCCATCGGCCAGGACACCCGAGACGGGACCCACGAAACGGTAGCCGAACCCTTTGAGGCGTTTGACGTTGGCCCGTGTGGCCGGGTGCTTCCACAGAGTGGGGTGCATCGCCGGCGCCAGCAGAATGGGGGCCGGGGTCGTGAGAGCGCAGAGGCAGACGGGGTCGTCCCCCCAGCCGGCGGCAAGCTTCCCGATGGCGTCTGCGGAAGCCGGAACGATCAGGAAAGCGTCGCAATGCTCCGCGAGCGCGAGATGGGGCATGTGGAACGATTCGGGCGAGGACATCTGATGGAACACGGCTTCGCCGGAGAGCGTGGCGAGGGAAAGGGGTGTCACGAAGTGGGAGGCGGCGGCCGTCATCGCGCAACTGACGCGGGCGCCTTCTTTTTTAAGCTGGTGGACCAACTCGGGGACTTTGACCGCGGCGATGCTCCCCGTGATGCCCACCAGGATGTGGCGCCCTTGAAAAGACTTCACGAAAGCTGGGTGGCGGGACTATCCCGTCTTGCCGTTTTTTTCGGGTCTATTGGGAAGTGTGGAGAGAGGCTGACCGGTCGCGGAGTAAGGCAGGTCCGGAAGTTTTTCGATCTCATCAATGGAAACGGCGCCGCTCAAAATCTCCTGAACCGCCCGGGGAATCAACGTGCTGATGGGATCGGGGAGATTTTCTTTCTGCTTGATCTCGCAGGCCCAGCGGACGCCGGTCTTCACAAGCTTGTACTTGTCTTTGCCGTAGTCGAGAATCATCGATTCCAAGTCTTTTTCCTCTTTCGGAATTTGTTGTTTGGCTTTGGCCATAAAGGTTTGTCCCTAGGAGTATAGCATTTTATCCGCGTTTCGCGGACCGGGCGAGTTCCCGGGCCCGGCGGGACGCGGCACGGATGGCTTCCCGAATCCTGCGCCTCGCGGAGACCTTCTCGAGAGACCGGATCGCGGCCTCCGTGGTTCCCCCGGGAGAGGTGACCTGAATCCTCAGGTCGCGCGCTTCCACAGGCAGTTTTTTGAGCATGAGCCCTGCGCCAAAGATCGTCTGACGGCACAGAAGGCGGGAAGCCTCGGTCGGCAAACCCAGGGAGCGGCAGGCTTCCATCATCGCTTCACACAGGTAAAAGACATAGGCGGGGCCGGAGCCCGAGACCGCCGTCACGGCGTTCATGTGCTTTTCATTGAGGACCACCGTTTCCCCGACCGTTGCGAAAAGCCGCCGCGCCGCCTCCACGTCTCGCGAAGAAGCCCAGCGGCCCCCGGAAAGAACGCTCATCCCCGCACTCAGAAGCGCTGGCGTGTTCGGCATGACGCGAATGACAGGGGTTTTCGCCGGAAGGCCGGATTCCAGGAGCGACAGGGGGACCCCCGCGGCGATGGAGACCACGATTTTCCGTTGGGAGGAGGCTTTCACAACCCAGCTCACGTCGAGAAGGACTTCCCTGATCTGAGCCGGCTTCACGCACAGGAAAACGATGTGGGAATGGCGGGCGGCCTCCTCATTGGAACGGGCCGGACGGACCCCGCGCGCGCGGCAAAGCCGGGAGATTTTTTGGGCGTCCTGATCGCAGACCCAGACGTCTTTCGGCTTCACGGCCCGTGCGCTGATCATCCCCCCGATAAGGGCCCCGCCCATGTTTCCCGCCCCGATAAACCCGATCTTCATGTGTTTTTCTCCCGCGGGCCGAAAAGCGCCCGGCCGATCCTCACCAAAGTGGAACCTTCCTCAATGGCGGTCTCAAAATCATCCGACATCCCCATCGACAATATCGGCTGTCCACAGAAGCCGACGACATGCCTTTCCCAAAGCCTATGCGCCTGGCGAAACACGCGGCGCGCGGCTTCCTTGTCCCCGGTCAGGGGAGCCATCGCCATCAAGCCCCTCACCTTGAGCGCCTTCATCACGGAGATCTCCTCCAGAAACCGCTCCAACTCTTCCGGGGCCACGCCGAACTTGGTCGCCTCGGGAGAAAGCTTGACCTCGCACAGAATGTCCAGGGTTTTTCCGAGCGCGGCGGCCTTCCGGTTCAACACCCCGGCCAACCCGGCAGAGTCCACCGATTGGACGAGACGAAAATTCTCCACGGCTTTGCCGGTCTTGTTGGTCTGAAGGTGACCAATGAAATGCCATATTACCCCCGCAGGCGTTAGCGGGGGCCCGACCTTCAACGCCTCCATCTTGGGCAGGGCTTCCTGAACCTTGTTTTCCCCAAAAACAGTCAGCCCGAGGGCGACGGCTTCTTTCAACCGCTCCGGAGAAACGGTCTTCGTGACGGCCAGGAGCGTGATGTCCTCGGGTCTGCGCCCGGTTTTGCGCGCGCTGTTTTCTATCCGCTTCCGAACAAGCTTCAGATTTTCAGCCAATTCCGTCATGACACACAAGGATACAAAATCATGCGGTGAAATGGAGGTGTTGTGGCGCGATGGGGGAAGTGAAAAGGCGGGGAAAGCGTCTATTCCGACCGGAGGAGTGTATCCACCATCTTGACGAGCTCATCGGTCGCCCATGATTTGGAAAAATAAGCCTCCGCGGGAGCGGTTTCCCGGCCTCGATGAAGCTTCTCGATGTCGCGATCGTAGGCGGTCATCATCACAATGGGGATGAGTTTGGTACGAGGGTTATTCTTAAGCTTAAAACAGACCTCCAGGCCGTCTACCTTCGGCATCATGATATCCAAAAGGATGAGATCAGGGAGACTCTCTTGCGCGATCGTGAGCGCCTCCTCGCCGTCACGGGCCTCGCTCACCTCATGCCCCGCCTTCTCAAACCTGAGCCTGAAGACCTCACGGATGGAGACTTCATCGTCCACGATCAAAAGTTTGGCCATTGGATCTCCCTTGTTTCAATGCAACAATTGAAATATAAACCCCGTTCGCTACGAAAACAATGGCAATCTGTTGATTTTAAGGGGAGGTTTTTATCCCTCTCGCCTTGCGGGTAGGGGAAACCATGAAAATGGTGCCCCACTGGGATGTCCGGTGGAGGGGGTGCCGGAGGGCAGGATGACGGGTAAGCTAACGCTTTTTCTTGATCTTGGCCAGGATGGCTTCGATGTCTTCGCGGACTTGGAAGTTGATCGACTTCTTGTGCGTCAGGCAATTTTGGACGCTGGCTACCTTGCCCTCTTTGGTTGAGGTTAAAACGCAGTGGCAATGCCGGAGCTTATGTTCCATGGGGGTCTCCTTTGGAAATGAGAGGGAAGATAAAGGCCCCTCCCCCGCTTGCGCGAAGGAGGGGCTGGTACATCTCGCACCGGGCAAGCCCGGGTTCCATATAGTCTAGAAGTCACCGCCTGGGGGCATGCCACCGGGCATTCCCGCCATGCCATTCTTATTCTTTTCCGGAAGGTCCGTAATAAGAACGGCCGTGGTGAGGAGTAATCCCGCCACGGACGAGGCGTTCTGCAGCGCCGTCCGGACAACCTTGGTCGGGTCAATGACGCCCTGCTTCACAAGGTCCTCGTACTTGCCCGTTTCGGCGTTGTAGCCGAAGCTGGCGTCGTTCGAGGCCCTGACTTTGTCCACGACAACGGCTCCATCAGCGCCCGCGTTTTCCGCGATCTGCTTGATGGGCTCCTCGATGGCTTTGCGGATGATGTTGATGCCGGTCTGCTCATCAACGTCATCGCCCTTCAGGCTGTCAAGAACTCTGGTGGCCCGAAGAAGAGCGACGCCTCCGCCGGGAACCACGCCTTCCTCAACGCCGGCGCGGGTGGCGTGCATCGCGTCTTCCACCTTGAACTTGCGGGTCTTCATCTCGGTCTCCGTGGCGGCGCCGACTTCGATCACGGCCACTCCGCCCACGAGCTTGGCCAAACGCTCCTGGAGTTTTTCCTTATCATAGTCCGAGGTGCTGTCTTCGATCTGCTTGCGGATCTGGGCGATGCGGGCTTTGATTTCCTTCTCATTGCCCTTGCCGCCGACGATCGTGGTGTTTTCCTTGTCGACCACGATGCGTTTGGCCGTCCCGAGCGAGTCGAGGCCGATCTTGTCGAGCTTCAGGCCCTTCTCCTCGCTGATGACGGTTCCGCCCGTGAGGACGGCGATGTCTTCAAGCATTTCCTTGCGGCGGTCCCCGAAACCGGGGGCCTTGATGGCCGCGCAGCGGAGGCGGCCCTGGAGCTTGTTGACGACGAGCGTCGCGAGCGCTTCACCCTCGACCTCTTCCGAGATCACAACGAAGGGCTTGCCGGCCTGGAGGATCTTCTCCAACAGGGGCAGAAGGTCGCTCATCGCGGAGATTTTCTTGTCCGTGATGATGATGGAGGGCTCTTCGAGAACCGCTTCCATCCGCTCCGCGTCGGTCACAAAATAAGGAGAGATGTAGCCGCGGTCGAACTGCATTCCTTCCACGACCTCGAGGGTCGTTTCCGCGCTTTTCCCTTCCTCCACCGTGATGACGCCGTCTTTGCCGACTTTGAGGATCGCGTCCGCAATGAGGCGGCCGATTTCCTTGTCGTTGGCGGAGATGCTGGCGATCTGGGCGATTTCTTCCTTGGCTTTTTCCGTTGCGGTGACGTTGATCTTTTTGGAGGTCTTCTTCAATTCCTCGACGACCGCGCTGACGGCCCGGTCCATGCCCCGCTTGATGTGTGTGGCGTTGGCGCCGGCCGTGACGTTCCGGTAGCCCTCGGCGATGATCGCCTGGGCCAGAACGCAGGCCGTGGTGGTGCCGTCGCCCGAGACGTCATTGGTCTTGGAGGCGACTTCGCGGACGAGCTGGGCGCCCATGTTCTCAAAGGGATCCTCGAGCTCAATTTCTTTCGCGATGGTCACGCCGTCATTGGTGACGGTGGGAGACCCGAATTTCTTGTCGAGGATCACATAACGGCCCTTCGGTCCGAGCGTGGCTTTGACGGCGTTCGCCAGTTTGTCCACGCCGGCTTTGAGGGCCTTGTGGGCCTCATCCATGTATTTGAGTTGTTTTGCCATAGAACGTTCCTCCTTACTTCTCGAGAATCCCCAGGATGTCGTCCTGGTGAAGGATCAGATGATCCGCGTTGTCAATTTTGATTTCAGTTCCGGAATACTTCCCGTAGAGGATCTTGTCGCCGGATTTGACTTCCATCGGGACGAGCTTGCCCTCATCGGACGTCTTACCCTTCCCCACCGCGACAACCAACCCTTCCTGCGGCTTTTCCTTCGCCGTGTCGGGTATAATGATCCCGCTTTTCTTTTCGTCGGCCTTCTCGATCGGCTTCACAAGGACTCTGTCGCCGAGGGGCCGTACTTTCACGCCTGTCAGGACTGCTTCGGGCATAATTAGCACCTCCTAAGGTTAGACTGCTAATTTTGAACGCTAAAAAGACGCCGGCTAAAAACACGCGCCAGCGTTAGATGTCCGCCCAGAATCGGGCGAACTCGACTATGGACAGATTGTATTCAAAATGACCGATCCTGTCAAGGTCGTTTAACCCACAAATATGAGGCTGATGGAAAAGCCAGGTCCGTGACCGAAAAACCGCAGATCATGGCCGGAGGGAAGAAATCGAGATCTTCAGGAACGACGTCGGCCAGGAGGACGCGAAACATGTGTCCGAGATCCGGCTCATGCCCCACGATAAGCACGCTCTCCGCCTCCGGGCTCTCCCTCAGGAGCCGCCAAACCTTTTGCACGCCCGTTCCGGGAGCCAGCGCCGGCTTGGCTTCCACGACAACGCCCGGCGGGGCGCAGGAAAGAATCAGGTTCGCGGTCTCGACCGCGCGAAGCAATGGGCTGGAGAGAACCCGGGCCGGGTGAACGCCCGCTTTGCTCAATTGAGCGGCCATCGCCCGGACCCCTTCCCGCCCCTCCGGACTCAAGGGCCGGTCGGAGTCGGTTTTGATCCGGTCGCCGGTGGGCAGGGCGTTGCCATGACGCATTAAATAAAGTTCCATATTATCCTATGCGAGCGAGGTTTCTAAATCCGCTTTTTGCCGCCCTCCTTCTTATTTTGCCCGCCTGCCAGGCCGTCGTGACCCGCGCCGTCAAAACCACGGTGAGCCCCGGAGTCACGCTGACGGGACACGAAAAATTCGCCGTCCTGCCATTTCATGTCTCCGGCTATCCGACGGAGAGCGTCACAACCACGAGCCAGAGAGTCGCCAATCTGATCGAACTGGCCCTCCTCCGGCAGGGGCAGCCGGTCATCCTTCGCGCCGCGTTTCAAAACCGGCTCGACCAGCTCAAGTTTGAACCCCCGGAGGACATGGACATCCCCGCCGCGCTCCTCGCGCGCAAAGTCATCGGGGCCGACATCATCATCGAGGGAACGGCGGCGACGGCGGTCGTGGGGGTCATCAACTCTTTCAAAGAAATGGTTTACGTCATTGACGCCCGGAGCGGCGATCTCCTCTTCATGACGAAAGGCGAAGGAGATTCCGACACCTACGCCAATGTCGCCGAAGATCTCGCCGCCAAAATCAAGAAATCCATTCATTGAGATAACGTACTGGATTTAATAAAGTAAACACATTGTTAGTCGCATGAAGCATGTGCATGAGAGGGAGAATTTGGCGATCCATGCGCATGCTGAATTTGGCGCTGTGGGCCAAATTCTCGCCGGTGTGGCGGAACTGGCAGACGCAGCAGACTCAAAATCTGCCGTCCCGTAAGGGGCGTGTGGGTTCGACTCCCTCCACCGGCAGTAAGTCTGCATGAAGCGTGAGCATGTGCATGAAATGATTCTCTCATGCTCATGCAAACGTCATTTTTTCACTCCGATGAGTTCTCCCACCGTGACCATCTCGTAGCCCCGCTTCTTTAATTCACTCACCAAACCTTCCAGCGCGTACAGGGTGCCTTCACGGTGGACGCCGCCGTCGTGCATCAGGAAAATCGCCCCCGGATGGATGGCCTTCAGATACGCCGTCCTCTTGGCCTCCGGTTCCATCTTCCGCCAGTCGCAGCCGAACGTCCAGTTGACCAGAACATAACCCTGTTCTTTGGCGATCGGCCTGACCCAGGCCCTGCTGTATCCATAGGGCATCCGGCAGAGAACGGGAGTGACCCCGGTGGCCTCCCGGATCACCTCCTTCGACAGGGACATTTGGGCCCTCAACTTCACGACGGGATCGGTCGCCTTGTAGGTGTAGAAGTTGCGGTGACTGTAGGTGTGATCGCCGATCTCATGGCCTTCCTCCCGGACCCGCTTCGCGAAACCGGGCCGGATCTTCACCTGATCGCCGTTCATGAAGAACGTCGCGTGAACCCCGTTCTTCTTGAGGATATCGAGGACCTGCGGGGTGAACGGCCCGGGGCCATCGTCAAAGCTCAACGCGACCCGCTTGGAGGTGGCGGGGCCGTGCGTCACGAAATCACCGGGCTGGAGAGCGCGGAGGGAGAGCGGCGCCAACAGGAAAAGGAAAAGGATGGAAAACTTCTTCACTCCCGCACCTCCCGACTGCCACGATAGACCGAAACTACTTTTCCCTTCGCGTCCAAATTCACCGTCAGTTTTCCCCGAAGCCGTCCCGACCAGAAGAAAAGAAGGTTGCCCCACTCCACTGCCTCTCCACCGTCCTTCGGAGCGATCCACGCGACGGGCCACCGGTCGTTTCTCAAGAAACGTTGAACTCGAACGTCAGATTGGCTGGCGCCAATCCATGGAGAATCGGGCGGCAAGGGATAGGCGCCCAAGAAGACGGACTCTTTCGATAAGGGCTCGACGCCGAATATTCGATATTCCCTGTCGAGACGGTCTTCGTGAATGACCCGCCATTTCAAAGGATTCACCAGATCGGGAAGGGCGTAAGCCGTGGGTCCAGGCCCCGCGTAAGCCAGCGCTTGAGCGTGCAAAATAATGGAAAAAGCCAGAAAGACCCCCAGCGCCCCCCACAGGGAAGGGACGATCCAATGGCTTTTGTCCTTCCAAATTTTAAGCGCCAGAAGGCCGCACGCCAAAATCACCAAAGGCCCCAAGCTCAGGTTGCTGACCAAATCCAAAGAGAAATTGGCTGATGAAAAGGGCCAGAAGAGCGGCGTGCCGTAGCTCGTCATCCAATCGCAGAACACGTGAGATTCCGAGGCGATCATATAGGCGGCGAAACCGGAGAGGCCTTCCCACCGCCAAATTCTCCGCGCCAAAACCCAGGCCAAGAGCCCCATCACACCCGCCGCGAGAAAAGAATGGGTCCAGCTCCGATGCAGGGAAAGGAGATCGTGAAACCCGAACCATCCGAAGAAAACATCAAAATCGGGGAGTTCGGCCAGAACCACCAGCATCCAAAAATGAGACCGGGGAGCCCGGGAAGACTTGGCCACAGCGGCCCCCACGAGCCCATGGGTGATCGGATCCATAATCAGGCGCCCCGGGCCGAGCGCCAGAGGGACACCGAGCCGCGGGCCGCTCCGAGAACGGCTTCTTTCCAATGGACGCCGAAAGCCCGCGCAAGGCCCACGGCGCCGAGCATGCCGGGGAAAAGAAGGGCGAGAAGAACCGTCAGACACACCCCGTTGGCAAAGAGAATAACGCTCATCGACGGGAGCCAACCCAGCACCTTAAGGTCCGGCTGGTGGCACTTGAGCGCGAACACCGTCAAAGAAAAGTGAAACGCGAGACTGGCCCCCACGAGGGCCTGAAGGACCGGCACGTAAAAGCCCAGGTTCCACCAAACGCCCAAAACCCGGAAAACGAGAAGAATGAAGAGGGTATAGAGGGGAACGCAATAAGGGGAGAGGGCGATCCAGCTGTTGGTTTTGGAGAGTCTCACATGACCGCCCTTCGTGGAAGCGTGAAAGTCAAAGACGCGGCCGCCGGAAAGCACGCAGGAAAGCGCGTGGGTCATTTCATGACCGAAGACATAGAGCCTGAGGGGAACGAACGCGAGCCGCTCGATCAGAATATACCCCACGATGCCCGCCGCGTAAGGCCAAAGAGCCCAACGCTCCCCGGTCCACACTTCCGCGAAGATCCCGGACAAGGTCTTCCCCATCGCCCAAAGACCGGGCCAGAGGAAAAGAATGAGAGCCAACCCCACGAACGACCGCCTGATTCTTTTAAGAAGCCTGCTCAACCCTTGATGATCCGGTTGCGGGAATCCACGCGGACAATGATAGGTTTCAGACGGCGGGCCTCCTCCTCAGGAAGCCAGGCCGTCGATAAAATGATGACCCTGTCTCCCGGCTCGCCCATGCGGGCCGCGGCTCCGTTAAAACTGACCTTGCCCGAACCCCTCTTCGCTTTGATGACATAGGTCTCGAACCGCCGGCCGTTGGAGAGGTTGAGCACCTGGATCATCTCGTTCGGCAAGAGGCCCGCCGCGGTGATCAACAACTCGTCCAGTTCCAGGCTCCCTTCGTACTCCAGACAACACTCGGTCACGGTGGCCCGATGAATTTTGGCCCGGCACATCCACCTCATCATCATGGATAAATCCCCCGGATCGCGATGGCGCGGGCGACACGCTCAATCGCAAGCATATAGGCGGCTGTGCGCATGTTCACGGATTCCTTTTTCGCCCGGGCCGCGACCGCCTCAAACGCCCGCCTCATGATGCGTTCCAGATTCTCGTTGACCTCATTTTCATCCCAGAAATAGGACTGGATGTCCTGGACCCATTCAAAATAGGACACCGTCACACCGCCCGCGTTGCACAGGATGTCCGGAATGATAAAAACACCCTTGCCGGCTAAAATCTTATCGGCCTCCGGCATGGTGGGGCCGTTGGCCCCTTCCGCGACGATACGGGCCTTGAGTCTCCGGGCCCGCGCCCCGGTGAGCTGGTTTTCCAGAGCGGCCGGGACAAAAATATCGCAGTCCACGGAAAAGAGAGCGTCTCCCGAGATGGGTTTGGCGCCCGGAAAATGGGCGACCGTGCCTTTGACTTTCTCATGGCGGGCCAGTTTGACCGGGTCGATGCCCTGGGGGTTCATGATCGCCCCCTGCGAGTCGGCGACCGCGACGACCCGGGCGCCTGCCTCATGGAGCAGACGGTGAAGGATGCCCCCCACGTTCCCATGGCCCTGGATGGCGACCCGGGCCCCGGGAAGGTTCAAGCCCACCGCGTCACAGGCGAGCTGGATGGAAACCGCGCAGCCGCGCGCCGTCGCTTCCCGGCGCCCCTCGGAACCGCCGATCTCGATGGGTTTTCCGGTCACAACGCCCGGGGCGGAATATCCCACGTTCTCGGAGTAGGTATCCATGACCCACGCCATCACCTGGGCGTTGGTGTTCACGTCAGGGGCGGGGATGTCCTTATCGGGACCGATCAGGAAAGCGATCTCGGAGGTGTACCTTCTGGTGAGACGCTCGAGTTCCCCAAGGCTCAGCTTCTTGGGATCGCAGGCCACCCCCCCTTTGGCGCCCCCGTAGGGGATGCCCATCACGGCGCACTTCCAGGTCATCCCCATCGCGAGCGCCTTGACGTCGTCCAACGTCACCGAAGGATGGAACCGGATGCCGCCCTTGGCCGGGCCCCGCGCCAGGTTGTGCTGGACACGGCAGCCGGAAAACATCCGGACCGAACCGTCATCCATCCGCACGGGAAAGGTCACGTCGAGGACCCTTTTGCATGATTTCAGATACTCCCGCATCCACTTTTCCAAACCCAGCCGCTTGGAAACAATATCCACCCGATCCTGGGCGATCCACCAGGGAGAAAGCGTCACCGCGGCACCTCCTTGGCCAGAGTCTTTTTGATCTCACTTAAAACGTGGTTGGGGCTGTAGGGTTTGAGCAGATAGTCGAGCGCCCCGAGTGCAAAGGCTTCGGCCCAGAGCTCCTCTTCCCCGTAACCGCTGATCATCAGGGTCTTGACCTTGATGCGGCGCTCTTTGAGTTCACGCAAAACGTCCAGGCCGCTCAGGCCGGGCATGGAACGGTCCAGCACCAGAAGATCGAAGGGTTCCTCGCCGAGAACCTTCAGGGCCGCTTCCCCGGAGGGCACCTCACGGACCTCAAAACCCGCGCCCCGGAGAATCGTGGCGAGCAGCCGGCGGGCGTCGTCGTCATCGTCCGTCACGAGAATTTTCGGGACCGGAGCCGTCACGAAACGCCTTTCTTTTTAAACCCGAGGGCCCGCCGGACCAGAAGGTTTTTGACTTCCTGGATCGCACGGGTGATCTGAATGCCGCGTGGACAGGCTTCCACGCAGTTGAAAATCGTCCGGCAGCGCCAGACGCCGTCGGCGCTCCCCATGACTTCGAGCCGCTCGTCGGCCCCCCGGTCCCTGGAATCAAAGATAAAACGGTGAGCCGCCACAATGGAAGCCGGACCGACATAGTCCGGGTTCGACCAGAACGAGGGGCAGGCCGTCGTGCAGGCCCCACACAGGATGCATTTTGTCGTGTCGTCGAAACGCTCCCGCTCGGCGGGCGACTGGGTCCTCTCCCGGGCCGGGACCGGCTCATCGTTGATCAGGTAAGGCTTCACCTGCCGGTACTTGGCGAAGAACGGCTCCATATCGACCAATAAATCCTTCAGGACGCGAAACCCCATGAGAGGCTGGAGAGTGATGGGAGGCTTGACGTTCTTGATGAGGACCTTGCACGCCAGGTGGTTTTGACCGTTGATCATCATCGCGTCGGAACCGCAGACTCCGTGTCCGCAGCTCCGGCGGAACGTGAGCGTGCCGTCGAGCTCCCCCTTAATCTGCGTAAGCCCGTCCAGGACCCGGTCGGTCTCCTCCACGTCCACTTCATAAGATTCCATATGGGCCGAGGTTTCCCGCTCCGGATCAAACCGCTGGATTTTAAACTCCACTTTCATATCTTAATACTTTCTTTCCTTGGGTTGGAACTTTGTGATGACGACGGATTTGGAGCCCAGGCTCATGCGGCCGTCACGCTTGAAGACAAGGCTGTGTTTGAGGAAATTCTGATCGTCCCGCTGGGGGTAATCATCACGGGCGTGAGCGCCCCGGGACTCCCTGCGGTCGGCCGCCGCCAGAACCGTGGCCTGAGCCAGAGTGATCAAATTGCCCAGCTCCATCGATTCCAAAAGATCCGTGTTGAAACGCAGGCCCTTGTCCTGGGTGCCGTTTTGCCGGAACCTTTCGGCGATCTCGTCGAGCTTTTTGAGCAGCCGGTCGAGCCGCGCCTGCGTCCTGAACACGCCGCAATCCTTCATCATGTGTTCCTGCATGTCATTCCGGATCCGGCTCATGGGCTCACGGCGAGTCCGCGAACGCAGGGTCTCGATCCAGCCGCGGATCTCCTCCTCCACCCGGGGGGGAAGAGGTGCGAAGGAAACCTGCCGGACATGCCGTGCCATATGGCGGCCCGCGCGCCGGCCAAAGACCAGGATATCCACCAGCGAGTTCGTCCCCAGGCGGTTCCCGCCGTGGACGGAAACGCAGGCGCACTCGCCGGCGGCGTAAAAACCTGGAAGCGGGGTATTTTTCTCATCCTGGACGACCTGGCCATCGGCATTGGTGGGCACTCCGCCCATCGCGTAATGCGCGGTCGGCTGGATGGGAATGAGGTCCTTGACGGGGTCCAGACCCAGATAGGTCCGAACAAAATCCGTGATGTCCGGCAGTTTCTTCTCGATCACCTCGGCGCCCAAATGCCTCAAATCAAGATGCAGGAAATCCTTCCCGTTGACACCGCGCCCTTCCTTGATCTCAAGGTCAACGGAGCGGGAAATCATGTCGCGGGGAGCCAGGTCCAGAAGGGTCGGGGCGTAACGCTCCATGAACCGTTCTCCCTTTCCGTTCCTGAGGATTCCCCCCTCTCCCCGGCAGGCCTCGGAAAGCAGGATGCCCATCTTGTAGATGCCGGTGGGATGGAACTGGAAAAACTCCATGTCTTCTAAGGGAACCCCGCGCCGGAAAGCGATCGCCATCCCGTCGCCGGTCAAAGCGTGGGCGTTGGAGGTGATCTTGAACATCCGCCCCGACCCGCCGGTCGCGAAAAGAACCGCTTTGGCGTGAAAGATGTGGAGTTCTCCGGTCGCCAACTGAAGGGCGACCACGCCCGCACACACGCCGCCGGACAGGATCAAATCCACCACATGAAACTCGTCAAAAAATTCGACTTCGCGTTTGATGCACTGCTGGTAGAGCGTCTGGAGGATCATATGGCCCGTGCGGTCGGCGGCGAAACAGGAACGGCGGACGGGGCCCTCGCCGTGATGATGGGTGTGGCCGCCGAAACGGCGCTGGTCGATCTTGCCGTCCGGAGTCCGGTTGAAGGGAAGCCCCAAATGTTCGAGTTCGATGACGGTGTCGACGGCCTCGCGGCACATGATCTCGACCGCGTCCTGATCGGCGAGATAGTCGGAGCCTTTGACCGTGTCAAACATGTGCCACTCGGGGTTATCCTCTTCAAGGTTCCCGAGCGCCGCCCCGATCCCCCCCTGCGCGGCGCCCGTGTGGGACCGGGTGGGATAGAGCTTGGAGATGACCGCGGTCTTGACGTTTTCCTGGGCGAGCGCCAGGGCGGCGTAAAGTCCCGCGCCGCCGGCGCCGATGATAATCGCGTCAAACTGATGAACAGGGGTTTCGGGCATGGGTGAAGCGACTAAGGGGTGGGAACCTTAAAAGCGAGGATGACCCAGGAGCCCAAAGCGCCGAAAGCCAGGAGAAGAACGGCGATCAGGCTCCGGGCAAAGGCCAGCCATTTTCCCTTCAAATAATCCTCAACGATCACCCGCAAACCGTTAAAACCATGGACCAGCGCCAAAAGGAGCAAGGCCAGGTCGTAAAAACGCCAGACCGCGAAACGGTAGCGCCCCGCCACAAAAGTGAAGTCGATATTGTCCACATTATGGAGGAGGTGCATGATGACGAGGTGACCCAGAGCCAGAAATAAGAGGAGGAGTCCTGAAAGCCTCATAAACAACCAGGCCCAGAGTTCGAAACCGCCGGCGGGCCGGGGCCGGGAGCCGGTCGAAGGGTTCAACGGAGCCGGCTCATAAGGGGCGAGAGCATAATATAGGAGACGGGGACCATCGCCGACACAAAGAGGGCGACCGCGATCCAAAACATGCGCCGTTGATACAACGTGGCGGAAGGAGAGAAATCAATGATCACGATGCGCACGCCATTCAAGGCATGATA
>Ga0207100_1074_pt1 | contig 26187 bp, 16 predicted proteins | sample Alteio_BWMinHeat_82_FD_153520 | JGI IMG/M metagenome (GOLD analysis project Ga0207100, IMG submission 153520) | Enriched cells from forest soil in Barre Woods Harvard Forest LTER site, Petersham, Massachusetts, United States -... | ecosystem: Environmental > Terrestrial > Soil > Temperate forest >...
TTTTCTGGGTCCAGGGTGATGGTTGATGGATTCGAGACGTTGCGCGCTCTCCAACGACATGGCCCACTCTCCCTTCGATACAAGGAAGGTTGCAACAAACCAGACTTGGCTGGCCATACCGCAGAAACCTGATAGCGGACCCAGGAGATCATGTAGGGGATAATTTACTGCGTCGAAAGCAAGATTCAAGCTGCGGGCGGGATCATCCTACGGGCTTCATCAATGTCTTCGGAGCCCTGGCGTTCAAAGACCGCCTTTGCCGAAGCGAGGTCGGGATCGTCAACAGTGGCGATGACCAGTGAGCGGCCGCGTTTCAGCAGCTCCCGATACAAGAACGTGTCGTCCTTGGGAACGCCTATGTCGGCGGCCTGCTCGGAGGCCCTCTCCCAGGCTTGCACAGGCTGCAGCTCCGCCCAGGCCGAGCAGAGCGGCGGCACCCATGCCAATGGCGAAAATCGTGCCTACGCCAGGTACGAGCAAACTGGCAAATGGCGCTGCCCAGGGATAGTCCTGCACTTGCCCCGACCGCACCACCGACGATGCCGCCTACCGCTTCGCCCATCCCGTCTCGCTCGGCGTCGGTAGTAGTCAGGCCTGGCGACCTGGGATTTGCCCGCCTCACCGCTCAATAAGGTGATGGACTGTGGCGAAATAGCAGTGGCCAAGAGACCTTGGACCGCCAATTCAATGACGTCGCGAGCCGGGAAAATTCCCACCAAATTTGGCATAGACGCCTCCACCGGTTAATGCAGGTCGGAGCTTGGATGCGAAAGGATCTCCCGGAGTTCTCCGGCCACTCCCGCCGGCAGACAGCACATTTTCTAGAACGAATGAAGAAGGCGAGAGGCAGGCACCCTGCTCATCTGAACTGAGTGCCCGCCTGGGTTGGAGACCACAATAGGGAGAAATAGGAGAAGCATGGCAAGCAGAATAATCACGCGAGTCCGAATGCGCCATCCGGTTTACGCGGTAATTCGATCTCCCAAAATCCTGTAGGCGGAGAAAGAAGAGAGGTGGAATCGCCGGTGCAACATTCCGTCGTTTGCGACAAAGCAATTTCACAGACGGTTGAACACACACTTCCACACTGTCCGCGAACCTTCGACTCGGCAACTCCTTGGTTTGCTTTGACATCCAAGCTGGACGTGCCGAAGTCAGTCAAACTCCCGGTGAGTTCGTCACGACAGCCGAAGTTTCCTGCCAAGCAGGAAACCATGTTTCGAGAAACGCTGATGGTACTAAATCGATGTCGCGTTCCTTATGTTGTCTCCGGGGCTTTTGCGCTTCAAGTTCATACCGGAATCTGGCGCTCCACGAAAGACCTGGATCTCTTTCTAACCCCGGAAGACATGCCCGCCGCCTTGCGGTGCCTGACAAGCCATGGTTTTCGGTGCCAGGCGAAGGATCCCGTCTGGCTGCACAAGGCACGTCGCAATGGCTTTTTCATCGACCTGATTACGGGCATGAGCAACGCCGTGATCAGGGTAGGCCGGTCCTGGATCGAGAACTCCCGCCCGGCCATGGTTCTGGATGTTCGGGTTCGAGTGCTGGCTGCGGAAGAACTGCTGGCGTCGAAGCTCTTCGTGATGCGCCGCGAACGCTTTGACGGAGCTGATATCGCTCATATTATTTTTGCCAGCCGCGGAAACCTTAACTGGAAGCGGATCCTGGCGTTGGTCGGCGAGCACTGGGAGATCTTGCTGTTCGCCCTGGTAATGTATCGTTATGTCTACCCAGCCCACAGTCAATACGTGCCATCCTGGGTGTGGCAGTGCTTGCTGGTTGGAACAGAGTTTGGGCTGGAGACGGCTTTTACGGGCGTGTGTAGGTCAGTAGTCGTCCTGAAATGCGTGGCCCACACGTTAGCCTTGTTGCAAATATCATTAATACGTGCCTTGTCAGATCGATCAAGGACTTCAGAGCAGCTTTTTTTAACAATACAAGCCTAGCCCTCAGCCGAACTCGAGGATCCGTCCTCGGAATAGAAGAACATATCGTGGCGAATCAGAGCCTCAATACCCTTTAAGACCTCGTCGCCACCGCTCTTGGTCACAGCGCCCCTATAACCCGCGTTGCGAGCTTCCCAGGCAAGCTGCTTGGAGACTTCCTGGACACTGATAAGCAGCATTGGGAGTTGCGGGTGGGTCTTCATGATCTCAGGTGCGGCCTGCAGTCCGTTCATCACAGGCATAGCGAGATCCATAACCACAATATCGGGCGCGAACTGCTCGACTCCTTCGATGGCCTCAACCCCGTTGCTGGCCTCGCCGCATACGTGCCAATCTTGCTGCTTCTCCAACAAGCGGCGCAGCAGTAGCCGGATGTTGGGGTCGTCATCAGCGATCAGGATGCGGATTGACATTGGCCTTTCTCCTGGAGATGGGTAATTCATCGTCTGCCAGACCTCCGCTTGCCAGGCCAGCCTTAGCCCTGAAGCCGCGAGAGGGGGGCCAGGCCGAGAGCACTAAATTAGGTCACATTTAAATTAGGTCACATTCGCATCAACCGATCAATACAGCAAAAAACCGATATCACGATCGCTGCATTAACTATTGCGATACCTCCATACACAATGACAGTCGTTCGCACAGCACGAACCAGGAGCGAACGAAGGCCGGAGTATTCGGCCCTCATTCGTTTCCTTGGCTGACCGCTACTTGCACGATTCGCTGACCATTTTGACTGCGGTCACCTTCAAGTGCCCATGTTCTTTGTCGCTCTTCGTCATTCCGCTGTCTTTGGCGGCGTCTTTCGCGTCTTCCTTCATATTGTGCATCGTGGCGTTTGAGACCACGCCGGTCGCGGTCACTGTGTGACCCACATGGTCAGCCAGCGCAAGTTTGCTGCTGCGCACTTCCCAGGTACTTCCATCAGTTCCCGTCAGCAGGAATTCATTGGCATCGTCGCCTTTGGACAGGCAGCCAGTGATGTCCCGGATGTCGGCTTTATCCTTGGCCAAGCTCAAGGGGGCGCTGAAACACACGAGAATCACGCATAGAACCAATTTGTTGATTTTCATGAAAATTCTCCTCAAAGTTGGTGTTCTTGCCTCTGCTTCGATGTTGGCGCCCGCAAATACGCTGTCCACCGCCAGGAATAGTTCATACAGTATCGAGGGTAGGACGGTAGTGCACATGATTTCGATCGGCTCGAAGGCGAACAACCTCTCAGGAGGGACGAACAATCTAAATGTTCAGACTAATGTTCAGAAGCTGGTACAGCTATGCCTTCTCTTATCTATATCGCCCGCATCCGAAGTGTTTCTGAAGAACTTGCGCGGAGTCTACGGTCCGCAGGTTGTCAGGTCGAATTGTTCAAGCCCGGCGACATCACACAGGACGAGTGTTTGCTGGCGATGACACCTGAGGCGGCCGTTCACCCCCACCGGGTCAAGTCCGAAACCAGCCGAAACCATGCCGGCACACCTGATTCTGGCATCAGCCAGCAACGTCGACCCGACGCCGCTGCGTGGGATTGCCTTAAGGCAGCGGTGGCCAAAGAACTCCGCGTGAGTCATGAGTCAGTCCGTCCAGCCACTTCCAGCGCCGAAATCGAGGCAAATGAATCCGGCTTCGTTGTCCCTGAAGCCGGACGACGCGACGTGAGCAGTCAGGGAAAGGTGAATAAACCGATGGCGCCAACTGAGCCGCCGCCGATTACCGCTGCTTCATCCTCAGAGGTGCCCCATGACCTGAAGAATGGTCAACTGGCATTAGAAAAGTGCCGCCGGGTATTCCGTAGTCCGCTAAGCACGGTGGTCGCGGTATTAGCTTTCGCCGTGGTCTACCGTGGTCTGCCATCGATGACCGCATCGCCCGGACGAACCGCCAATCGGGTAAGTTCAGCGCTTTCCGTTTCGGCTGAACCTTCGCGCCGGGAGGTTGAACGTATGCAGAAGCAGGTGTCGGTTGACGGTTTCGTGGCCGAAGACTATACCAATCATCCCGACTTCCACGCGCCAAGCGATGTGACCCAGCGAAATATCGACCTCAGACATCTGCCGAGAGTCTCAACTCCTAAACGTGTAGTGGTTGATTGACCCCTGTATCGATCCGGCCGAAACCGTTGGGATTGGCTTGGAGGTCTGGTTTTCGCCGGGATCCGATCGCCGCACTGTGTCCGGGTCGCGGACAACGAGTGTAACAAGCCTGGCCGTTCTCGGACTGACGTACATGATTGTTCCCACTAAACCTCGGGTCTCTACCCGATTTTGAAGGAATCGCGCAAAGCGTAAGGTCAAAGCGACCTCAACGATTGACCTCAAAACTGGGAAGGGGCGCCGTCCGAGAGGATGGCGTCCCTTGTTGTTTTTTAGGGGAGTTTTGGACGGGTTTATGACCATCCTTGCGTTTCTCGTGGTTGCGATGCTGACTCTTTTCCTGGCGTTTCGGCCAACATCTAAGAGCAAAACACGACTGTAGGAATCGCATTCGATTAACGCAAACTGGCAAGACAATCTATGCGGGCCTTCTCGCTGCTTCTGGCGTCTCTCGCGATGCAGCGTGAACTGCTCGTCATTCGCCGGGCGAAGTTCCTTCCGAGTGACGGAAGCTCGAAAGAATGTACTTGTAAATCGCGCCATCGCTCGACGGGACGCCAGGGGTAACCGGCGGCTTGAACTCTTTCAGCCGACCTGCCGATCAAGGGGCCGTGAACGCTCCTGCTCCTGCACCCGATCCTAGCGCGGCCAAGGCTATTCCTTCGGCCGGTTTGCGGTTTGTCGCTCGCCAACCGATTCTCACCAAGGATGAGAAAGTCTTTGGCTACGAACTGCTGTTCCTTGACGGCATCGAGGACTATTTCTGTGCGAAAGATCCGGAGGCAGCTTCGAAGATCATGCTGGACAGCTCCCTGATCATGGGACTTGACGTGCTCTGCAACGGCGGCCGCGCCTTCGTCAACTGCACCCGCGACACGCTGCTCAAGGACTATGTAACCCTTCTCCCGTCTAGTCACACTGTGGTCGAGATCCTGGAGAGTGTCGAACCCGATGACTTGGTCATGGCCGCCTGCCAGCGGCAAAAAGAAGGCGGCTACATGATCGCGCTCGACGACTTCGCGATGGACGACAAACGGGGGCCGCTGACCGATATCGTTGCGGCCCGGCGAACCAGTTGCATATCGACGATTCCGACCGGAAGTCCGTGTCGAGCGCTCGGCCCTACCAGGAAGTTGAATGACGTGGATTCCGGTAACTCCGTGAGGTATAGTTTTTCCGCAAGCCAAAGCCGCGGTCCAGGTCGGTCACGGCCGGGGGGACCAGATGCTCAGCAAAACCATCGCCGTTTTCACCGTCGTTCTCGGGTCCGTGGCTTTAGTCGCCCAACCGACGCCCGACGCGCACAGTTCCCCATCGGGAGACGAATTTCCTGCCGTTATGCGGCAAAACGTCGCCGCCGGCAAGACCCCGGTCGGCACCAAGGTCGAGGCCAAGCTTGTAGTGGCCACATTGTTGAATGGCACGGTCATCCCCAAAGATGCCATCCTGTCAGGGGAAGTGACTGAGTCGGTGGAGAAAACTGCAACCGACCCGTCCCGCCTCGCCATTCGCATGGATTCCGTGCAGTGGAAAAATGGATCAGCGCCCATCAAAGTCTACTTGACCCCCTGGTATTACCCTCCGCCCGCCATGTCGCCGCAGAAGCTCTCGTATGGGCCAACCGACGCTGAACATACCCCCGCAAAATGGAATGGGGAGGGCCCGTATTACGACCCGAAGTCACCGGCCTACCAGCCCTCGCCAAGCCGCGACCAGGATAAGAACCCGGCCGCAGTGTCCAACCCTTCGAACCATCGCATCTTGTTGAAGAATGTGGAGTGCCTGCGTGCGGCTGACGGAACCGTCGTTATTACCTCGAGGCGTTCCAATATCAAGATCGATAAGCTGACCACTTATGTGCTCGCTGCGAGTGACCTGCTGCCCACGAATTAGCTGGTGAATATCGATTGGCAGGTGAGCACCGGTCAGAGGCCGAACGGCGTGCCCTAAGGGTCGCTGGCCTGCAGTTGTAATCCGGCAGACATGGTAGTATACCCAGTGCGTTAACGTACACGGTTACTGCATTCCTGGTCCGCGACGGGTTCTGCAGCGACGGCGGTCAAAGCGACGGTAATGTCTTTCCTGGGAATCGACGTAGGTACGGGGGGAACGCGTGCGCTCGTCATTGACGAGGCGGGACGTGTCATTGCCTCCGCAACCGAAGAGCACCGTGACTTTGCATCACCCCAGATCGGCTGGGCGGAACAGGATCCCCGTGACTGGTGGCGCGCCTGCGGCGTGGCTGTGCAGAAAGTGCTGGCCAAGTGCCAACTGCGCGGTGATCAGATTGCCTGCGTCGGTCTCTCTGGACAAATGCACGGCGCGGTCCTTCTGGACGAGCGCTCTCAGGTCGTACGGCCTGCACTTATTTGGTGCGATGTCAGGACTGAGAAACAAAGCCGGGATTTGACGGCAACAATTGGCGCCGCTCGTTTAATCGAGCTCACCTCAAACCCCGCACTGACTAATTTCACTTTGACCAAGTGTCTGTGGGTCCGGGAGAACGAACCCGAACTCTGGAGGCGGGTCCGCTCGGTCATGCTGCCGAAAGACTACGTCCGATTGCAGCTGACCGGTGAACGCGCTACCGATATGGCCGACGCCTCTGGCACCCTATTGCTCGACGTGGCCCACCGGCGCTGGTCGAAAGAGATTTTGCAGTTCGTCCAAATGGAAGAATCTCTTTTGCCCGACTTGTATGAGTCGCCGGAAATCTGCGGGCGGATATCGTCAGCGGGCGCCGCCGCTACTGGCCTGCGAGCCGGAACACCGGTCGTGGCCGGCGCGGGAGACCAGGCTGCAGGCGCGATTGGGATGGGCATTGTTTCACCCGGTAAGGTAAGCGCAACCATCGGAACCTCGGGAGTTGTTTTTGCCGCTACCGCACGTCCCGCGCTCGATCCCCAGGGACGCCTGCACACTTTTTGCCACGCGCTTCCAGGACGCTGGTTCGTCATGGGCGTAACCCAGGCTGCGGGTCTTTCTCTCCGATGGTTCCGGGACCAGTTCGCATGCCAAACCAACGGTCACAATGATTCCTACGAACGACTCACCGTCGGAGCGGCGAACGTGCATCCCGGATGCGATGGACTACTTTGGGCTCCTTATCTTATGGGCGAGCGCACTCCTTACCTTGATCCCGCGGCCCGTGGGATCCTGGTTGGCCTGACCACATCGCATACGCGAGACCATGTAATTCGGGCGATCATGGAAGGGGTCGCTTTCAGCCTGCGCGATACGTTCACCATCTTTAAGGAAATCGACGTCCCGGCGGAGACGATTCGCCTGGGCGGGGGCGGCGCCAGATCGAAGCTTTGGCGACAAATTCAAGCGGACATTTACGGACAACCAGTCGAAACCGTCGAGGCGGAAGAAGGCGCTGCCTACGGCGCCGCAATCCTGGCGGGAGTCGGCGCGAAAGCTTGGCCGTCGGTTGACGCGGCTTGCGATGCCGTGGTGCGCGTTGCGGGGAACGTGAGTCCGAATTCCGCTGACTCACTGGTTATGGAAAAGGCGTATGCGGTTTATCGCCGCATTTATCCCGCGATGAAGTCCATTCTGAGTTGACGGTTGTTGCGGTCACGGAGAACGTTATGACAAGTCGGCCCAAAGCCGCAGATAAAATTCCGCGGCCCTAGGGATGTGGCGAAGGCGGGGAAGCCGACATTTTTGAGGTAAGGTCCTCATCTGCCTTCTGGTGCAGTTCGCGAACCGCGGCGAACTCCTTCTGCGAGGCCGAAGTGTTCCCCATAGCTTGATACACGCGTCCGAGACGGAAGTGAGCGTCGGGTTGGGTCGGGTCCAATTTCACCGCACGCTGGAGCGCGGCGATCGCTTCCTGGTGCTGTCCCTGCTGGGCTAGAACAGATCCCAGATCGACATAGGCGATACGAATGTCGTTCCGCAGGTGCACGGCTTTGCTGAGCAATGCCAAGGCTTGCTCTGGATTGTTCCTTTTCATTTCGATGTCGCCCAGATAGGTCAGGGCCTGGGCATGGTCAGGATCGACAGACAGCTCGCTCTCGAAATAGCGCTTTGCGTCATCGTATTGGCGCAACTTCCAGTGCAGGTATCCGAGGCTAAAATGGACGCCGGGCTCCTGCGGAGATACCCGAGCCGCCGCCTCGAATTCGGCAATCGCATCATGGGTCCTTTGCAGACCGTCCAGGGCTTGACCCAGCAACATGTGCGCGGGTGCCGAGTCCGGATTCTGCTGCAGTAGCTGGCGAAACTGTTCCTGGGCGCACGGATACTTCTTCGCCAAGAGGCAGCTTTGAGCCAACACCTGGTGCAGTTCCGCGTTGGTAGGGTCTGCGTTTGCCGCTGGCTCGAGATATCTCATCGCTTCGCCAAATCGCTTGGCACCGTAGCAGCTAAGGCCGAGCAAGGTGCGCGTCTGCATGTTCCTCGGGTCCTGCAGAAACGCAGCTCTTAGGGAAGGAATAGCGGCCTCAAACTGTCCCTGTTTATACTCTGCCAGCCCTAGATTCAGGTGTATGCCCGGTAGTCTTGGATTCAGAGTGATCGCCCTGCGGTAGGCCGCGGCGGCTTCGTTGTACTTAGTTTCCCGAGCCAGGGCCACGCCCAGACTGGCGAACGCTGCAGCGTCCTGAGGATTGTGCTCGGTTACTGCACGCCATGCCTCGACCGCTTCTGGGAGCTTCCCCTGTTGGTCCAGTGCCATTGCCTCGGCCGGACTGGCCATCTGCGGACTCGCAAAGGCCGGCAACGCCAGGAAGGCCAGAACCAGTAACGATTTCCAGATTCTTATGGACAAAATTGGGCCCCTGGAGGCCGGTCCAGATTAAGAACTCAGAATAGCCACTCCGACTTGATGAAGCAACGTTTCAATGGGCGGCGCAAAAAAAAACCCGCTCGCTTAACGCGAGCGGGGTGTGTGAGTGGGACAACTACCAATTTCGACGCCTTCTACTAGAAGATTACCTTCAATCCCAACTGAATTTCTCTTGGGTCATGCGCAGTAGTGACTGCGCCGAAGTTGCTGTTCGTGAAGGTGTTGCTGACGTCTTTAAACTGCGTATGGTTAAAGGTGTTGAAGGTTTCCGCACGTAGTTCAAGACGGCTGCCACGCGTCTCGCTGAATACGAAGCTCTTGAAGAAAGCTATGTTCCAGTTCTGTCGGCCCGGACCATATACCGAATTGCGCGGCATATCGCCAAATTCTCCGGCGGCCGTGGGTGAAAAGGCTGACTTATCGAACCAACTGCTCACGGTGTGCGGTGTGCCAACGCTACCGTTTACATTCGGCCGATTATTCGAATTGGGCAGGACACTGGTGATGTTGGCGGTTCCGATCAGCGAACCGGTACAACTGGCGGGTGCTGGTACCTGTGCGCAGTTGGTAATGCCACCCTCGGTGATATTGATCGGATTCCCCGATGCGATGCTTACCACTCCCGACACTTGCCATCCGCCGACGGTCGATTTCAGCAGGCGGCTGGAGCTATTCTTCAAGAACGGGATTTCGTAGATGAAATTGACGAAGGCAATATGCCTCCGATCCAAATTCGAAGGTCCGTTATCGTAAGTGTAGCTGTAGGGATCCGAAACGGCATTCAGATCCTGTACGTTGTTGTTGCCGGTGGCCGGGTCATACGCCTTGGAAAAGGTGTATGCGGCCTGGAGAGAGAGGTCCCGCGTCATCTGCGACCGGAACTCCGCCTGCAACGAGTTGTAGTGCCCGTTTTGCACGGTTTCCGACTGCTTGATGGAGTGGAACCCTCGAAATGGGACTAACGTGTTGTAGTTGCCTGCGGTACCAGCAGCAATACTCGGCAGCAGACTTTGATCGGGCAAATTGGTCTCCCGATAGTCGTTCTGATGCCGGCTCCCGTTTCCTACGTACGAAACAGACAGTACCGATTTGGCACCGAAACCCTGCTGGACGCCAACGCTGTACTGGTAGGTCACCGGCAGCTTGTACTGTTTTCTGTCGAGGCCGGTAATGTCGGCGACCGTGATGGGCGCGGTCAGGGTATTACCAGTTGACAGACTTGTATTCGGATTTGACAGAAGAACGCCATTGTTGAACGTGACCGACGTGCTGAACGGAATATTCGGCCCGGCGTTATACATGTCGTTGCCCTGAATGCGCTCGTACATGGTGCCGAATCCGCCGCGGATGACGGTCTTACCTTGGCCCGTCAGGTCATAAGCAAACCCCAGACGCGGACCGAAAGCAGCCCAGTGGTTGTCCACCAGTCCCTTAGGGATTCCGTTCTTGCCAGGGATACCGATGCCGTTCAGGTAGAACTGAGAGCCGGCCAAGATGGGATTGGGACTTGTGCCCAAGCCCGGGCTAGCGCCAGTGCAAGGAGGACCGGACGAGGCTGAACAGATGTTGCCGCTAGAGTCCAGCGTGGCCGCTTGGCTGGGGTCGTATAGGCCGGGGTAGAAGTTGCCCATACGGTTGTTGGCTTCGTAAGTGTGCGGCACTCCGTCCCACCGCAGCCCAAGATTCAAGGTAAGTCGCTTGGTTGCGCGCCAGTTGTCCTGAACATACGCGGCCCATGAAACGTTGTTCCACTTACCGCTGTCCTGAACCGCAAGCTCGTTATACGACTGGGCGTAACCCAGCAGGAAGTCGGCAAAATCAACCCCTGTGTTGTTATTGTTGAAGGTAAAGAAACCCTGAGTCTGACCGAACAGATCCTGAACCTTCTTATAAATCGCCCAGCTACCACCCATCTTGAACTGATGCGCTCCCTTGCTCCAGGAGATGTCGTCACGAATCTGGTAGTCGTCGGCTTTGTTGTTCCATGGCCAACTGGCTGTGGCGTATTTGGCGCCGGTCTTGCCATCCAGTTTGATTTCCGGGATGCGGTTGAGATTGTTCGGGCCTGAAAACAGTCTGGGCGTGGTGAAGCCGGTGGGACGTGTAACTACGCCTTGGGGAGTGATGGCGATCCGGTTAGCGTTGTAGTTGAAGGCCACCTCATTGAGAAGCCTCGGATTGATGGCATAGGTCGTATGGACCACGCCACTATAAGAGGGGTTGCCGAACGTGTTGTGGGCGGTCGGCACATTGTCATCGCTCCACATGGATGTGCCAAAATTCTGAGAGATCTGCTCTGAAACCCAGTGTCCGAAAATTGAGAACTTGTCGGTGAACTGGTGATCCACACGGGCAACTTCCTCGCGCAACTTCGTGGGCACGTTGTTACCGCCGATGAATTGTGCGCCGCTGGTCGGTGCGGGGAAAATGCCGGCGGCCAACAGCGCCTGCGCGTTGGGGTCCAGCAGGTCAGCCGGAATGGTGTTGTTTGGGAAGGGTTGTCCTGGCGTAAGCCCGTCGGCTGCGTATTTCGCCAGGATCGCGGGCGAGACGGCGGTTGGAACCGTGATCAGGGTGCTGCCGAAGTTGCCGCCGTAGGTACTGGTCAATGGAACCGTCTGGTTGAGTACCTGCCCTTGAATCAGACTGCGCCACTCCATGTTGTAGAAGAAGAATGTCGGATGGTTCTTCCAGAACGGAGCCTGGCCGCCGACGTTGAAGCCGTAGGTGTGGAAGCGCAACTCGGCTACTTTTGCCGGCGCCGGATTGAAGTAGTTGCGGGCATCGAGGGCATCATTACGCGTGAATTCCCAAGCCGAAGCGTGGAACTGCTTGGTGCCAGACCGGATGACCGCGGTCATGGTTGCGGCCGATGACAAGCCGTATTCGGCGCTGTAGTTCGAAGTAAGCATGCGGAACTCGGCGAGCGAGTCCAGCGAGGGCATAACGTCAGAACCACCGCCGCCCCCACGATCACTGCTCTCGCTGCCATCGAGCATGTAAAGGTTGTGGCTCATACGCTGGCCGTTAAAGCTCATGGCCGCGTCGCCACCCACCGGCGTGGGAGTCTGAAAGTCAACCTGACCACTGGAAGCTCCCGGCGTAAGGTTAGCCAGAGAATACATGCTGCGTCCGTTGGTGGCGAGCTGGGTGATCTGCTGGCCGGTGATTACGGAACTGACTTCGCCATGCTCCGTTTGCACCCTTACGGAATCGGCTTCAACCGTAATGGTCTCCGTGGCCGCGCCCAGCTTCAGATCGAAGTCGATGCGGGCGCGATCACCTACGTTCAGCACGACGTCGTTCTTCTGCGCCACGCCGAATCCAGAGGCTTCGGCCTTCATGCTGTAGTGACCGATTGGAAGATCGGCGAACAGGTACTGGCCAGCGTCACTCGCCTTGGTGCTTCGGACCTGACCGGTTTCGACGTGGGTTGCCGTGACAGTTACGTTAGGAACCACAGATCCGGATGGATCGCTAATGGTGCCAACCACAGTGGCGGTTTGCGCGGACGCGCAGAGTGACAAGCCCACCACCAGCAAGCAGAAAAGCAACAGGGATCGTACACGCCCGTGCTTCTCGGCACTAACAAGACTTCCAGCGCATGTTGACGAAAAAGACGTCATAGTCTTCACCCCTTCGCATTGACTTCCCGAGCTTGTTAACGAACTTCCCGGTAACGTTAACGATGCAGGACAGCTTGTACCTGTATTTGTAGGAGACTGTCAAGAAAATTTTTGAGTCGTCAGGAGGGCTTCCTGAATCGGGACAGACGCTGACCGCCTAATGCGGCGTTCCCGCCAGGTCCTGGGGGGTTGAACTGATGGTTCATCGGCACCCAGGAATAGCCAAATAATGGAGTTAGGCGGCCGAGTCTCCGGCCTCAAATCCACCTACAGGGCGACGCGCTCCAGCAGAGCTGTGTCATCGAAGATGAAAGCCGGAGTTCTCATCTCTCGAAATAGGTTCAAATTGGATGACATTACGACGCCAGGGCTCAGATAGACGGTAGAGGGGAAAGGCACCTTGGTAGTGAGGTGATCGGCCATATGCCGCACTGCCAGCTGGCCTTGACGGTGGGGCTGCTGGTAGATCGAGGCAGTGATAATACCTTTGCGAAAGTAGGCGGCCATTTCCGCGAACAAATCGGTAGTGATCAGTTTCACCTTTCCCGCCAGGCCGTGGGCTCCCAGGGCCCGGCAGACGGGAAGACAGTTAACCGTATTCACGTAGAGCCCAACCAACCCCGGAACGCTACCAAGGAGATCGAAGGTTTTTTGGAAGCTCTCGTCCTCGTCTTCGTGCCCTTCAATGACCCTGACGATTTCCCCCCCTTGGCAATGGCGCGGAAAGGCCTCGGAGAAGCCATCCGTCTTCCTGCGATGATCTTCAGTACTCAGCATGCCCGCAATGACGGCCACCTTCGAACCCGGTGGAACAAACTTTCCCATCAACTCTCCCGCCAGACAACCATTCAGCCACGGTTCCACACAGATAACCGTTGACCTCCGGCTTTCGGGCGAATCGGTGGATACGCAAACTACGCGGACACCTTTCTCTTCCGCGCCGTCAATAAGAGGCTTCAGACCCTCCGGATCTCCTGCCGTAAGGATGATTCCCTTAACGCCGGTCTCCACGAGCTCTTCGAAAGCCTCGGTATCCCCTAGGCCAAGCCTCTGCACCGGGCGGTATAACAATTCAACACCCAGTGGTGCGACACGACGAGCTTCATCCAACACGCCGCTCCAGAGCTGATCATAGAAAAAACGGATTTCGCGAGGTATGCAAACGCCGATGCGGACACCGGTCCTCGAAACGGACAACGCGCGCGCCGCCAGGTTCGGCGTGTAACCGATCTGTGCCGCGATCTGCAGAATCCGATGGCGGGTTGATTCCCTGATTCCGTTGCGTCCGTGCAGGGCGCGGTCTACAGTCCCAATTGAGACATTTGCCAGTTCAGCAATCTGGTGAATTCCACGTCTCTCATTCTTCATCTCCGGGGCCCCCTCCCCCGCACCGCACCCAATTCCCCCTAACAGCATACGCCCTGCCGTCCGGACTAGCATATTTTCCGTGTACGTTGACGGTGCTATACTCAGGCGCTTTTGAGTTAGCCGGGGAACACCGCCAGGAGCAAAATTTCATGTTTGATAACCTTCGGATCCTCTTTCTCTGCACTAACCTTAACGTTCTCGTTTTGTTATGCGCTTCGGTCGCGCAGAATGGAGCATCTCCGACAGCTCCTCTCTATTTGGATCCTTCAAAACCAGTAGATGTGCGCGTAGACGATTTGGTTTCGCGAATGACCCTGGAAGAGAAAGCGTCCCAACTGGTAAACCAGGCGCGCGCGATCCCGAGATTGCAGGTCCCCGAGTACGACTGGTGGAGCGAGGCTCTACACGGCGTAGCCAATGCTGGAACTGCCACCGTTTTTCCTGAGCCCATTGGACTGGCAGCGACTTTTGATTCCCCTCTGATCCATGACATGGCAGTTGTTATCGGCGTAGAGGCCCGAGCCAAACACAACCAGGCAGTCCGCGCCGGCCGGCGTGACATCATGGAAGGACTGGATTTCTGGTCTCCCAACATCAACATCTTCCGCGACCCGCGATGGGGGCGCGGCCAGGAAACTTATGGGGAGGATCCCTTTCTGACCGGCACAATGGGTGTGGCGTTCGTGACCGGTCTTCAGGGCGACGATCCCAACTATTTCCGCGTCATCTCCACTCCGAAGCATTTCGCAGTCCACAGCGGACCGGAGCCGTCACGGCACTCGATCGATGTTCCCGCATCGAAACACGATATGGAAGACACCTATCTTCCCGCTTTCCGCGCCGCCGTGGTTGAGGGCAAGGCAGAGTCGGTCATGTGCGCTTACAACCGCGTGAATGGTGAACCCGCCTGTGCCAGCAATTTCCTTCTGCAGGACCAGTTGCGGGGGGCATGGAAATTTAACGGCTACGTAGTATCGGATTGCGATGCCGTATTCGACATCTTCAATGGCCATCACTTCACCCGATCGCTGGCCGAAGCGGGCGCAGTTGCGCTGAAGACGGGAATGGATAATGAGTGTGCCGACTTCTTCACCAAAGCTAAAGACAACTCCGACTACGTAAAATTTATTGATGCCGTGCACCAAGGTCTGCTCACCGAAAAAGACCTCGACATTTCGCTGCGACGTTTGTTCACCGCGCGCATGAGGCTGGGGATGTTCGATCCTCCTGATAAAGTGCCGTACGCAAACATCCCGGACTCGGAGATCGACAGCGCTCCGCACCGGCAACTCGCGCTGCAAGCCGCGCGAGAGTCCATCGTGCTGCTGAAAAATGATGGGGCCCTGCCGATCAGCGCTGGCATCAAGCGGATCGCTGTGGTCGGTCCGCTCGCAGAATCCGTTCGCGTTCTGCATGGCAACTATAGCGGCACCGCTTCTCGTGCGACTTCGGCGCTCGATGGTATTCGCCAGCAATTCCCTTCCGCTAAGGTGAAGTACGCCCCCGGCATGAACTTCCTGAGAGCAGAAGAGGTCATTCCAGCCGCGGTGCTCTCGACCGAGGACGGGCAGGCCGGTCTGCGAGGAGAATATTTCTCCAACCGGGACTTCGGAAACACACCACAGTTGGTTCGCATAGACAAGGCCATCGACCTGCAACGCTTCCACCCCGCGCGCTCCTCCATTGCTCCACCTCCAGGAATGGTGGACTATTCGGTGCGATGGACGGGCTTTCTCACTCCTTCCGAGTCGGGCGAATATCAGATTGGCAACGTGGGCTCGATGAATCGTCTGTGGCTGGACGGCAAATTGATTGTCGATGATTTCATATTGCACGACCCTAAGCCGACGAAAGCAACGGTGCGCCTGGAGAAGGGACAACGCTATCCCATCAAGCTGGAATATGGGCAAGGCGGCACCGGGATAAGGCTGGTGTGGCTGCACGTCATTCAGAACCCGATCCCGGAGGCAGTGGCCCTGGCGAACGACGCAGACGCGGTGATTGCGGTCGTTGGCATCACCTCTCAACTCGAAGGCGAAGAGATGAAAGTTGATGTGCCCGGCTTCAAAGGCGGAGACCGCACTAGCCTGGATCTCCCGAAAGAGGAAGAGGACCTTCTGGAGGCGATGAAGGCCACAGGCAAGCCGCTGATCGTCGTCCTCATGAACGGCAGCGCGCTGTCAGTGAACTGGGCCAACGATCACGCCAATGCGATCCTTGACGCGTGGTACTCCGGTGAAGAAGGTGGAACTGCGATCGGCGAAACCCTGTCTGGCGCCAATAATCCCGCGGGAAGATTGCCGGTGACGTTCTACAAAGGCGTGGACCAGTTGCCGCCGTTTGAAGACTACGCCATGACAAACCGGACCTATCGCTACTTTGAAGGACAGCCGCTGTATCCCTTCGGTTACGGACTCAGTTACTCGAAATTTGATTACAGCAATCTGAAGCTCTCCACCACCGACCTGACGGCAGGAGATTCACTCACCGTCGACACAGACGTCAAGAACACAAGCCAGCTCAGCGGCGACGAAGTCGTGGAACTCTATCTGACGTTCCCCAGATTGCCTGGCTCGCCAGTGCGCGCGCTCCGTGGATTCACCCGCCTGCACATGGACGCGGGCACAACCCAACACATCCGGTTTACCTTGGATCCTCGCAACTTGAGCATCGTGGGTTTGGCCGGCGACCGCAGGGTTTCCGCTGGAACCTACAACCTGAGTGTAGGTGGAGGACAGCCGGGCACCGTAGCCCCACGGGCGGAAACGGAGTTCAGAATCAAAGGCGACCAGAAACTGCCGGAGTAACAACGATACAATCACGTTACTCTTGGCAAAAGTGCGATGCCATCCATTGCAAAAGGCCCGAATGTTGGAAGCACCCCGCTGAGTTTTCTCGCTTCCCGCATCGCATTTCTATGCTTGGTTTTGTTTCTCCCGGTTGCCGCCGACAGTCAACAGAAGCAGAAACCGGAACCATCGTCAGGGATGGGAGTAACGACCGGCGCTGCCCATGCCGCGGTCAAAGACTCTCAGCACCGCCCGATCACGGCGGGCGGGTTCGTGGACAATGCTCCCGTCGTCTTCATCGACGCCACGAAACAAGCCGGTCTGGACAGGTTTCACCATCATTCCGGAACGCCCGGCAAGGCAACCATCCTCGAAACCATGGGCTCGGGCGTTGCGTTGCTCGACTACGATAACGATGGTTGGCTCGACATCTTCCTGTTGAATGGCTCAACCATCGCGGCATTGCAAGGGAAAGAATCTCCGCCCCGAGCGATGCTTTTACATAACAACCACGACGGCACTTTCACCGACGTTACCGAAAAAGCGGGTGTTGCCAACGAGCGTTGGGGATTTGGAGTGGCCGTCGGTGACTACGACAACGACGGCTGGTCCGACATCTACGTCGCGAATTATGGCAAGAACCGCCTCTATCACAACAACCGCGACGGCACCTTTACGGATGTTGCCGAGAAGGCAGGCGTGGCCCTCGGCGGTTGGTCAACCGGGCCCACTTGGGGCGACTATGACCACGACGGCCGGCTCGACTTGTTTGTGCCGGGCTATGTGAAGTTTGACCAGGACAATCCGCCGATTGCCGGGCAGGGCCGTATCCCTGCCAACTTCTGTCAATTTCGAGGAATTGCTGTGATGTGCGGGCCTCGAGGGCTGCCCGGCGAGCACGATCATCTGTTCCACAACAACGGCGACGGCACCTTCACCGACCTGAGTTTGAAAGCCGGCGTTTCCGATCCCGACGGATACTACGGTTTGGCCTCCGTGTTCGTGGATGTCGACGACGATGGCTGGGTCGACCTGCTGGTGGCCAATGATTCCACGCCGAACTATCTCTATCATAACCGGCACGATGGCACGTTCGAAGATGCGAGTTATGCCTCGGGGTTCGCACTGAGCGAAGATGGGCGGGAGCAGGCATCGATGGGAATTGGCGTCGGCGATTACAACCGCGATGGAAAAGTCGACTTGATCACCACGACTTTTTCGGACGACTACAAGACCCTGTACCGAAACGATGGCGGCGGCAGTTTTTCTGATGTCACCTATCAAGCCGGCGTGGGCGATCCAACCATCCCTTTTCTGGCTTGGGGCACGGCTTTCCTTGATTTCGACAATGACGGATTGCTCGACATTTTCATCGCTAATGGACACGTATATCCCGGAGTGGACGCACAGGACTGGGGTACAACCTGGGCTGAACGTCCGCAGTTGTTTCGGAATTTTGATGGGTCGAGATTCAAGGAGGTCCCGCCGGCGACTGGAAGTGGCCTGGCGGATGTAATTCCGGCGCGAGGAGCTGCCTTCGGCGACCTTTTCAACACTGGCCAGATCGATGTTGTCATCAACAATATCGATTCCACGCCTGCCTTACTTCGAAACGTGGTCAAGAACGGCAATCATTGGTTGACCCTGAGACTTATCGGTGGACCCAGGAGTCCGCGGGATGCGATTGGGGCAAAGGTCTTTCTTACCGCGGGTGGAGTTCGGCAGCGAGCAGACGTATTCATCGGAGGAAGTTACGGATCGAGTTCCGACCAACGCGTCCACTTCGGGCTGGGCTCGGCCACAAAAGTGGAGAAAGTGGAGATTCAATGGCCCAGTGGAACGAAACAAGAATTAGCTGCGCCCGAGATAGATCGCATTTTCAGCGTGGAAGAAGGAAAGCCCGTTCCTTACTTGAAATGATTTTAGCCGTCGGGATGCTCGCCGGGACGGCGCGATTTGCTCCCGGGGAGACCGGGCAGGACGCATGGTTGCGCTACGCACCTATGGGGGCCACCGAGCGTGCAAAATATGAAGCTTTACCGGCAACCGTCGTAGCCTTGGGAGATTCCATCGTCCTTGCAACGGCGGAGGACGAAATGGTCCGCGGCGTTACCGGAATGCTTGCCAGGGCTTTGCGCAAAGAGAAAAGCATTCGCGGAGGGGCCATCATTCTGGGAACGCTTGCCGCGATTCGGAAAGCAGCGCCCGGGTTCCAGCCTTCGTTCCAGATCGGAGCAGATGGCTTTCTGCTTTTCAGCACTCAGATCCATGGTTTCGATTGCCTCGTTGTTACTTCGACGACAGACCGGGGCATTTTATACGGCGTATTCGCCGTGCTCAATAAGATTGCGCGAAATGAAAACGTCACAGATCTCAACCAGGTGGAGCAACCGCAAGTCCCGGTTCGCTGGATTGATCAGTGGGACAACTTGAACGGAAGCATTGAACGAGGGTACGCGGGCCCATCCATTTTTTTCGAGAACAGCGCCGTCCGCGCCGACTTGTCCCGGGTGGGACAATATGCGCGCCTGATCGCGTCCGTGGGCATCAACGGCTGTACCATCAACAACGTCAATGCCGATCCTCAAATTCTCGACGACAGCTTCATTCCTCAACTGGCTCGCATCGCGGATGTTTTTCGTCCCTGGGGAGTACAGTTGTCGGTCTCAGTTGATCTCGGCAGTCCGAAGTCAGCAGGAGGTTTGAAGACTTTTGATCCTCTGGACCCTCGAGTGGTCGAATGGTGGACGGAAAAAGTCGACAAGATTTACCGGCAGATCCCTGATTTCGCCGGCTTCGTGGTCAAGGCAGATTCGGAGGGCCGTTCCGGTCCATCATCTTATGGCCGCACTCCGGCGGATGCGGCCAATGTAATCGCTCGCGCTCTCCGTCCGAATCGGGGCCTGCTTTTCTATCGCGCCTTCGTTTACGACCATCACCTGGACTGGCGAAACCTCAAGAACGATCGTGCTCGGGCCGCGTACGACATCTTCCATCCCCTTGACGGAAAGTTTGACGACAACGTCATCGTCCAGATCAAGTACGGCCCCATTGACTTCCAGGCCCGCGAACCGGTCTCGCCGCTTTTCGGCGGGCTGGAGAAAACAAATCAGGGCATCGAACTGCAAATTACGCAGGAATACACCGGGCAGCAGCGCCATCTTTGTTTTCTTCCGCCCATGTGGAAAGAGATTCTGGATTTCGACTTGCGTATAAGCGGTGGCAACACGCCGGTCAAAGATGTGGTCGCGGGCAAAACGTTTCATCGTCCGGTTGGAGCATTCGTCGGCGTCGCAAACGTCGGCCTCGATGCGAATTGGCTGGCGCATCCGCTGGCCATGGCCAACCTGTACGGATTCGGGCGCCTGGCGTGGAATCCAAATCTCAGCGCAGAAAGCATCGCAGAGGAGTGGACCCGGCTTACATTTGGTAACGATCCGGCAGTGGTACAAGCCATCGTCAGCCTGCAAATGAAATCCTGGCACGTTTACGAGAGTTACACCGGTCCGCTGGGCGCGCAGACTCTGACCGACATTCTCGGCAGTCACTATGGGCCGGGAATCGAATCCTCCGAGCGCAACGGATGGGGACAGTGGCATCGCGCCGACTCCGAAGGAATCGGCATGGACCGTACCGTGGCCACTGGCACCGGATTCGTCGGGCAATATCCTTCTGCGGTTCAGAGTTTGTATGAGTCAACGAGAACGACTCCAGATGATCTGCTGTTATTTTTTCACCACGTTCCTTACACTTACGTGCTGGGTTCAGGCAAAACCGTAATCCAGCACATCTACGACTCGCACTACGAGGGGGCCGAACAGGCGGAGGAGTTTGTGCGGCAATGGAAGTCTCTCCGGTCCCTCGTCGATAACGACCGCTATACCGAGGTTTTGACGAAACTGGAATACCAGGCGGGGCACGCCGTCGTGTGGCGGGACGCTATCTGTAACTGGTTTCTTCGAACCTCTGGGATTGCAGACACGATGGAGCGCGTGGGCAATCATCCGGACCGCATCGAAGCGGAAGCTATGCAAATTGAAGGCTTCGTGCCGATTGACGTCGATCCCTGGGAAAACGCGTCGGGAGGAAAGGCGATTGAATGCCCGAAGGCTTCAGGCTGCTCGGCGAAATTCCGCTTCGAGCGCGCTGCAGGACGGTACGGAATGGATGTACGGTACTTCGATCAGAACAACGGAGCGTCAACGTTCCGAGTTCTAAGAAACGACCAACCGGTGGATGAATGGATTGCCGACGATCACCTTCTGGCAACAAAACCCGGCGGCGACTCGTCCTCCTGGCATAGAATTCCCGCGATCCTACTTCATCCTGGAGATGAGATTCGCATCGAAGGATATCCGGACGCCCAAGAACATGCCCCGCTGGATTACATTGAGCTGCGCACTACACCCGAATCCAGATGAGCAAATACATCCAGTTCTGCCATGCGGATCTCAAGCAAGAGTTTGTCCGACTGAGTCTGTTCAATTATGTGGAGCGCTGGTTGACCGCCACACGCTTTCAAGCTTCGCATCCACCAATCTCCGGCAATTCTAAGGAGCCATTCCCGGTTAACGGCATTGTCTTCGGTGCGATGAGAACCTGGGTCAGGATTGTCCCGCCGATTTTGCCCGCTTCCGTTGCCGGACAACCCTTCCAACCTCGACGATAAGTTGTTGCTGCCACGAGCCATTCTTGTGAACCAAGGCCTGGGTCTCGCGAGCCAGCAGTGCGATCTCTTCTTGTGCTAGAGTCTTGCCGGTCATGACAAAAATGGGCAGTTCCTTCAAAGTGGCTTCCTTTCGTATGTGACGGATCAGCGCAAAACCATCCATGCCCGGCATCAGGAGATCGAGCAGGACTGCACTGACCATTTTTGAAGAAAGCACCTCCAAGGCTCTCGCTCCACTTTGCACACTCTGAGTTTCGTATCCGGCTGACCGGAGGCTCTCTTCCAACAATTCAAGAGCTCCGGGGTCGTCGTCAACTAGCAGAATGGCGGCATCATCGTCAATGGCGGCAGCCGGCACATGCCTACGAATAGTCTCTAGAAGCACAGGTTTACGAATCGGCTTGATGAGGTAGTCCGCGGCACCCAGAGCGAACCCAACCTGTTTTTGGTCCACGATAGAAACAATAATGATGGGAATATTTTCCGTCTCAAGGTCCTTCCTCAGCTCAACCAGCGTTTCGAAGCCATTGCCATCCGGCATGAACACGTCCAACGTAATCGCATCCGGGAGCAATTCCTTTGCTCTCTTGACAGCGTCAGCTCCTGAATCAGCCATGACAATCCGATATTCCGATTCCAGGTAGCTAGCTAAAAGCTCCCGGGCGGGGATCTCGTCGTCTACAACCAAAATCAGTGGCTTCTCGCGACCGGCTCCCGTCGCGGTTGGAAGATTCGCGGGTTCTCCACCTGAGAGGACTTCCGAGGAATTTTTGGACCCGATGGGCAGGGTAAAGGTAAATCGGCTGCCTTTCCCCGCTTCGCTCTCGAGCGAGATCTTACCGCCTTGTTGTTCGACGAGGCGCTTGGTGATCGCCAGTCCCAATCCCGTGCCTTCGCTGGGGGCCCCCGCGTTTCCCTCAACCTGCCGAAATTCCTCGAAGACCACGCCCTGATCCTCGGGTCGGATACCTATCCCTGTATCGGTCACCGATATGCGAACGAAGTTTTTGATTTCCAGGCAATGGATGTCGATCCGGCCACCTCTGGGTGTGAACTTGACTGCATTGCTCAGCAGGTTGTACAGGATCTGCTTAAAGCGGACACGGTCGGCGAAAATGGGAGAGATTGTTTCCAAATCCTGCTCAACCCTGATGTTCTTCGCCATGGCCAGCGGGCGAATCGTGGAGAGGACTTCAGGAAGGGTTTCCGCAACGTGAAAATCTTCACAATGAAGTTCGAGTTGTCCGGCCTCGATCTTGGAGAGATCCAAAATGTCGTTGATCAGTTGCAACAGATGAGATGAGCCTTGTTTAATATGATTCACAAAACGCTTCTGCTTGTCGTTAAGCTGACCCGCCGTCTGCTCGGCCAGAAGGTCCGAAAAGCCCACAATCGCGTTCAGCGGTGTCCGTAACTCGTGACTCATGCTGGCGAGGAACTTGCTCTTGAGCCGGGTGGCACGTTCGACTTCGCGATTCTGCAGCGCCAGCGTCTTATTCGCGGCAGCGAGCTCCGCGGTCCGCGCCTCGACTCTCTTCTCCAACTGCGCGTGCACCTTGCGCAAGGCCCCCTCGCGCTCCTGAATCTGTCCTAACATCTCATTGAAAGCGCCAATCAGGAGATCGGGTTCGTCGTGGTTACCGGTCGGGGTCGCCCTCATGGAATAGTTCTTGTCGCGGGAAACGATCCGGGAAATCTCCGCCAAATGAACGATGGGTTCAGCGACTGCGCGCTGGAATACAGATGCGACCAGAAGCGCTGCAATCAGCGAAACCAACAGGACTATGGCTGCAATACCCGCGTACCGCTTGAACCGTCGTGTCATCTCCTGCAGATCGGAGCGGATGTAAACCACGCCGGTCGGCTTGCCCTGAAACACAATCATGTGTACCAGGATAAGTTGACGATCCTTGAACCAGTGGGCCTCTGTCTGTCCCACGGGAATCGGAGGCAGCTCGAAGTCTTGGGTTCCAAGATCGCGCTGATAGATGGCGAAGGCTCCGCCGTCCAGCGTGTAGATACCGGCCGATACGATATCGGGAGCGACCTTCAACGCCGAAAGAGTATTCTCGGCGGAATGCGGATCGCTGAACAGAAGTGCAGAGACCGAATTGGTTCCGGCGACTTGGGCCTGAATTGACAGGTTATGCACCATCCCATCTCGAAAGCTGACCAGGTCGTAGGTGATAAAAGCGGCGCAGGCCAGCAAAAGAGCGGCGCCACTGACCAGCACGTTCATTGTGGTCAGTTTCGTAGTGATCGAATGGTGACGGGCTCGGAGCATGGTTGTCGGTCTTCCGGCTAGGGATTTCTCCTTACGTTGGTCGCCACCTTGAGCAGTTCGGAGCTCAGAGTCAGGCCCGCACGTTGTACTGCGGTGAGGTTGACCTCAAAACGGACTTTCTTCCCCTCGAGGACAAACTGGATCATGCCGCCACGCTGCGAGAATTGCGGCATGTCACTGACGGTCAGGACAGATCCCTTGTCGAGCGCCTCCATAATTTTGCTGAGGCGGCTGCCCTCCGCAGAACTCATGAACAGGATCCGGCAATTGACCGCTTCCTGGGGACTGGAGATTCGTCTGGCGGTGACGTTTTTCCCGCCTATGGTTTCGCCGGCAAGGGTGGAATCCAGGGCCGGCCCAAAGGGATCCTGACCGAGAACACAGACATTGAACGAGTCACTCTTGGTCGCGACACTATCAGGCCATTCGACGAAGCGGCCAAAATTGTAGAGATAGGCCGCCTTCACATCGTAATCGGTAGGCTTCGGACCTTGTGCCCACAGGCAAGGGACCACAATCAGTGCCCACACCAGGGTCACGGTCGCGAGCCAATCCAGAGGGCTGCGAGTACACCAAGCTGTGCAACCCTCTGGCATACGTCGAAAATGTCTTGTCTCGCGAGCGTGGCTCATGGAGATCAATCCGCGGGATGTCTCCACGTAATCTGTCCGTAGATGCTGCGCTTGATCCCAACCAGTGGGCTAATGTCATGGCTGAACTCGGGATGCTGGGGCTGGAATAGGTTTTCGCCGGCGACGGACAATTCGACCTGTCGGGTCGCCCGCCAAGCAAAGTGTACGTCTGCCGTGCTGTAGCTCTTCACCAGCTGGGCCGGCAGAGCGCTCACATATCGGTAGGTCTGATCAAACGCAAATCCTTTGGGAAGATTGAATCGGGACTGGAAGGTTACCTGATTGTGCGGACTGGACCCCTCGTCCTGGGTCACATAACCACCCCCGTCGACCACTCCCGGCTTACTTTCTAAATTCAGGTTCAGGTACGAATATGTGGCCTTCATCTGCCACCAGGCAGCCGGCTTCCAATCAGGTGCGACTTCGAATCCGTCAGTGCTGCCTCGAAGTCCGTTGACGTACGGCAGCCGAATGGTGAAGTGGAGCGGGGTAGGCGTGGGGTCGACGGTCAACACCGCTGCACCCAGGCTGATCAGGTCGTTATAGTCATTATGGAAGACCGCGATGTCCACATAGAACTTCGGAGTTACCAACGTCCTGTAACCGGCCTCATAACCAATCAAGCGTTCGGACGACAATTGTCGATTGCCGTCGATTCCCACGTAGACCAGCGGATTGGCGATGCCGAAGTCTATAAGGTGAAAGTCTTCCTCAATGCGGGAGGGCGTCCGCACCGCGCGCGTGACCGCAGCCCAAAAGGTCTGCCGCGGTGTGATCGACCACAACCCACGTATGCTCGGCTGGAACTCGAATCCGGTGTAGTTGTTGTGTTCGAGCTTGGAACCAACCGTCAGTGAGAACTTGTTAGGCACAATAGCGATCTCGTCCTGTACGAATCCGCTGTAGACATTGTTCGCGATGTCATGCGGAACGAAATCAAGCGTGGGGATAGTCTGTACGAATTCGCTCGGACTAAAGCGGGCGCCTAACCCCCAGATAAAATTCTGCCGCGTTCCCAGGGTCAGGTGGTGAATGAAGTCAACATCGAAGGTGTTGCGAGTCTCTTGATAGTGCGGCGCCAAAGCATAGGTACGATCGTAGTAGGCTTGAAGCTGGATGTCGGACCCTTCACGCAGGTCGTGTCGCCACCGCGCGAGTAAGTTGCCTCCTGATACCGCCACAGCTTGATCAGAGATAATCTGCTGGGGCGGTGTGAAGGATCCGAAGCCCACCGCCTCACCAACCCCACCCTTATACATGTCGCCCTGTATCGTAAGATGGTCGTTACTTCTAACGTCCCAATCTGTTCGGAACCCCAGCTGTCCCATTCGCCAGGTGTCGAACCCTTGTTCATCGGAATGGAAACCGGCTCCGCGGCTGAAGCCCTTCCCGTACATGCGGTAGTCCAAGTTGCTGCCGTTTCCCGCTCCGTAGCGGAAACCGCCGATGCCCTGATCAACGTTTCCTCCGCCGGTGGAAGCAAGCGCGCCATGGGTCTGTTTCGCACTCTTGGTGATGATGTTGATCACTCCAGTGACCGCGTTGGCTCCCCAGATGGTGGCACCGGGACCGCGAATAACTTCGATGCGCTCAACATCTTCGAGCAATATCCCGTCTTGTAGGGCCCAGTAAACACCGGCAAAGAGCGGAGTATAGAGGCTCCTGCCATCCACCATCACGAGCATGGATTTGGAAAACTGGTCGGCAAATCCGCGAATGCCTACTGCCCAATGGTCGTTATCAATTCGGCTTACCTGTACACCTGGGACCAGCCGCAGGACTTCGGGAATACTGGTAGCCCCGGAACGGCGAATGTCTTCGTTCGTAAGAACATAGATCGCCGCGGCAGTCTTCCAGACCTCTTCTGGCTCTTTGGAAGCCGTGGTCACTTCGACGTCACCCAATTGCTCCAGGCTCAGTTGCTTCAAGGGTCCATCGTTTTTGTGGTCAGGTCCCGGGTCGGCTGCAGCCTCATTGAACAAGCC
>Ga0207100_1075_pt1 | contig 25993 bp, 19 predicted proteins | sample Alteio_BWMinHeat_82_FD_153520 | JGI IMG/M metagenome (GOLD analysis project Ga0207100, IMG submission 153520) | Enriched cells from forest soil in Barre Woods Harvard Forest LTER site, Petersham, Massachusetts, United States -... | ecosystem: Environmental > Terrestrial > Soil > Temperate forest >...
ATGTTTTCACCACGTTGACTTCTTTTCTACAGGGCGTGCCTTCGCAGTTCCAAACGGCGGTGCCGGAGGGAACCAGCGCGAATTGGGGAATCCGCCAGACTCTTTCTGGCGCTTACGTGCAGGATGATTACAGGTTCAATCCGCGCCTTACTTTGAACCTTGGCTTGCGCTGGGAAGCTGTTACAAATCCGTATGACGTAAACGGAAAAAATGCACAACTCCAATCGCTCTCAGCTCCCACCCCGCTGGCTACGGGAGACTTTTTCAGTGTCGGAAAAATGAATTTTGGACCTCGGGTAGGCTTAGCCTGGCGGCTTAATTCCAGCGGAAAAACGGTTTTGCGGGCCGCTGCGGGCATCTACTATAACCAGATGTTGTCTGTAAGCTACGCTAGCTTTATCAAGCTTCCTCCCTTTTTTACCACGGCACAGGCCAACAATCCACCCTTTCCCAATGGTCTCCAGGTTACTTTGGCACAAGGACTACCCGTATTCTCTTTTATGGCTCCGGTCCAAAAGACTCCTGCTAATGACCAGTATAATCTGTCGTTCCAGCAGCAGATTTCTAAGAAAACGGTCATTCAGATCGACTATGCCGGGAGCAAAGGCACTCATATGGCCTTGTTAGTACCAGAAAACAATTACACTCCCACCTCTATTACCAACGGCCAACCGTACTGGGGAGCCGGCGCGACGACTCGACCGAATCCCGCCTTCGCTGCGCTAAACGAAGTTCAGCCGGGCGGTAATTCGCACTACAACTCAGGAACCATTTTGCTGCGGGAGCAGAGTTCCAGCGGATTGGTGGGCGAGGTTTTTTATACTCTATCAAAGTCCACGGACGAGAGTTCTGGCAACAACGGTGGTGAAGGCAGGCGTTCTCCTCCGACAATCATGAATTCTTATAATGTGGCCCAAAACTGGGGACTCTCTGACTTTAATGCGAAAAGCCGCTTCGGTTTCAATGGGAGCTATCCGCTTCCGTTCCGAGCCAGCTTGAGGCCGTTAGGGGCTGTTGTAAACGGCTGGACCCTTGACGCCATCGCCACATTTTCAACGGGTCTTCCACTCACTCCTCTCCTTGGGTCGAGTGTTTCAAATAATGGCGCCAACGCTGTTGCTGACCGTCCGAACTTGAGGCCAGGAGCAAGCAACAATCCGATTCATGGGGTTTCGGCTGGCTGTTCAGGATTTGCCGCAGGAACGAAACTAGGGGGACCTGCCAATTACTTTGATCCCTGCGCCTTCTCGGTGCCGACTGCCGGAACGTATGGAAACCTTGGAAGAAATACGATTATTGGACCGGGACTCGTGAGTACGGATCTCGCATTGGAGAAGGACTTCAAGGTGCGAGAACCAGGTTATGTGACGTTCAGAGCAGAGGTATTCAATGTTTTGAACCACTCCAATTTTGGTCTTCCGAACACCCGATCGCTGCTAGCATCAGGCTTTGCTAACGGCTCCGCGGGCACAATTACGTACACCACTACAAGTTCCCGGCAGATTGAATTTGCGGTCCGGATTCATTTTTAGGGCTGGATAGGGGTGAGAGAAATGAGAGGGGCGCGGACAGGAATGTGAGAATTCTTTCTCCGCTCTACCGCAATTGTGGAAGGGCTAGTTGTCTCACTCATTTTGGCACTGAGGACCCCCTTCAAGGGGCATAATGTCTGCCGGAGGCCCCGGCGGGCAATATGGCATGTTAGATGGCCGCAGAATCAGCCGATTTTGCACCGAAACACTACGTTCGATGGGCTTGTCACTCCGTAGCCTTTATTGACAACGAGGGATATTGGATGTTCGTGACCATCCGCTCCGTAAGGACGGAGAGATTCTTTACAAACTCGGAGCGGTGTATAGAGAGATCAAGCCGGAGTTTATCCTCACCCAGCGGATCGTTGGCGTCGCCAAAGGCCTTGCCACAGTCCGTCTACGGGCGAGCCCAGGATCCTCGGAGAATATCCTGCCAACGTTTAGGGAGAAGACATCGTGGCAGGCGTTCACACGCCAACTCCAATCTCGGCACTCGCAGACCAATTACCAGAGGTATAGGCGCTCTAACAGACCTTGGCGGATTGTATGTGCAGGTCACGGACACGGCGACAAAGCCTCTAAGTATCGGACACTGCTCGAAGCGCTCGAGTATGTCTGGCGGAAGTGCTCGGGCCCGCAGAGATCCACTAGTCAACATAGTCAGTTGCTGATGTTCCATCGACTGCACGTGTAACCTGCAGCGCGTCCATTATCAGCGTCCCAATGGTCGCTATAACGAGATTGGCTACGAGCGCGATGATCCCAACATAAACGGCGATCACGTGGCCTCCAATTTCAATTGGGTATGCCGAACTTTGCAACCGCAGGCGCATCAAGAGAACCACGGCAAGCGCCAAGCTAATCCCCCAGCCAGCTAAGAGCGCCTGGTGATGGAAGAGTCTTTTCCATAGGCCGAATACTATCGCCGGCAGGGTCTGAAGAACCAGGACTCCTCCGAGAAGCTGCAGGTTAATCGCATATTGCATCGGAAGCATCAGCACCAACACCAACGCACAGATGTTTACACCGATTGACGCATTTTTCGCAACGATCCCCTGTGAGCGGGATGACGCGTCGCTCTTCAGGTACTCGAGATAGAGATTGCGAGTGAAGAGATTCGCTGCGGCAATTGACATGATTGCAGCGGGGACTAAAGCTGCGACCGTGATCGCGGCAAAAGCGAATCCGAGAAACCAGCGCGGAAACGCAATGGTAAAAAGTGCGGGGATCACATCCTTTGAAGATTGTAGATGCAACCCAGCCGCCGCGCCTACAATACCCAGCAGCGCCACCAATCCAAGCAGCAAGGTGTATGCCGGAAGAAGCACGGCATTTTTTCGAATGACCTTCGCGCTTGATGAGGCCAGCACGCTGGTTACGGTGTGAGGGTACATAAATGCAGCCAGCGCAGATCCTAACGCTAATGTTGCGTAGGCGCTGAATCCCGAGGGTTGCAGGATGACTGATCCTGCTCTCTGCTCCGCAAAATGCTTAGCGGCAAGCGCAAAGACATTTCGGTATCCGCCAAAGTGACGTGGCAGAGCAAGCACCGCGACAATCACCACGATGTAGATCATGATGTCTTTTGCGAAAGCAATGAGAGCGGGCGCTCGAAGGCCTGCAACAAAAGTGAATCCCGCTACGCCGATAAAGGCAACGATCACAGGTGCCATTCTCATGACCGCCGTGTCCCCCGTAATGCCCATTTGGGAAAGTACCACCTCGATACCGGTGAATTGCAAAGCAACGTAAGGCATCAGGGCAACAATGCCTGTCAGCGCAACGGCACTTGCAAGCCAATGGCTCCCATAGCGCAGCCTAACGAAATCTGCAGGAGTGACTAGCCCGTGTACGCGCGAGACAGCCCACAGTCTAGGCATCGTCGCAAAGACAAACGGATATACGATGATCGTATATGGCAGCGCGAAAAAGCCTGCCGCTCCAACTGCGAAAACAAGCGCGGGCACAGCAATGATTGTGTATGCAGTATAGAAATCACCTCCAACCAGAAACCAAGTCACCAATGTGCCGAACTGGCGGCCACCTAGGCCCCACTCATCGAGCCCACTGCGCCCGCGTGATTGCCACCGCGAAACCAACAATCCAGAGGCTGCAGTTATAAGCAAGACAATAATGAATACTGTGGCGGTGACCGTGTCTATATGCCCCGTCATTTACTGATACTCCGGTAGACAGCCGCCGTCAGTCCCGCGCTTAGGAGAATCCAAAGAAACTGGTATGCGTAGAAAAACGGGATGCCGAATATCTCCGGCGTCCATCTTGCATAAAACGGAGGCCACAGAAGCCCGAGAAATGGCATCGCAAGCACACAGTAATGCCAGGGGCGAAGTCGGTTCGCTGGACGCGGCTCATTGCGTTCAGCGCCGGCCGTCGAGGCACGTCTTGCGCGGCCGTTATGCGTGACTGAGGCGGGCTTGCCGCTGGTTGGGATCAACAGATTCATTGCGTCGAGGCCTGAGACTGGTGCTCGATCTGAGCGGCCAGGCGTCCGAAGACCTTGAGTGCGTTTTTTGAGAAGATCTTCTCTTTGTCTTCCGCGCTCAAGAGAGTGGAAGAGTCTATGTAGCGCTTGGTGTCGTCGTCGTAGTTGCCGGTCTCAGGATCTATACCCTTGACGACACCAACCATCTCCGAGGCAAATAGGATGTTGTCGGCGGGGATCACTTTGGAGAGAAGATCGATGCCTGGCTGGTGATACACACAGGTATCGAAGTAGACGTTGTTGAGCAGCAAATCCTTCAGCAACGGCAGCTTCATGTCCTGCGCAATGCCACGATAGCGACCCCAATGATATGGGGTAGCTCCGCCACCATGAGGAATGATGAACTTCAGGGTTGGGAAGTCCTTGAAGAGATTCGAGGTCAAGAATTGCATGAATACAGTCGTGTCGCCGTTGATGTAGTGCGAGCCGGTGGTATGGAAGGCTGGATTGCAGGTAGCTGTGACGTGGGCCATCGCAGGAACATCCAGTTCCACCATTTTTTCGTAGAGCGGATACCACCAGTGGTCCGTCAGAGGTGGCTCTTTCCAGTAGCCGCCGGAGGGATCGGGGTTCAAGTTGCAGCCAATGAATCCAAGCTCGTTGACACATCGCTCCAATTCAGGAATGCAGTTCTCCGGAGGGACGCCGGGAGATTGCGGCAACTGGCAAACACCGATGAAGTTCTTTGGATACAGCTTGCAGACACTGTGGATCATGTCATTGCAGATCCGTGTCCAGGCCACGCTGGCAGCCGCATCGCCAATATGGTGTCCCATAGCAGAGGCTTTGGGAGAGAAGATTGTAAGATCCGTCCCGCGATCGCGCTGTAACCTCAGCTGCGCGCACTCCAGCTTTTGTTTCACTTCATCGATGTCGATTTCGAGATCTGGAGGTGTCTTTGAGGGGTCGCGAAGAGCTTCGATTTGCTGCTTGCGAAAGTGCAAGAATGAGGCCGGCTCGGAAGTGTAGTGGCCATGAAAGTCAATAACCATGCATAGTCCTTCTTTTCGAATGAAGAGTATTTGCTCGCTCTATTGTTCTAGCTGTCAGTGCGATTCACGTATTCGACACCCAATGACTTCAGCTTTTCACGCAAACCATTCATGTCAACTCCGAGCTTGCCGGCACGATAGAGTCCGCGTATCACAGTTTCCTTGGCCACCCGGCTCTCGCAAGCTGCGACCACGTCCGCGCCGTGTTGTCTGGGCACCACGACGACACCGTCCAAGTCCGCGACAATGATGTCACCTGGCCGCACCAGGGCGCCGCCGCAGACCACGTCGATGTTGACCGAGCCAAGCGTCTCTTTAACGGTTCCTTGTGCGGAGATCACCTTAGAAAAAACCGGAAAGTCCATCGCGGTAAGGTCTGCGACGTCGCGAACCCCAGCGTCAATGATGAGCCCGGTGATCCCGTTGGCTTGGCATGACGTCGCGAGCAGGTCGCCGAACATTCCGTCCGTGCTTTCTGACTGAACGGTCACCACGAGCACGTCCCCTGGCTTACATACCTCGATCGCCGCATGAATCATCATGTTGTCGCCCGGACGGCAGAATACCGTTACGGCCGAGCTAGCGATGCGGGCTGAGGTATAGATAGGGCGCATGTAAGGCAGCATCAGCCCAGAGCGTCCCTGCGCCTCATGCACTGTCGCTACGCCAAATTTACCAAGCTTGTTGATCAGCTCCGGTTCGGCGCGATCGATGTTGCGGACGATGATAGGTTTCATCCAAACTGTCTCCAATATCAGCAACTTCACTCTAAACTCGCAAACCTGCCGAAGGAACGGACACTGGCCGGTTTGACTGCTCGTCCGAAGTGGGCGAGCTAATCGTCCGTTCTTGACAACTCTGGCGGGGAGGTCCGATTAGTTCCAGGCTTTGTCCCCCCGGAAACTCCCCGGTCATTTACGGCAAGGACAGCCTCGTAGATGCGATCAAGCCAGGCAAGCAGATCATCCCTCAAATCAAGCAACGATAGGCTGAGGGTGGACCAGGCGAAGCGGCTAAAAGAGCTGGATTAGGACAACTGTAAGCTCAAGCGACTGGATGCGGACCCGAGCCTGGACAAGCAGATCCTTTAGGGGCTCTCCTGTGACACGGTCAATACAATTCCGCCGCGAACCTCCGTTCGGTCGAGGCCGTCCATTGGGTGCAACAACAAGCATGTTGCTGTACCCCGTAGCAGGCAGGAAGTTAATAATTCAGCCGCAGGCTAAGCTGCATTTCGCGAGGCTGGTTGACGGTTACAGTGGGACTGCCGTAGGAGCCCGTTTCCTTGGAAGTGTTGGGTTGCGCAAACTGGATGCGGTTGAAGATGTTGAAGAACTCGGCGCGGAACTGCAGGTTCAGCCGCTCCGTGAGGTTGGTGGTCTTGGTTGCCGACAGATCGAAGTTATCGATGCCCTGCGCGAAGAACTTCGGCTCCACGCGCGGCGCGTTGCCGAGCGTGAAATCTTCGGGCGTGGTGTAGCAGGCCTGATTGAACTGCGACCTTCCGGAGATTACGCGCGAAGCGTACGAACCGGTGACGCCTTGCATCAGATTGCAACCGGCCACCTTATTGGGCCGCAGAATGCCGGTGCCGAAGCTATTTTGCAGGCTCAGATTGGTTCCCGACAGGGTTGCGGTTCCGGTGTCGGGGTTTTTCTTTCCGGAACCGCCGCTGAAACCTTTGTCGATGAACCCCATATGGAAGCCCTTCTGGAAGGTGGTGATGCCGCTCAGGGCCCATCCCGAGATGGCATGGCCCACCACGCCGGTTTGGCTTTCGCCCCACATCTGGCCCTTGCCGAAGGGAAGGTCGAGAACGTAGGAGATGACGGCTCGCTGCGGAACATCGTGGGCCAGCACCGAGCGTTCGCCCCGCAGGTTGGTGAAATCCTGCACCGAGATGCCGGTGAGCGATCCCCGTCCGGTTCCGCTGTATTTCAGTTCCTCAGGGCTGGAGTTGGATTCGGTGTTGCCGATGTTCTTCGACCACACATAATTTCCCATAATCAGGCCGCCCCGCTTGAAGCGTTTTTCGGCCTTCACCTCAGCCGCATGATAGATGGTGCTGGTGTTGTGTGAATACTCGCTAAACAGATTTCCATACGCCGGGAAGGGCTTCAGGCACTGGCCGACTGATGCGCCATTGCCGCAGTAACCGGTCGCGAACATCTCTTTTCCCGTGTCGGGTCCGACAGTGGCAAAAGCCGTCTCGTATCCGGTCGCGGCATCCCTGCCAACCTGGTAATCATTGTCGGGAACCTGGTTGATATTGAGGCCCCGGATGCCCCCGGCAGGCCAGCCGTCCATGAACAGGTGCGTGCCGCTCAATCCGGCGTAACCCAACTCGACCATAAAGTCGCCCTTGAATTGCCGGCTGACCGCCAGGTTCCACTGCTCGACATAGGAGGGCTTCTGCCCCGTGATGGGAGCACCTATTTGCTGAGTCGGCTGATTCACATAGTTTGAAGCTACCCAGCTCTTGATATTTGTGCTTTGCGTAGCCGGCAAGACGAGCGGCGTGTTGAGGAAGCAGTTGTACATCAACCCGGTGGCGCTGGGCATGGACGACGAGGAGCTCCCGCAAGTGGTGATCGATGCATCGAACGCGGAGTTCGCCGGCATGATATTGTTCAGGGTTTCGGCATCCACTCCAAGATAAGAGATGCCGTAGCCGGCGCGGACCGCGGTGTCGTTTCCGATACGGTAGGCAAGACCGACGCGCGGCGAAACCAGGTTGAGGTAGTTGTCTATAGGCGAGCGGGGGCGATAGATCGACGAGCCGGTCATGGCCAGCATACCGGTCACACTTTGGCCCGCCGGCGTGATCCACTGATACGAGGGCAGAAACACGCCGTTCACGTTGTCCCTTGACTCAATTACGCCCGGCACCTCATAGCGCAAACCAAGATTAAGGGTCAAATTGCGAGTCGTCTGCCAGGTATCGGTCAGGTAATACGCCTGGTAGTAGTTGTAGCCCTTGGCTTTGGTATAGAGCCCGATTTGTCCTCCAGTCGCTTTCCCGCCGACGTTGTGCAATTCGCCCATCAGGAACGAGGCCCAGTCGTTGCCGGTGTATGTGTTGTCGTAAGTGAACGCCCCGGCAACGTTGCCAGATGAGTTTTGCTTACCAAAGATAGACGCCGTCAATTGCTGCACTTCGAAGCCCGCTTTGACACTGTGCTTGCCCATGACGTGAATTACGTTGGCAGCAGCACTATAGGTGGCAAACGTCTGTATAGCCAGTCCTCCCGTTCCTAAAGTCCACATCTGGCTGCTCGAGCCGGTGAAATTCATAACCGGAAGCATGGGGTAGGCGAACAGGCTGCTTTCCGAGGCCAGATAGTTCGCCGGCGTCGTAGCCAGCTTGGAGTAGTTGGCGCAGCATTCCGGAAGCCCCGTTGGCGCATACTCGTGCAGCCAACTGAGACGAACATCGAGAAATGTATTGGGCGAGAGGGTGTAGGTATAGCCCACCACGGCCTGGTTAGACACGACCTCGCTGTGGCTTTCCCCCGTGGGCCATCCGTTGTAGTCGCCGAATATGTTCTGGCCGCCATCGGCCTCCTTCCAGTAGGTGTAACGGGTGAAAAGGCGCTGGTTCATGCTCAGGTTCCAATCAACGCGCCCGTTGTACTGGACTTGTTTGTTGGTGAGCGGCGGGCTAACGAAGTAGTTATTCCCCGAAACAGGCTTAGAGGTGGTGGGGGGCGGCACGTAAGTCCTCATAATCTTCGCCAGCGGGTCGCCGCAACTTCCGCTCCACAGGTTGGTGATGGTCCACGTCCCCGCGGCGGCGTCGTGCGCGATGTTGCAGTTGCCCAGCGGATCGGTGATCGCGGTCGTGAAGGTGCCGTTCACCATGGCGGTTGTGGGGACATAGGTTGCACTCAGTGCAGCAGTGAGACCTGAGAACGCCTCCCAGTTGAAGTGAGCGAAGATTTTGTCTTTTTTGACCGGAGCGCCAACGGAAACTCCATATTGGTTCATATTGAATTTCCCCGGTTTGTTCCAGTTGGTCGTGGTCAGAGTGCCGGCAGCGGCAGCCGCGTTGTACTCATTCTGCTTGTTAAAGAACTCGTTGGTGTTCAAAATGGTGTTGCGGATGTACTCATAAGCCGTGGCATGGATTTCGTTGGTGCCGGCCTTGGTGGCCATGTTCACCACGCCACCGCCGTTGCGTCCATAGTTGGCCGTTTCGTTCTGCACTACGTTGAACTCCTGCAGAGCGTCTTGAGTCACCACAAGGCCAACCTGGTTGCTATTGAGAATATTTGACGGCGCGCCATCGATATAGAAGGCGTTGGCGCCGGCCAGGCCGCCGCCGATCGAGTAGTTGCTCCAACCCGCGGGGTCGGTGACGCCGGCAGTCGCCAGTCCATTCGCCACACCGCCGGCTGAGGAGCCCTGCGGGATCACACCCGCGGCCAGCGTCAGCAAGTTCATCACGTTGCGGCCGTTCAGCGGCATCTCCTGAACAGTCGGGCCCTCAATCTGGGTTGAAAGCGAGGACGAGTCGCTCTGCAACAGCGGCGCCCGGCTGGTGACTTGAATTATTTCCGTGACCGCGCCAAGCTGCAAAGCGACGTCCGCGCGGACCGTCGCTCCGACCTGCACTTCCACTCCGGCCAGGTCGAACTTCTTGTACCCGGTCATCTGCGCTTCAACTTTGTAGACCTCCGGAAACAGATTCACTACGGTGAAGTTTCCCAAAGCATCCGACTTCACCGTCCGGGCTTCGGTGGTTCCCACGTTCGTCACGGTAACGGCTGCGCCTGGTACGACCGCGCCCGACTTGTCGGTGACGGTGCCAACAATCGAGCCGTAGGTTGATTGGGCAATCGAATACGATGCGAGCATCGCAAAGACCGCCATGAGGCACGTAGTCCTCCACATTGACCTGTTCTTGGAATTCCAGTTCATGGACTGATTCCTTCCCCCGAATTAACTCCTCGGGAATTCTCTGAAAGGACACTGGCCCGGCATTTCGGTCTGCCGGTCCTTAGCCTTTGTTTGCGTCGTTTCGGTCTCGCGATAACTTGCTCGGAGGCACACTCAGAGGCCTTTGGTTTTGAGAGTCCTGCTCAAGCAGTTTCAAATGCCTGAAACATTGCGGAATGCATCACGGCACCTCGAAATTGGCACTTGCTCCCACTTCCGTGAGAAAAGTACTTATTGCTAAAGTGGGAGAACTTTACGGTTCAGAGATGCCATGGTCAAGCAAACTGGGCGGCGTTGGACCACGTCGGTCGGTAATCCGAATCGGACTGGCAAAGCGTTACCCTTCATGTGTAGTCGACCGACAGGAATGCCGATAGTCAGAGGAGACCAAAATGCGTCTAGGAAAGGGAGTAGTTGCTGTGGCGCTGCTTTCGGCCGCTTCATTATGCACCGCACAAAACTACCGCGTTACAGACCATTGGAAGGTAGGCGGCCAGGGTCGTTGGGACTACCTGTTGAGTGACGACGCAGCCCACCGTCTCTATGTTGTGCACACCTCACGAGTTGAGGTCATAGACACAGCGACGGGTAAACCCGTAGGCGCGGTGACTGGACTCAAGAGCGGACACGGAGTTGCACTTAACCCTGACCATCAGACTGGATACATTAGTGACGGTGCCGGGAACGCGATAGTTGTTTTCAATCGGGAAGACTTTTCAGTGCAGGCCACGGTGGCAGTCGGTACAAACCCCGACGGCATTATATTCGAGCCGACAACGAAAACCGTCTGGGCCTTCAATGGGCGCAGCAAAGATGTATCTGTCCTGCAGACCGGCTCAAACAAAGTCATTGCAACCGTACCGTTGCCTGGCAAGCCGGAATTTCCGCAGGTCGACGAGCACGGATCGGTGTTCGTGCCCATTGAAGACAAGAATGAAATTGTGAAGCTTGATGCTTCTAGGCACAGATTAGTTGCCGAATGGAAGTTGCCAGGATGCGAATCACCCAGCGGAATGGCGATCGATCGTGAAAAGCATCGACTCTTTTCCGTCTGTGATGGAGAAAAAATGGTTGTGGTCGATTACGAATCCGGAATAGTCTTGGGCTTGGCTGTCATCGGAGATTCGCCAGATGGCTCTGGCTTTTATCCAAAAGGCGGCGTGGCATTCTCTTCGAATGGAGGCGATGGAACCCTGACTGTCGTGGATGCGAGTAAGCCTGGCTTTCCCGTTATCCAGACAGTGAAGACAAAGCTTGGTGCTCATACCATGGCGGTCGACGCTTCGACCGGTCGCGTGTACCTGCCGGCAGCGCAATTTGGGCCAGTACCCGCACCGACTGAGGCAGTCTCGCATCCGCGAGCGTCCGTCCTCCCGGACACGTTCGAGATCATTGTTGTCGAACGATGAGCACTTATCGGGGTTCGATTTCGAGGCCGTAGCAGATACGCCCGCTCTCTCGGCCGCCAACAGCGTGCTTCCAGACCCTAAGAACGAGTCGATAACGATCTCGCCTTGTGCGGACCTGTTGAGCAGCGCGTCAGCAATCATGGCGATGGGCTTCACGGTGGGGTGCATAGCAAGAACATTGCCGGCCGCGGCGCCCGCATCGTCGATGTCGATGGCAACGAGTTCCTCGACTTCACCACCGGCATCGCGGTCAACTCCACCGGCCACTGCCATCCCGAAGTCGTGCAGGCAATTCTTCTTGCGCACTACGACTTCGCCGCGCAGGTTGAGACCAACCAGATGAAAGACTGTCTTGCCAAGATCGATGCCAATCGTGTGTAGTTCCATGGGACGCCTCCTCCGTGTGCCTCTTATACCTCAGCTGCTGGCTGAGTAAAGGCGGCGGACCATCCCATTAAGTAGGCCACCCGCCGGATCTTGATTTCGTGAGCGATTGCCTTGCTGGCATGGTTCATGGAACACCGGAGGGATGTTCCAGGTGGAGATATACGGGCGTGTACGTCGGGCGGTTCGTGTTGAGGGCCGGAGTCAGCGAGCGGTAGCCAGGGGTTTTGGGCTGTCGCGAGAGACAGTACGGAAGATGTTGCATTACACTGTGCCGCCAGGGTACCAGCTGCAGCAGCCGATCAAGAGGCCTAAGCTGGGGCCGTGGCTGGGCGTCATCGATGCCATTCTGAGCGACGACAAGCAGAGACCAGCCAGGCAGCGGCACACGGCCAAGCGCATCTTCGATCGGCTAAAGGAAGAGCATCAGTTCACCGGTGGCTACACCAGTGTGAAGGATTACGTACGGCTCGGGATTTTGCGCGGTCAGGAGACGTTCGTGCCGCTGACGCATCCGCCGGGCGAGGCGCAGGCGGACTTTGGTGAAGCAGTGGTCGTGATCGCTGGCGTGGAGCAGAAGGCGCACTATCTGGCCATGGACCTGCCGCATTCGGACGATTGCTTCGTCGTGGCGTTTCCAGCCGAGACGACCGAGGCGTTCCTGGAAGGCCATGTGCGAGCCTTTGCGTATTTTGACGCCGTTCCGACACGGATTCTCTACGACAACACGAAGATCGCGGTGGCGAAGATTCTGGGCGGTGAGCAGCGGCAGACAACGAAGGCCCTCTCCGAGTTGCAGAGCTACTATCTCTTCGCGGATAAGTTCGGGCGACCAGCCAAGGGCAACGATTAGGGCAAGGTCGAAGGCCTGGTCGGCTATGCCCGACGCAACTTCATGGTTCCGATTCCGCACTTCAACAGCTGGGAGGAGTTCAACGCATATCTCGAAGTGCAGTGCCGCAAGCGGCGCGAGCGGCGACTGCGCGGGCATTCGGAGACCATCGGCGAACGCTTCGAACGCGACCGCGCTCGGATGCTGCCGCTGCCCGCAACTCCGTACGAAGCCTGTTAGAAGATCACGGTTCGAGTCACATCGCTGTCGTTGGTTCGCTATCGTGGCAACGACTACTCGGTGCCAACCGAGTACGGGCACCGTCAGGTTCTGATGAAGGGCTTTGTGCATGAAGTGGTGATTGCCTGCGCCAGCGAGGTCATCGCACGACACCAGCGCAGCTATGAACGCGTGACGGTAGTTTCTTCGATCCGCTGCACTATCTGGCGCTGTTCGAACAGAAGACGCGGGCGCTCGATCAGGCCGCTCCACTCGCCGGTCGGAAGTTGCCGGAGTGCTTCGCCGAACTCCGCCGTCTGCTCGAAGCCAGACTTAAGAAGCACGGCAGCCGCGAGTATGTTCAGGTGCTACGGCTGATGGAGACCTTCGATCTCTCCGAAGTAACGCACGCCATCGAAGATGCTTTGAAGTTGGGCACGATCAGCTTCGATGCAGTGCGCCATCTCATGCTGTGCCGCATCGAACGAAAGCCGCGGCGACTGGACATGGAGAACTACCCACACCTGCCGCTTGCCCAGGTGCACACCACGCAGGCCGCCGACTACATGAGCCTGCTTGTCGAGGTGTGCGCATGAGCAACGATACTTCGAACACTGCGACTGATACCTCCGACACGCCGCAGTTGCTGCTGGAACATCACCTGAAGGAACTGCGTCTGCCCACCATGCTGCGCGAGTACGATCACATCGCCCGGCAGTGCGCGGTCGAGCAGGTCGACTATCAACGCTACCTGCTGCGCATGACCGAACTGGAGTTGCTGGACCGCGAACGCCGCGCCACCGATCGCCGCATCCGGCAGGCGAGGTTTCCGGTCGTCAAGACACTGGACAGCTTCGATTTCCTCGCTATGCCTTCAGTCAACAAAACCCTGGTGCTCGAACTGGCGCGTTGCGAGTTCCTCGCCCGCCGCGAGAACGTACTGCTGCTGGGCAACAGCGGCACCGGCAAGACCCACATCGCGCTCGCGCTTGGCCTGGCTGCATGCCAACAGGGACATCGCGTACGCTTCACCACCACAGCCGCTCTGGTCAGCGAGCTGATCGAGGCCCGCGACGACAAGAAGCTGCTTCGTTTTCGGAAGCAGATAGCCAGCTACGAACTGCTGATCGTCGATGAGTTGGGCTTCGTCCCCTTATCCAAGACCGGAGCCGAACTGCTCTTCGAGTTGCTCAGCCAACGCTACGGAAGGCTGTATGCGAGAGTGTACGGGCGGCGGCGCCTTTGCGGAAACCATTATTGGCACGCTCTTTGGCTATGCCGCCAAGCGAGGAATCAAATTTGCGTTGATGGACGCCGGGGTGCGACGCGGATTCCGCGGAGAGCTGGGTCATGTGCGGTACGGAAGCGAGTTGCTTCGCATTCGATCGGGAGATACCGGGGTCGATCTACGTAAAGAAGCCTGAGCGAGACACTCGCTCAGTTCGCCGCGCTCTCTTTCGAAGCGATATTCGCGAGCGGCACAACGCAGTGCCTCGCCAAAATAGCGATCCGCTCTTGAATGAGTCAGGTAAAGAGTAGCTGTTTTCGCTTGTTTTTCCATGTCAAACTGACTGCTTGCTCCATGTGCTGAGGCTGTGCCTCGCCAAAGCGCCGTCACTCAGTGTTTTGTTAGGTTTTCACTACCGCCTCGCGGGCGTGTTGGGAACTTCTATTTAACTGTATAAGACATCAGGTCTCTTTTCATTTCTCCGCTCAATGGAGTTTATGAGGAGGCACAGCTTAGGGTTCGGCCTGCAGCGTCAGAAGGGTATGTGTCAGCGATAATCCGAGATAAAAACGAACGATCGGTGGATCAGGGTCGAGGCTCAACATGCAAAAAACTCCTGACTGCATTTACAATCAATTATTTACCGAGAATGTCGCCCCGCGAATCTCGGGCACATTGGTGGAACTTCAGCCTTATGCGTAAATACCCGGTGGAACTTCAGGCTTAAAGGGGTATTAAACTTCAGCGTTATGGGGTACGAGAGGGCGTAAGTCATTGAATACTCGAGCTGCCAACTTCATCCTTGTGAGTAAACCCACATTTGTTGTGGGTTTACGCATAAGGCTGAAGTTGTACCCCATAAGGCTGAAGTCGATACCCCATAAGAGTAAAGTCATTCATTCTAAACGGTTTGTATCGACTTCGGCTTGCCTTACATAAATTCGGTTCCAAAATCCTCCATAACCTCCATAACCCACTCAACCTACTTTTTTTCTATAGTTTGCGGTCATGGAGGTTGTCAGCACCCTCAAGCACATCCTCCACCACGTACACGGCAGCCAACTGCTGGATCAAAGCGACGGTGACCTTGTCGAACATCAAGCCGTTTCCGGATTGTGATAGAGGGCGAGTGCGCAGGCCGAGGTTCTTCAGGCGGTGGCCGACCTTCTCGGGGCTGAGCTTCGCGGTTTCACCACGGGCTTCCAGCAGGCGGTTGACCTCGGACGCAATTTCCCGGACATAGGCAGGTTCACGTCCGTCGCGACTGAGCGCCAGCGTGGCTTTGACCACTACGGCTTCGGTGGTGTCCGAGGTTTCGAGGCGACTCTGCTGGCCCTGGGTATTCACAATGGCAACGAGCTTCGCCCGGAGTTGGGGTGCGTCCACGATGCAGCTACCGAGTGCCTTCACAACTGCTGCCGTCTCGGAGGGCACGCCGCAGGGGACGAACTCCCAATGGTGTACATGATCGAGGTTCTTCTTGTGATATTGGTCCAGGTGGACAGGGAGCCGCTGGATGGTCTCCTGCAGATGTTGGGGAGCGGCTGGCCGTGTTGCGTTGGTCGCGGTGATGTGGACGCTGATCGAGTGCTGTATCTTGTGCGTCGCTGAAACCTCGCCGGCGTAGATCGCCGTCGACTTGGAGCAAGAGTTCAGCGCTCCGCCTCCCACGACCATACAGTTCCGAACAGTCAAACTGCTGACGAGTGCAGCGGTCCGCTTGCCGAGGTTTGGCTCCCAAACCAGATTGGTCTGACACGCCCAGCGGAGTACACCAAGGTCGCCACGCTTCAATCCGGCCAGCAGTGCTGCCCGCGGGCAGAAGTTGCGCAAGATGCTTAGAACAGCCTCCGCGTCGTGGGCAGGGCCGGTGATTACCAGACACGGACGGATGCTCAGGTCATCCTGGAGCCAAGTCGAAATCGTCCAAAATGCGATCATCTCGGCAGCATCTACTGGCAAGTGGGTCTGCGCCAAGAGACACCACTTAATCCACGTGAAGATCTCGAGCGCCGTGGCCCCGGTGACAAAGCCCGGTAAGATTCTTCCCACTCCGAAGAAGGCACCGCCGCTCCCGCCAGCGCCGCCCCCGAAATCTAAGACGCCAATGGCAGACGGAATCAAAGCAATGTTCCGCCGTAACGGCCGGTGTGGACGGTGCTGGTAGTACAGTCGAATTTTCCATATGTTGTACTCCTTGGTGAAGTAAGCGCAGGTGACACGCTTCTGAATAAGAACGTTGAAGTTCATTTCCGAAAAACAACTCATTCAATGGCCGCGGCGGGAGTGCAAGGTGTACCTCTCTCTGTAAATACCGGGTTACTCGATGCGACGTCGTTTATCTTCAAAAGAAAGTTTGCAGAATCTCCGCACCGTGAACTTACTGGGCTATTCCCCCCTCGGGGAGGGCAGATTTGAAGGTCAATCCGTCGGGCACGTGCAGGTGCGGTCTTGGCTTACACGCCGCCAGATTCTCTCAAGGTATCCGCCCGAAAGAGTTCCCAACTGGACTTCATACTCTGGCACCCTGCGTCAGCGCGCCGGCTTGCACTTTCCATCAGCGGCTTCACGGACATGAGCGCCCTCAGTCTCCGTCACCAACTAGTCCTATGGCGTGCACACTTCGTCGTGCCGCCTCTTAACTCCGTCACCGGGGCGTACACCAGCGCGCGCGCCGCTTTTGCAGTTTCAAGGAGGCAATATATGGCCCGTAAGACTGGCCAGATTATCCGCCGCGGACCGCAAATGTGGATGGTCCGCATCTACGTCGGCCACGATCCGGAAACCCGGAAACGCAAATACATCGGCAAACCCATCAACGGTGGGCTGCGCGCGGCGCAGGCCCACCTCGACCACATGCTTGCGGAAGCGAGACCTTGGACGCAACATTCGCTCTTCACGACAAACCCTGGGTCAATATCTCAGCCACTGGCTCGACGTCTGTGCCCGGCCGCGGCTGGGAGCCAAGAGCTTTGGCGATTACTCGGCTCTGCTCGCACGGTATGTCCGTCGGCGACTCGGAGCAAGACCGCTTGGGGAGGTTTCACCGGCAGAAATCCAAACGCTCTACAGCCAACTGCTGGACCAGAATCTGTCGGCGCGCACGATTCGATATACGCACGCTGTCCTCTTCTCGGCCTTGCGGTAGGCGGAACGGTGGAAGCTGGTTCTCACAAAACTCCGCGGTAGACGTCGAGATCTACGGAATCAATCAATGCGTAGTCATGCCCGATTAACGGCGTGGCCATTGCTCCTAATGAGGGCGTTTGCAGCCAACAGTTGGCGACCAATTCTTCAGTCCCTTGTCTGACGTCTGAGAATTGCATGCTCTCAGAGGCTGGAAATGGGAATTTGTCTGGAAGCAATTGCATCCTGGCCGACCGGGACCTGGGAAGTGAGATTTCCCGGGCATTGGAGGCGTGCTTAGATCCCCAGACCGGCCGCCGCATTCTCGCGAAAGATCTCGCCGGAACGGATGTAGCGCCGCAACGTCGCAACCGTCTTGTGGCCGGTTTGGCGCATAATCACAAACTCCCGAACGCCGTTCATGGCCGCCTGGGTCACGCATCCTGCCCGTGCTCGTCTCGTTTGGATTGCGAGAGAACCTTCAGCTTCCCCCAAGAAGAGTTTTCCGGGGCAGGTCAACTCCCAAAGAAATGACTCCATCTGAAAGTGGCGGAGCGGCGCTCTTTTCGCGACAAGGGGCGAAATTTATTTGCCGCTACCCGTTATCGCGCAGCACGCTACGGTCGCAGATGAGATCGAGGCGGACCGACGATATCGACTGGTATCTCCAGCTGAAAGCGCGGGCTGTCAACCTAATCAAACAGACTCCTTTTGTTTTCAATCTGCTTTGCAAGTGCTGCCCGAATGCGGTTGGCAGTAGCGACAAGGGCCGATCTATCATCCCCGGATCTATAGTTGAAGACGATGCCGATTGCACCGACGATTCTGCCCGATTGATCTTTGAGCGCAAGTTCATCCTCGAAGTGGTTCCCCGCAGTGTTCACCTCTAGATTGCTCTTGCCGGTGCGAATGCAGCGCAAGTCATCCTTGTCGCCAATCTCGCCGATGCGGCCGATGTTTGAGGCAATGACCACGTTGAGGCGCCTGTTTGGCGGCCGGACATGCATCATCATTGCCAATACCTCGGGGCTGCTTTGCAGCGTTGCATCCAGAAGTGCCTGAGCGCGAGGTGCCGGCTTGGTGAACCCGTCGTCCATCTCATGCTTTGGAGCGACCTGCGAGCCAGCGAGGTTTGCACCGAGCAATGTTAAGACGATGAGAGCGGTAGTCGAGGCGAATGACTTCATGCAGAGATATCTCCCGGGAATCTCAACATAGTTCCGAGAATACTGGCCGACGTCGGCGTTGTTTCGGATGGCGCTATCATTAGTGCACCGCAGGGTTGTAGCTCAGGTCAGGGCGGTACTTCAGCATCTCCGTCCACGTGTGGTGGTAGGTCTTGGCGCGGTCGTGCACAAGGTTGGGTCCCGCATCATCGCCATAGGTTTCTCTCAGTATTTCGATGTCGTCCTGATCGGGATTCGCCATGTCGGCCACACTCTTGCGCTCGGTCACCATCACGTAATGGATGGTATCGCCGCCGTTGATAAGCGAATACCACTGAAACCGTTTTATTGGGTACTTTGTCTGCTTCATTGCGTCCAATATTTTTTCGGTGTTATTGCTGAATGTTAGGATTCCATCGGGATTGATGAGGTAGTGAATAAGGGAGAGATACGGCGTGTTGAACTCCTCTAACGTGAGACTGGTATCGGGACGGAGTGTCCAGAACGACATTCGGTTCGACGACAGGTAGGGCGCCAGATTCACGGCCGCATCGGCGGCGTCGGCAGCCGCGAACTTCTCGCGATCAAAGTCTTCCCACCGGTGGTGAAAAGTGCCCACCACGTAGGTTCCCGTGTTGTCGCCGGTGATGACCTCCCAGGTCTTCCATTTCCACGGGTCTTTTTGGGCCGCATGCCAGGCCATGTGTCTTTTGAGGCCAGCCTCGAACTGCGCCGTCATTTCCGGCCTGGGAACGCTGTTGTAGAACTGGACAAAGTTGTCTCCTCGATCCGGAGTCTCCGTAGTCGGCGGCGTCTGCGCCAGCGCTGGTATGGCCATCGTTGCTATTGCGAGCATCGCCAAACAAAACCTTGGTGTTCTCATCGACTCTCCTCTTGAAATAGAAATACCGGATGATTACGGCCCCCGTCTCACATCGCTGACCTTCCTCAAAGTTGGATGTCCAGCGAAAAGCTGTGAGGCGGATTCTCCTGTCGGGCAAGGTCTCCCGCGCAATGAGTAGCAGTGAAGAGCATCGGTTTCACACATATGCTCTCTTTCCAGACGCTCTCAGGCGAGCGCGTGACCTCCCTTTGTCTTAGCTACCCTCCACAAGCGTTCGTGTGGCCACAACCACGATTGCTCGCTTACTTAGCGTTGTAGCTCAGGTCAGGGCGGTATTTCAGCATTTCCGTCCAAGTGTGGTGGTAAGTCTTGTTGCGGTCGTACACGAGTTTGGGCCCTTCGTCGCCGTAAACTTCTTTCAGCATAGGGACGATGTCCTTATCCGGGTGCACCATATCAGCGAAACTCCTGAGGCCAGTTACCTGAACGTAATGTATGGTGTCGCCGCCGTTAACTAGTGAATACCACTGAAACGGTCTTATGGGGTAGTTTGTTTTTCTCATCGCGTCCAACATTTTCTCAGTGTTATCGCTGAATGTTATGACACCGGTGGGGTCGATGAGATAGTGGATAAGGGAGAGGTACGGCGTATTGAAATCCTCTGTCGTGAAACTGGGGTCCGGACGGAGTGTCCAGAACGCCATTCGACTCGACGACAGATAAGGCGACAGGTTCACTGTCGCATCGGCCTCGGCATCTCCAAAGTTTTCGCGGTCAAAGTCTTGCCACTTGTGGTGGAAGGAACCTACGACGTAAGCTCCCGTGTTGTCGCCGGTGATGACCTCCCAGACCCTCCAACTCCACGGATCTCGTTGCGCCGCGTGCCAGGCCATGTGCTTTTTGAGGCCAGCCTCGAACTGCACCGTCATTCCCGGCTTGGGCACGTAGTTATAGAACTGCACGAAGTTGTTCTTATCGGCCGACGGCGTTTCTGCAGGCCCCTGCGTCAGCACTGGTATGGCCATCGTTGCTGTCACCAGCATGGCCAGGCACAATTTTGCTGTTCTCATGGACTCTCCTCCTGAAAGTTGAAATACCGGATAATGAGCTTTGTAACCCCTACACGTTTTGGCATCCTAAAAGAAGAGCTTGAGCGCGAACTGGAAGTTGCGCGGGCCTCCCGTGCTAAAGATTGGGTTGAAGCCCGATCCGCTGCCAGCATTGAGACCGAGGCTGCTGTTTGCCATGCTGGTGGTCTCACCGAATGTTGGCGTGTTCATGGTTGTGGTCTCTGGGCCGAAGCTAGGGTGATTGAATAAGTTGAAGGCATCGGCCTGAAAGCGAAGCCGGATGTTCTCATGGAAGGGGAATTCGCGGTGGATTGACAGGTCGAGCTCCTGAAGAGGGAGTCCACGCACTATATTGCGACCAAAGTTGCCAGAAACAGCCTGAGTTCCGATCGGCGCAGGAGTGCAAAATGCTCCCCTTGCATTTCTCGCTGTTGGCGACAGGCAACCGACGGTAGCTGCAGCCGTGGCGGAGACTGGGGCGTTATTCAAGGCCCTTCCCCCCGCACAGATGTTGAATCCCTGATCTGCTGCGTATTGTCTAGCGCAGTCACTCCCCGAAACGTAGATGGGAATTCCGGGAATCAGATTCGGGCGCTGGTTGAACACCACTCCCCCCAATGGGCTCTGAACGCCGGCAAGAATATCGAGCGGTGGTGCGCCCTGGTAGTGATAAATCGGGTCCGCGGACCAATGTCCCAGAATTGCACTGAAAACGGTGTTGCCAGCGAAAGGCGTGGGGATGTCATAGACCAAGGAGAGCGCCAAGATTTGCCGAACGTCGAAGTCAGAACTACCTCGGATCCCGGCGACGGGCAGGTTCGTGCTAAGGCGAGCAGCCGTAGGTAGTGCTGCCTGGGAAGGGGGCGGGCCATTCACCGATCCATTGTCAATCGAATGAGACCACGTGTACGAAGCTATGAAGCCCATCCCTTGCGAGAAGCGCCGTTGGACCTTTACCTGCAACGCGTGGTACGACGAACCCGAGTAATTACCGAAGAGGTTCAACGTGTCACCGACGGTACCATTTCCCAAGACGGCTGGATTGGTCTCTTTTGGCGGATAAATCAGATCGCCAATAAGGTGCCTCCCCAGCGCTCCAACATAGGCTATGCTGACGGTTTGGTTACTGCCGAGTTGTTGCTCAAGCGTCAAGTTCATTTCGTGGATAAAAGGCACCTTGAAGTTTGGATCCACTAAGTTATCCGAGCCCAGCGCGATTGGGAAGGGTGGAGGGTTAGGAATGATCACAGGAGTAACGTATGTGGCGTTGGCAATTGTAAGTGGAAACTGAAGAATACCGACCGGAGCGCCGCCGCCGGCTCCTATGTTATTGAGCCGCGAGTTGAATGGAGAAGTTGCTATCGCAAAGACCTGATTACCAGTGTCATAGAAAACGCCATATCCGGCTCGCACCACGCGTCCGCGCTTGGGATCGGCCGAAAGCTGATAGGCAAGGCCCAAGCGAGGCGCTACATTTCCCCACCGCGTTTGGAATGTAGGTGTCCCCAATGGATTGAGAGTGACGCCCGTTAAGTCTGACAGATTGAAGCTATTTTGATTGACCGAGAACCCCGGGAAACCGTTGGTCCACTCGACCGCGGGGTCTATGTCCCAGCGTGCTCCGTAGGTCACAGTCAGGCGTTTAGTTGCCTTCCAGGTGTCCTGGCCGAAAAAGGAGTATTCGCGGAAAAGAAAGTGCCGCGGCACGTTGTGTTGGATATTTGAGAGGGTTGCCCTGCCACAGATAAGGCCTGATACTGTGGTACCGGCACCTGCTGGCAGCACATTGCTGGGGCAGACATTCGCGGTAACCCGGGCAACTGCAGTTACCTGGTTAAAAGCTGTGTTCCAACTGAAGTTAGACTGATCAAAAGACGGGTACAGCGCGCGGAAATCCCCGCCAAGCTTGAGCTCATGGGAGCCTTTGACCAGGCTGATGGTGTCCGCGATACTACGTTGGTCGTTGCCGTGGTTCGCAGCCGCCGGGGCCGACACGAAGGCATCGCTCCCAGGGAAGAGGGAAAAGTTGATGGACATTGTTTGCGGCGCATAGATGGACGGTGGTTGCGCAAACCCCGGCGGGAAAATCGTGCTCAAACTGCCCGTGTAGCTAAGCGGATTCTGTGACTTCAGTAGTGTGGTGTGAGTGAAATTGAAGTGTAGATCATTGGTGATAGTGTTGTTGATTGCATAGGTCCAACCGGCCGTATACACATCATTACCTTCCTGCAAAGCAGTGGTGGTAACGGTGCTGGCTGTGCTCAGGCTCGAAGGCGAATGACTATAGCGGCCAAACAGAGTCATCCGCTTGTTGACGCTGTAATCTACGCGAACACTGATGGAATCTAGGATGGACGTACCAGGCAGAACGGCGGTGTAGTTCGCTGAGCAGGTGGCGTCCGAGACACATGGAGTTGCCGGATTTCCGTCTGGCAGAGGAAAGGCATTCAAAAACTGTGCCATGTAGCCCACCACACCGTTGTCGTTCGCGGCGGCGGCTAGGGTCCTGGCGGCTTGCGTGGGAACAACCACAACTGCGGGACTTGGGGACTGGAGACGCAAACCTTCGTAGGAGACGAAATAGAACAATCTGTCCTTGATTATTCGTCCGCCAACAACGCCGCCGAAATCATTCTGCCGCACCACGCCCCGAGGCTGTCCCGCTGCATTCAGAAACCAGTCGTTGGCGTCCAAAACGGTGTTGCGGAAGTAGTCAAAGACGTCACCGTGGAAATCGTTGGTTCCACCGCGGGACGTAAGCGAGATCTGACCTCCAGGTGACCGTCCGAACTCGGGTGCAAAGCTGGAGGTGTTGATGCGAAATTCCTGCAGGGCATCGACTGAGACCATGCCGTTGAATCCGCCGGTTGCCGAATTTGTGGGTGTGGAGCCGGTGCCGTTGGTGTTAAGCGAACTCGTGAGGGGGGAGGCAACATTAGCGCTGACGCCGTCAACTGTAAATGAGTTGGTATCGCTACGCTGGCCATTGACAACAAACTGCCCGGGCGTAAGGAGTCCAGTCGCCACCGTCGCGACGCCCGGGCTAAGCGTAATCAGGCCTTGGAAGCTGCGCCCGTTCAACGGCATGTTCGCCACAGTTTGCCGGTCAACAACCGTACTCACGGTCGCATTCTGCGAGTTCATCAGTGCCGTTTCCGAGGACACATTGACGGTCTGTGACTCTGCACCGATTTCCAACGTGACGTTCTGAGCAACCGTGTCCTGCGTCTGTAGGACGAGCCCTTGCTCCACGTATTGCTTAAAGCCTTGACTCGTGACGGCGAGGTTGTAGGAACCCGGCACGAGCTCAGGGAAGGCGTAGAGTCCAGTTCGATTTGTCTTAGTCGACTGCGAGACTCCGGTAGCCTCGCGAGTGGCCACCACATTCGCTCCAACCACGACAGCTCCGCTAGGATCGGTGACAATGCCGGAGAGCGTCGCTGAATTCGATTGGGCGAACACAGGGCAGCAGGCCAGGACCATGACAGCCGGCAAACCAGTAAAGAGGGAGAGTAGCAGCATTCTCCCTCTACTCCGACAATGATCTGTACTTCCTGATCGCTGGTTGCGACAAATCTCTGAACTCATCTTTTACCTCCGTGAACCAATTCGTTAGTCAAGAATCTATGTGGCACTCCCGTGGTTCGAGATAGGCAGTCTCAAGCGCGACCCCCCATTCGGGATGGCTGTTTCGGCGCGATGAAGCGGCAGCTTTCGAATGCGGGAGTAACCATAGGCTCACATTGATAAACGCAACATTAATAGAACGCCTCAACCTCAAACATTTCCGCAGTTGCCGTTTGAATGGGGAGAAGTCTACAATTTGCGCCGTAAGGTGATTTGTTTGCGAATACTGATTGCGGAAGACGAAATACCGGCGGCTTTACTCCTCAAGAAGGGCTTGCGGGAGTCAGGTTACGCCGTCGACCTAGCCGCAGACGGCGAGGAGGCTTGGTACAAGGCATCAGTCAATGACTACGACCTTATTCTTCTGGATGTCATGCTTCCCCGCATGAATGGCACTGAAGTTTGCCGAAAGCTGCGAGAGGAAAAGATCAACGTTTCAATTCTGATGCTTACTGCCCGCGATGGTTTAGAGGAGCGCGTGGTGGGCTTGGACGCTGGCGCGGATGACTACCTCACGAAGCCCTTTAAGTTCCCAGAACTTCTGGCCCGAATTCGGGCCCTCGCGAGGCGCGGCCCCATCCGGCAGCTGAACGTGATCCAGATAGCCGACCTTCGCCTGGATCTGCGCGCTCGGCGAGCTAGCCGTGGCACAGAGAACATTGAACTGACGCAGAAGGAGTATGCACTGATTGAGTACCTTGCGCAGAGGAAGGGCGAGATAGTAAATCGAACCGACATCGCCGAACACGTGTGGGACGAGAATTATGACCCGTTTTCAAATCTGATTGAGGTATATGTCCAAAGGCTACGGACCAAGATCGATGCGCATCACGAGTTGAAGCTAATTCATACACGGCGCGGTCAGGGATACAGCCTTTCGGATGAGCTTACCGAGAACTATGCTTGATTCGATTCGCCTGCGTCTCGCTCTCTTGCACTTGCTAATACTTACGTGCCTTCAAATTGGCTTGTGTCTCGGCGTATACCTGTTTCTCTTCGATCATTTGATAAGGCAGACAGACCGCGCACTCCGGACGGTTATCGAATCGGTCGACTCCGACGTTCGCCAATCCGCGACATGGAACACCGGTGACCCGATAACTTCGTACACAGCCATGCTTGCACTGAATCGATTGATTCATAACGAAACGCCAGTCGTCATTCTCGACTCCTCAGGCAATGTGCTATCGGAACGTCCCTCCCGAGCATCGTCCATTACCCCTTTACCGTCCCTGATGCCCGCAGTGGATGAAGTCGTTTACTACACCTCTCCCGGAGCTCCCAGTGGAGAACCCGGTCCGCGTAGAATCGGCGTCGGCGCGTTCAAGGATGCCTCGTCCCATATCTATTACATCGCTGGAAGTCAGTCGCTTGAATCGCATTTGTCGGAATTGCACACGGCACGCCTTACGTTCGTCATCACCGTCCCAATCTTGCTCGCGCTCACAGGACTCGGCGGATGGATGCTGACTGGACGCAGTTTCGCCCCCGCGGCTGCAATGTCCGACCGGGCTCGGCGGATTAACCCGGAAGACCTCAACGCACGGATTCTGGTGGCAAATCCCCGTGATGAGCTGGGTCGCCTTGCAGCTTCCTTCAACGAACTTCTAGATCGCGTTGCGGCCACATCCGCCCGGGAGCGTCAGTTCATGGCGGATGCTGCCCACGAGTTGCGGACACCGATCTCGGTCATTCAGATCGCAACCAGTGTCATGCTATCGTCCAAGGACCGGAGCAGCGAGGATTACCGGTCGGCGCTGACTACAATCGACGTGTATGCCAAGAGGCTCAGCCGTAATGTCGACGACGTCTTCCGGCTTGCGCGCGCGGACGCGGGTTTCAAGAGCATCCAAACTCAGAGTCTCTACCTGAATGAGGTCCTCATCGAAGCTGCCCGCGCCGCGCGACTTCTGGCTTCCGAGAAGAATATCGAGATTGCAACGGAGGGGATGGACGAAGCGCCCTATCGCGGGGACGAGGCGCTACTCGGCGAGATGATTCTTAACCTACTCGAGAATGCCGTCAAATATACTCCCAACGGAGGTCTGGTCGTCATCATCCTTGAATCGGCCCCGGAGCAATATTGCGTAACCATATCCGACAACGGCGTCGGCATCAGCGCT